>Ga0210059_1007039_pt1 | contig 17946 bp, 7 predicted proteins | sample Ectturendosymbi2_FD_188042 | JGI IMG/M metagenome (GOLD analysis project Ga0210059, IMG submission 188042) | Ecteinascidia turbinata endosymbiont from Florida, USA - Sample 2 (SPAdes) (version 2) | ecosystem: Host-associated > Tunicates > Ascidians > Unclassified | place: Key West, Florida... | reverse complement strand
CCTCCATACAATCGGCTGTGATTTCTATTCAATTCATATAGGATATGGCAAGGGCTAGTGACAGCACACATTCTGTCGAAGTCCAACACCCACGGCGAATGGTTTCACATAACGCTTTGGCGCGGACACCAACGTCTGAGAAGGAATACAATGACTCGATAGCTGATTTGAACATGTGATGTGTACCACGTACATTAGCAAAACCACCAAAACTATTTAGGCGTTTGATCGTATGCTTTTTCCAGTTCAACAAAAATTGTAGACATTTTGGTATACTTCCGAGAAATCTTGTAAATTGTTTATAGAAAGAAATCTTGGTCTGCAGCGCTACGGCCAGGACAATCTTCACTAAGCATCCTTCAGCTTAAGTTCAGTTAGCTCGAGGCATCCTGTTCCAATACATTAGGCATATACGTATCCAGGGAACCGAAGGAAATGCCCTGGTAGTTCGTACATTCTTTTCTGTCTCCTTTTTGTTTATGGATAGAGTTAATGGCTTGCCAGTAATTAGATTCTGGGTCATGTGTTAAATTCCACCAAGATTATATTGTAGACTTCTTTACCACTTGTTCTGTGGAGTTTCGCTCCTCAGCCGCATCACGAATGCAAAGAAGGTTCACCTTGTCTATGAAGCCAAGACTTGAGGGATATTTTCTTTGCTCAGATAGTATCTCTCGCCTGAAATGTTTTCCTTATGTGCAAAATTCACCAACTTATTTTACAGAGTGTGGACATTGCTTTGTACCTACGTAAAAATAATTGACAAGAAAACCATCAGCAGGGCGTAGTTGCAGAATGTCTGTCTGTTGTTTTTTTTTAACAGAACGCAAATGCTTCCATTGCAACGTTGGCGATCTACCATCGCCATATGTTTAGAGTCAAGTTCCGCGTGGTTTGTTGGCAATGATGAAAGGGAACAAAGTGAATGCGGTTTGTAATCTTTCTTAGCCAAGCACCTGATATTTGTGTTGGTTGAAGAGGTCTCGTATGAACTTTCTTCATTTGTGGCCACTGACGTCCATGCCTCTGAGAAAAATCTTTCATTAAAAGTATTTCCTAGGGTCACGTCTTTTCCCATGCATCGAAAAGCTTGCATATTATAAAAAACATACGAGATTTGCCATTTAGTGATTGCTTATTTATCATATCAAAACTTATGTTGAACGTTAAAACCAAACATAAGCAAAGTTCGCTTTTCGAAATGAAAATAATTCCAATATGAAATTTTTCTTACAATCACACATTTCTATCAAGATTACTGCGAGGTATTATGAGGTGTAGGGTTGATTTCGCAATATGCGGATCTACAGTAAAATAAGATCACTGTATACTGTGAGCAGTTCATCAATTGACAAGTTTTGACAGTTTGACAGTTTTATTGATTTCAGCCGCAAGGCCCACAGGACATGGCTAGCGCACATATAAAACAAAGTAAGACACTTGCGAAGTTATCATACTTGAGGCAATTATACACGCCCCAACACACACGAGACAAAGCTATCGGCGGCGACGTGGATAGAAACAAGCGTTTTAACGATCTCGAGTCGTACTTATTCATAAAACAAAAACAAAACAAGTGAAACCTTGCAGCAGGGACACCGAAAAACTATTGAGTTGCACGTTATCAAGCATTTTCTCCATGCCACGAAACAGATGTTCGCCTTTTACGTCACTCTTCCACAAATTTTGAAACATAGAATGAATGACGGAACTTCTGTCTAATAGTAATTTATCATGAATTTTTACAACGTGAATTCGCGGTCGTTCAGCATTTTGGTTTTTGGAAAAGATTTGCAAGTGAAGTCATTTAAAAAGTAGTCGTGGTGAATAAAAGACACATTTTATTGATTTCAGAATCGCCGCAATTTTAAAGGTAGTGAATGCAAACAAAATATTTCGAGCATTCGAAATTTCGAATTTTACCTGTGAATTCCTAAGTTGTTACATAACGCAGTTTTTTTAACGCAGTGACACCTCAACACTAGATGCATGCATTAAATAACAAGACCTAACAGTGAAGTACCATTCTGCGCAAGACATTACTCCACATTATTTTTAATCAAGCATAATAATTCGTGGCAGATTAATATTTCTACTGTTTTACAGAGGACAAAAACTGCGGCATGACGTACAATAAGAATTTCCTCAAGTGAATTTGTAGCACCTGGTTTGGCAGAAATAAACATAAATTTTTGCGTCTTTCACATAAAATTTGCCTTGTTTGTAGTATTTCCGTAACGAGTTCAAAATAATTTTGTTTACCGGGCGAGGCTCTCATTCGCTGTACTCCTAAAAACACCAAAACAACGATTACAAGAAAATTTCAACCAAATATCTATACCAGTAGAAGTGTGGTGCCACTGCACACGCTTCACCAGGAAACGTTTGCAGAGAATGAAACAGCAGACATTGAGTGTAAACCCAAAAAACCCTAGAGAAGTACGAACTGATTCGACGGATGCAAACTGCAGCTGTAGCTGCAAGTATGTGATGAAGAAACGATTCCTGCACAGACGTGTTTCGAATTCCACATGTTGGGTGTGAGTGCAGCTGACTGAATCGTTGCATTGTTGGTAACAGCTGGTTTCAGCAAAATCTGTATCTATCGTTTCCATCCTGAAGCGCTAAACCTATTTTTCACTAGCCTGTGACGTCTGAAGGAAGTAAAGGAAACCACACTGTTTGTTTGTGCCTGAATTAATGTTGCAGTATGTAGAAACTTATATTACCTAAGACAACACATGCGGGAGTGTTGTTTCGTCTGGGTTTACCTGAAAGAAACTTGAGTGGGAATTGGACATTAGAGTGAATAAAAATTAAAGCACTAACGTGTTGGAATTTCATTAAGTTCATTAACTGCAAACACAGCTGGTGTAAATTTTGCCAAAACCAAGTGAAACCTTTAGTCTTGATCGTACGATAACACGTTATTTCACGCATTACTGGCTCTAAGCAAGGGAGCCGTCCTTTTCAGTAATTTGAGTGAAAGGTTGAAAGCAATATAAAAGTTTTTAGCTGCTGGATGTAGTGTCGGCCAGGTGAGGGGTGGGCAACCTTTTTCCCACCCCGGACCGGTTTCAGCGTGGCAGTTTTTGCGGACCGGCGCTCAATAAAGTAATGACTGCTTGGCACATGCAAATTTATTACAGCTCGTAAATCATCATGGCACTGATTCAGCCAGAGATCTTGGCCTGCTTTGCCGCAATAAGATGCTCCGACCTATAAGGTTATGTTAGTGCATGGCAATCGCACTGTGTTCCTTAATGTCAGTCGTTCCAGTCTATTTTGGACCAATTTGGCCTTGGTTCCGCACGGCCCGGTAAAAATTTCTTCACGGACCGGAACTTGGCTGCGTGCCCGGTGTTTGCCGACCCCTGGGCCAGGTAACTGTAGGTTATCTGTAACACAACAAGTGTACATTATCAGCGTTTCATGCTATGTTGATAAACTGCACATAAATTCACGTCAGGCTGAACTTTGTAGCGCTCCACGGGGATTTCACCGGCAGCTACGCGTAATAGCTTAAGACATGCTTTTGCTATAACGTAAGCCATTCAGTTAATATCTCAAGAAAAACATAATGAAACGCAGTTTAATGAAAATGGTAAGTAATTGCCCCCACACAAAAAGACATCATGAAATCCAGTATATCATGAATAAAGTGATATTTAATACTACATATACACAAAATGAAACATCTCTGAACATTATATACGTGTTCAGTTAATACATACGGTACAAACGAAACAATGTTGATACACTGTCAAATGCTGCATGGACATGCAGAAGATTAAACAGGTCTTCTTCAGGCATGCACGAGTTAAGTGCCATTGCACGTTTATTTGAGCGCATTATGTTTCTATGCACCAGGTTAAAGGCAATTTACAGTAGACGTCAGGGCGAGAATAAAGCAAACAATATCTCGTAAACTACCAGACCCTATGCGCAATCACGATTTTGCTGTTTGGGGCACTTCAGGACAATAAGATCTGCGGTTGGTTCCTTAGCATTGCTGTGCTCGCAGACCACTGATAAAACCACGCAGATCCCTTTTGTACATGTTAAAGTTGAACCGTCCGACATCAGTACAAAAGCAGTTAAGCCTGACCAATGCTGTCTTGGGAGGAACATGCCAGCAGGGTGGTATTGACGTTGGTAATGAAATCACGAAGAGCAGTCGCAATTCGCCGTTGATCGTTTATGTTTGAATTTACAGTAGGAGGCGTCCTTGTGCACTGAGACACCAAGCGGGAGCGATGTAGTCTGCGAATGATTGGAACAAGGTAAACGTGCAATGTTGCTGCTTTATCGCCCCAGCCAGTTCCAGCAAGCTGCTAAAGAAGTGTTAATTAGGATTTTAGTTCTTGCGACGTGACTCGAAGTGTACGTCCAGTAATTGTGGGTATGTCCAGTATTTCACCCCAACAAGTTCGTGACTGTCTAAATCATAGAGCGACCTAATGCAGGTTTGCTGGTTTCCTCATGGTGAGCTTGCAGTTGTCACCGATATGTTGGCAATGGTTTGGCGATAAATCATCCAGTATCAGCTATTCATCACAAAACGTAAGAAAACTCCTATTCAACTTGCGTACTTTAGAAAAAATGAAATTAGCTAAGGATAGGAAAGCAAATATCAAAACGTAGTCAACCTCTTATGGTACACTACTAGCTTCAGCAATTGAAATACAGTCTCTCCTTAGTATTTGCGATTTCAGTGGTCTTTGAGAGCTGGTAAAACGTTAGCAGGGATTCCATCCCGGTTTGCTGCTTGATCGGATGTAATTTAATGATTGCTATTTCTCCTGAACTCATGTCATTTCCTGTTTTAATCTGACATCTTCCAAACTGTCCACATCACGAGATCACGACGCATTTTTTCCGAAGAATTATTTTCCTCACATAATATTTCGACACATTAGCTTCGCTCACATAATTTGGGCGCACATGATATTCTACGATATTAGCTTTACTGTTTTTGCTTAGCTTGAACTCACATGACTTGACGGCTTTGTTTTGCTTAAGGTTGAAAATATCTTACTCTTGACGTACTGCGGATATAAAAACATTTTACTAGCGCTTGCGCCGATTTTTGTAAACATGCTAGGCTATTATACGAGTCTTTAGACGGTTTGATTGACTTTCTAGAGTTTCTTGTTCCAAAATTATGGCCAAATTTCCGGACAACAATTAAGGAAATCCCCACTAAGCCCCAAGGGAATTTCTGAAATATTTGGAATTCTTTTGGCATAACCTTTGAACCAGAAATGCTAGAAAGTCGATCAAGGACTCAAAAGACTGGCATTACAGCCTAGAACCCCAATACACTGTGAGTCACAAATTCGGCTCATTGGATCGGCCAATGACGTCATGAAAATAACCAAAAAACTGACTCCAATCATGACGTCATGGAACAAAAACCCCACACAGCAAACTTGTTTTTTTTTCATTCTAATCTGCCAGACGTCACGAGCCTTTAGAGGGTTTGAACAGCTCTCGAGTTTAATCTGCTGCCAAGTACATGGCTGGCCAAAGTTAGGCCTGAGAGGGCAAATTATGCCTTTCGTGAAACTTTTTGACATGCTAGAAAGTCCCAGATATGCTGAAAAGTCAATCAAGGGCTCTAATAACTCTGATGATAGCCTAGTTTCCAAACAAAGCTTGAGCCAAAAATATGGCTCATTGGGATGGCGCCAAGGGCCAGGTAAACTTAGTCAAAAAGGCGAAAGCATCCCCGCATTAAAACGTTACTCTCAGAAAACTCCAAACCCAAAACGAAAAACGTTTTTTTTTATCTGAACTATAAGACTTGCTGAATTCGTAGAGTGTTTGAACGGCTCTCGAGCTCAATCGGCTGGCGAGGTATGGTGTTGCAAAAATTTAACAAAGAAAGTGACGCAAGCGGTAGTAAAAGAGTAACGTCATTTGACAAAATTGCTCAACTTGGCTTTAACTGTTAAAATTACCTTCAATAATGGTAATTTTAACGATTTTTGTTCTAGTCTGTGATACTAGGCAATGAAGCGCCAAGTTTTGTGCGAATTTCCCGTGACTGTCTAGCTTCCAGTTGAATATTTTAGCAGTCCATTGCATCGCTTTACTTGAAACGCATTGAGTAAAAAATTGCACTGTGTCACAACAAACTTTTTCCATTTTTTTTTCAAATTTCATAGTATAGCCCATATAAATGTTTTAGAAACGCAGGAGTGTAGAAAGGAAGGTAGCTAATGCATATTTGTATTCGTTTTTTCATGATCAATACGCAATCATTATCGTGAGCGATATCACATTCTCGAAAATTGCAAACCTTTCCATGCATGTGTAAAGATGTCCTCCTAGGTAAGAGCTTTAAACAAAGCTTTTCCTCTAACCTGAAGATGACAATATCCTCAGATGAACAAAATTGATGAGAGACTCCTTTAGCTAACATAAACATCAGTTGCTTGGATAAAAAAGATTACAAACCGCAGTCACTTCCTTTTGTTCCCTTGCATCATTGTCAGTAAACCATGCAGAGCTTAACTCCGAAAACATATGGCGATGGTAGATCACAAACCTGACAGTACAAGCATTTGGGTGATGTTAAAAAAACAGCCAACGGACAGAAATCTTCAACTAAGCTGTGTTGACTGGTTTTCTTGCCAATTTATTTTACTGAGATGCCAGGCAATGAGTACATGTCGCAATATCGATGATTTTAATACATTGTGTATAAAATTCTAGGTGAACGATGTGATCTGAGCAAGCAACGAAAATATCATACAAGTCATGACTTCCTAGCAAAATCGAATCTTTTTCGCTTTAGTGATACGCAGAGGTGGGAACTCAACGTACCATGGTAAAAAAGTTCACAAGACAATCGTCGGGGGAATTTTGAAAAAGGAACTACATTGTAATTACTTGCACTCCAACCAAGCGTTCTGGCAAACCATCATGCTTTCTGAAGAAAGCATTTCATTACAGCCAAATCCATCATAGGCCAACGTTGTGGCTTACTCAGTAATGAGAAAATCCAGGTAAGATATAGATAGTCTTTCGAAGATCGTTTAAACCCAGTCGTTCTCATAACACCAAACACAGAGAGGGTGCATTTGGAGGAAGAGAATGTCATTACTGCGAACGAAACTTTCTTTGCTGATTGGACATTGAAGGGTTGTCAGGCTGCACGCTGTGATGAAATCTGACTTGCAATATTAAGAACCCAAGACACAGAACTTCTCTGGTTAAGACCTTATTGCTGTGACGTGGCCTGGTTACCTTGAAACCGATAGAGAAATTGGAAACGGGAGCTATAACTCTATACACAAGAAAGGAGTCAGGAGTTAATGCATTAACTAACAGGGCATTTCCCTCCTTCGCATCCCTGGAGAAGTATGTGGCTAATGCATGGAGAAAGGATGGCGCGAGCTCACTGAACTTTAGTTGGAGTATATTCAGGAAGTTTAATTTCTTGGTCTTTGCACAGCTGATCACGTTATCACTCTACACCTAAATTACTAAATTTCTAGAAAGGTCGCGAACCATGTCCACACTTGTTTAGTTGACTTCGAAGAAGCACACGATCATATCCTGTGGGGAGTTTGCCACTGTACACCGTTGACATAACATGATATATTGCTGATGGAGTTGTTGTATTTCTGTTCAGAAGTCTGCGTCCGTTCCAAGAGCACTAAAGTGAAAATTAATCTCCGTGGGTGGGCTCCGACAGGGTTTACTGTCCGCCATTGTTCGAACTTCGAGATCAGCCGTTTGTTTTTGCAAAAAAAAAAATTACGGGTAGAGTTGCAGTACTTACAGAAATTCAAGTATACAGTGCATCCTTTAGGGCTGCAGAAATCTGTCCATTCTGCGTCACAAGATAAGCAAATTGAGTGAAAGAACAGCATAATTTTATACTACTGCACCATTGATAAACTTCTGCAAGCAAAATAAAGAAAAAAGCAGCCCAAGATGTAAAATATTGATTTTTTACTGCATACACCGAGAAAGGCAATGTATTGAAAAGAGCTATTACCACAGGCAAGAATACAGAAAATTGAACATAAGTTTATTCGCATAAAGAGTTTTAATTGCTTTTTAGATTTATTCTCAAGATCTGATGTCAGTGGAAAACATAACGCACGGCTATATTGTTTCGGTGATAACCACTCTGCCTCTATACATTTATCTTAGTGCATTTATTAATACCATAAAATAATATCAAAACCATGAAAACAAAATAAACGTTGCCGAAGTGCAAAATAAAGGATGTAAATCAAGCAAGGCTGTTTCTTCATGGTTGGTAAGGCAGTGGAGCTTTCCATCATTTGTGCATGTATGAAAAAAATCTTAAAAGCCAGAACCCGAATATTCAACCTTGCAGTACTGTGATTCATTTTGGTGATTCCATTATCTAAAATGTAATATTAATCAACATCGAACTAAACTCCGTTTGTATAATGTTTGTTCAAAAAACTGTTTTTCGCATTCGCGAAATCATTTTTTTAGTAGAAACGTCTTCAGAGAAACAAAGTTTTGCAATGGATTTATTGGCATAAAATAAATTTTCAAAAATTTGCAATCACTCAAATTTTTAAAGTTGTTGAAACTGCAAGAGCAGGGTAAAAAGAAAGCAACGATCCAAATAGCAAATCTCAATCATTTGATGAATAGAACACAGAAAGGAAGCACGTGTTTCCAGAGTAACAGTCAATGCTGGAGTAGTAAGAATACGTGATCAACAACTTGCAATTGATGATGTAGATTCTGCAATTCGGAACGATTTTTTTTTATAATGGTGCGTTGAGCTCTTTAGTTTAGACTCTTTCTCAAGAAGTGTAAAAAGTCAAATATGCCTGTGGTTGGGAAAATTTCTCTGAATCGATCGCAAATTGGGAGATTTTTATAAGAGTGGCGCATATTTTCTTTCAATTCTATGTTATGGAGTATTTTGGTCGCATTACAATCTAACTGAATAAAAATATGTTGAAATAAATATTGGTAAGTTGGTAAATGGGTAGTGGTAGAAGAGGAATAAAGAAGACGTTGTCGGTGTGGATTTTGACTAAATCAAATGTGACGGTATCAGATTTCATTAGCCCAGTTTTGTACAACAGCTAAGTGGACAACTGCAGCAAATTTAACACCATTGTTCAAGCATTTTTATATGCAACTGATTTTGCTTCAGATTAAAATTTCCCCAGCCATGAGTCAATCATGCGATCGAGGTTATGTGCTCATGCTTCACTGATAATTTGTCTTTTACGTTTTATTTTATGAACGTGTGCGTTTTGATTAAAATAGTTCCTGATGAAGACCTTATTTAATACAATTCTTGAAAGTAAATGTGCAGAGATGTAAATGTTTTCCATTGTTGGTCAAACGGGTGAATACCAGATTGCACTTCTTTAGTCAAGAAAACAAACGAGGAAGCAAAAGAAACTTGAAGCTTGGATTGTTAGGTAGTTGCTCATTTTGCTAGTTGCATGTACGCTGAAGGATTTACTTCAACTCTTTGTTGCAATTTGTCAATCTGTCCTTAGATTGCTGTTTTTTGTATGCCCTTCGCAAATAAAATATGAAAACGCTTTCGTTTGCGAAGGGGTAGTTTCAAGAAAAACAACATTAGTTTTTAATTAAAAATATATTTGAGTTTTGCAGGAAGTTTCAATGTAATGGAACGGGCCAATGCATTTTGTTTCATGTGCGCTTTGTTTTGCTTCTCACGCTGTTGATGCTTTCATGCTTTGCCAATCACAACATCGCAAATGCTAGGTCTTTTCCAATGAACGCGGAGGTGAAAGCCAAAGTGCAAGTGTGAATATTGTTATGCACAACAATATGTTTGTTTTCGTGTTTTCACTGTTTTGTACAATGTTGGCTGAAAAGTAGTATATCAAAATCTATCCCCAAAGATGCAAAATATGACGTTCCTCCTTAAAAATGACTACTAAAAAACTATTGGCTGCGAAAAGATACTGTTGAGCCAGCGATGTCAAAAAGTTATTTTAGTTCAAAGAAGCTTCTAGTCACGGTTAATGTTGAAGAATTTGTATTACCAAAGAGGAAACAATTGTTTTACATGAGGAATAATTGATTTTACTTGAAGCGTTCTCTCGTTACTGCATTACTATTCAAAATTATTCGAATTTAATGTGAAAAAACAAAACACCACACACGTTCGCCACATTTCTCTTGGTATTTGATGCAAACAAAGACGCTTAGCCTCTTGCCAAACCAAACATCATCTGCTGTGAAGAACCGTTTTGATTTAATATTATAGAAGTAGGTTGCACACACATCTACATGAAATGTTTAATTTTGTTTGCGTTGACATAAAACATTTAACATCTTGAAAAGTGCTTTCTGCATCTGAACTTAAAATGTTATACCAAATGGTGGCTTGTTCGAAAATAATTTCATTGGGTTCTTCTTACTGCAGAAAAGACTCAGAAAGTCAGGAGAAAGGTGAAAGGAGGGAAATTCGAGAAGATCTGATGTTGGATTTGGATGAAAACCAATGAAAAATCTTGTAACATAATCTTCAAAAAATTTGACTGATTCGATGCACATTGTTTTGTATATTATTTCTTGTTGTTATGATGGTTAAATGGCATTGTAAATTTTCCTTCGGCATTGCCCAGTGACACTGAAATAACCGTTAATCTTACAGAATGAACTTCAGCCAAAGCTCATCGACATGAATCCTGCACGAAACTGGAAAATCTTTCAAGAATTAATCAAAGACATGTTCTTGTCATTATGAATGAATTATCGAAAGTTGTTTTGTTGTGTCTTGATTCCATACGAATTAAAGGCAGATTTGGTATCACAGTCAAATGATCACTCGCAGCAGGGAGAACAGCAGAGAATTATCATTATGATTAACATCATTATGTTTATCAAGCCGATATTTCGCCTATTGAGCAAACATTTTCACCTCTTAACAAACAGATCCATAAAATACATCATTGTGACAGATTTTTACTTAAAACAAAAAAGCTGGTACACAAACAAAATTCATCGTATATTCGCAAGTCCACTTAATCGAAAACTGTCTATTCGATATTCGAGGTGTTTGCCTGTAACGTCACACAAAATATTTGCCGCAATGCACGTATTTTTGTGTAAGTTGCAGGACACTGTACTGCTTGGTATGAGCACATTTGCAGCATATAAACACAAATGTTGATTTGGAAGGGTTCCGTTTATTATATAATATCGATTACTTTACCCCTCCCTCTTGCCTGAGCCCAAACACCTCGGAATAACGTTGGAAAGGACGCTCACATATCGCCGACACCTCGAGTCACTTCGCAAAAAGTTGATATTACGCGTGGCGCTTTTAAGCTGGTTTGCTGTCTCTGTCTGGGGTGTTGGGGAAATAAAGCCGCGAACAGCCACCTTAGTCCTGGTCCATTCAACAACAGAGTGCTGCGCTCCTGCCTAATGTTTTAGTGCTCACATCCACCTCATTCGCACTGGTGTCGGACGTTTCCATTCCTGCTTACACAAACGGGATATGGCCTCTTCTGCAGCTTGTGAGCGCGGCCCAGTAGAACAGGCCGCTGACCATGTTGTCCTTTACTGTTCAATCCATCGATTTTCCTTGGTAGTGCATGTCCTGAAGGTTATGGATGAAGAGACAATTGAATAATGAACGAATGTTCAACACCTGTCCTGAGGTCTATACTGCGCCCTAACAGCGGATTATAAGAACTGGCTCAAACGATGCAGAAGAAGTTGCTTTACCAAGACAATAAAAATCGCTAAAGCAAGACATCAAAATGCCGTTGCTGAACTGAGTTCATTCACAGTACGCTAAACGCGCTTCTTCACAAACGTTTATATACTTCTACAATGTTTCGATTTTGATCACAGTCTTATTCATATCTACAGCTGAAAATGTTGATGCACTGCCCTTACCTGTTTTTATTCTAAACATTGAAGCTACAACCTTTAGAAGCAACCGATTTGTTTATAAATATTGCGTTGTTTCACTGCGGTTCTGCCAGTGAACATCTATGAGGTGATTATGTATTCTCATGACGGTGCAATAAGCTTTTACTCTAATGCATCTACAACCAAGTGACCTTGTTATTTGCCTAGTTGCTTTAGACAAAACCGACGTTTTGCAGTGTTGAATTTGAATAGTGCAGCACGGTCATTTTTCTCTCATTCCTGAAATACTCATTCGAGCACGAAGAAAGCATCGCACAAAAGCAGAAAGTTTGTAGATTAGATACCTGAAGAACTCAGGACAATTAGGAAAATTATTCCAGTACCTTGTCAGTTAGCATAACGTGAACAAGGACCACCTTGAGCAAGCAGCTAGGCTGGTTTGCCGAGTTTAAGCTTCCCGCACTGCAAACCGCTGAATGTTTCCTTCGGTCTAATCACCCCTTTCCATTGAACCCTGCTCAGGGTGCTGTCGTCAGTTTCACCGTTGGTAACCGTGCTCAAAGTGGCCAAACATTTTCCCAATATATACAGGGCCTCCGAGAGAAAGTTTACCAGGGGTACGAAAACCGACATCAGGTCCCCTTATTTTCTTGGGCCCTCGTCGAAACTTGTATAGCTTGTTTGTACAGCAATTAGAATCAGTTGTCACGCTAAGATTTCCATATACTGTAGATTAATTATTGACTGGCAGTTGGCTTGCACAAATAATTTTAGGCTTGATTACAGAAAAAATGACCGTGAGTGCTTCAACGTTCCCGGGCCCCCGTACCTTCCGGGCCCCCGTACCTACCGGGCCCGGGTACGATGTACTTTTCGTACCCCCCTCTCGTAGGCCCTGAATATATCACATGATTAACTGAAACGCTTCAGGCGCACAAGCGGTTTTTTAAACAACTCGGCAATTATTCTTAAGCTCATCCGACTCGAAAAATCAACTGGTTGAATTTCGAAAACTCTTCCTTCATGATGCATATCGAAATTTATCACGGAAGCACGTGACTAACGCACATTGCAGTCAAAGCTGTAAACTGTAGAATAAATTTGCTTACAACGATATTTTCTTGTACTTGAGCAGAATGTGGTGACAGGTGAAGAGCCTGTTTTGATCATCTGAACTATTGTCCGCTGTAGTCTAACATAAATGAGGCAACCAAGTTATAATTTGTTTTTTTTTTTGCTTTTCTAATCAACACTTTTTGTGTTATCTTAACAGATGAAATGATGAAAACATTTAATTGGCACAATGTTGTTTCTTCAGATATCTGGTCTGCAGAACAAAGCGATTGCGGGATGATGACGTTTCTGGAGGGTCCGAGATGTAATAGACCCCATTATATACGGCATCATCATCTTTTCATCCTAAAATAAATCATCTTCAAATATTTTCCGAGCACATTTTATCTTATCGATAAGGCAAGCTTATTTTCATCTCAACCTTATTTTCTTGTTATCCTGTACACGCGTCGATCCGTCTTTAACTTACGACATGATACAAACACACAAAAAATACTTTTAACCATCTGCTTGGCGTGAAGACGTTCCGGACTGTCGTGTGCACAGCAAAATTTTAAAATGTTCTGCAGTTGCAAGTATATCTCTCGCGCAAAAGCGTGGCGCCTAGAATAGAATTTGCATTCCAAGGTTGAATGAACACCAGTGATTTCACATAGTCAATCGCCATGATGTAGACCGTGTGCCATTATAGGACCCTTTACCCTCCATTAATAATTCTGCCGCCCGTATTATCTCACCGCATGTACAACCTTTAGTGATGTGAATCTGACTACGGGCACCACGCCGTATCGAACACCGCTGCATTTATAATAAACTGCATTCCACGTGGGGGCAATTACTTTAGCAATTAGAATCTTTATTAAACTGCGTTTGTTTTTGTATTTCTTGTGATGTTAATTGAATAGGTCAATTTATGGCAGAAGCATGCTATAATGCTGCTGTGCGTAGCTGCGGGTGAAATGCCCAAGCGTTGCAAGTCTAAAGGCAAGTCTGCACTGAGGACGAACCAAGAGTTCCCGAAGTTACCGTGCACGGAGCAGAATTACCCGACGCAATGAAACAAACACAGATTACGCCTGGCAACCCTTCGCTCGGCCTCAATGCAGACGGGCCTTTAGACATCGACCAATCTGCATGGCTGCGTGGAGCGCTACAACATTTAGCTGACGTGGATCAATGTTCAGCATACCATCCTGGCGGTGGTAATGAACACATTTTGTGTTACAGATAACCTGAGGTTGCCCAGCCGACATTTAATCCAGTAGCCATACCACCCGAATCTACCTGATGTTTAGAATCTTGTTTTTAACGCATCAACACTTCCGTGATGTTTTAAACGATGTGTGTTTTTTGCCTTCAACCTTTCATTCAAATTATTAAAAGGGCGGCTTCAGGACGGCTCCCTTTGTTTAGAGCCAATAGCGCGTCTTCTTCTCAAGTCACTTCAAGCTCATATGTATCCTGCACGATCTTGCATTGGGTGACAGGACGGTGAGGTCCAGTTTTGTGCATGGTGTTGGTAGCAGCGGACAGGAAATGGTATGGGCCATTGTTTGTTCCCCCACAGAAGCAGCTGATATCGCCATCATGTTTATAACCCCGCTTTACGAGATTGATTTTGCAGAGGCCCATCGCAGTTCTCAGACGGTTCAGGCAGGCCCAGAAAGGCCATATCTCGCTAGAGCCAGGAGAAAGTGATTCCTGCGGGGTGATGGCTAACTTGTTTGTTTTTTCTGAGAGGTGTTCTTGCCATAGGGACATTCGCTGGCTATGAGGTTGAATTTAGACGGCATTTATGCACTGGAGGAAGCAGTACTTAGATTTCCATCTTTTATTTGGTACTACATGTTTGAAGAGAGAATGTCAGGGATGGGTTTCTTGCTTCAGTTTCTCTGGTTGTGATGCCACAGTTCTACTGATTTACGGATGAGTGATGCCACACAACAAACAGAGATTCTCTACGTTGGTGGGTTTTGGCAGCCAGTGACAGGGCAGCACGCGCTATTCAGGGCTAGGCCTAATTTTGAGGCGCTGGCCGATTTACACCAAGAAGGAGGGACATAATCTGCGACAGATAAAAAATCTTAAAGCCAGAGCCGCAGTACGGACTGTTTTTACATCGGCATCCCATCTAGTATTTGTGCGCTTTTTGAGTATGCTGTTTCTAGACTCCACCTTTCCCTTGGTCTAGAGCAGGGGTGGGAAATTAGCGGCCCGGGAGCCAAATGTGGCCCGCCACAGCGTTTTAAGTGGCACGCGGAAGCATTCAGGAAAAATCATCAAGTCTTTTCTTGAGCTTATCACGATGTTTTCTTGAGCTTATCACGATAAAAGTTGGTTTTCAAGCTAACTTGAACGGAGACTTGCTTTTATTTCTACTAGAGCAGCATTTCTCAACCTGAGATCACGAAGTTCTTTTAGGGTGCGCAAAGATTTCAATTTAGCGATATATTTAAGTTGTCGTGTTGGTCTCAACACGTAAGTTCAAACCGCAAAATCTGGTCATCGCAATGAATTTCCTTCTCGGAGCAGCTTGTTTGTTGCGTATATCGTAAGTTACTACGCGCAATTATAGCATCGGTGTCATCAATTCAAATATCACAATGTGTTGCAAAATATGATTGGGAATGTCTGCATCCGAAGACGCAACTGAGGAGCATACAGGCTACGTCTTTCTGTCGTCAGATTGCCTTTTTACAATCCAGTCTGTTAGTTTTATAATACACGATCTTGGACGTCTATTGTCGAAATCCGAGTTGAAGTAAACCACAAGCGGTATAATGCTTGTGTCAAGTGATGTATTTGGTTGTTCTTGTTCTGAAACAGTTGTAGCCTTTGATACAAGCAACTTATTGTTGTGAATTTGTAGCCAGCAGTCAAGTAGAAACAGATTTTACCTCCAGTCGTATTACCAGTTTTTTTAAGGCGTTTTAGGGACCCGATTTGGGTCCCTAGAATTGAAAATAGGGTCCGTAGAATCTGAGAAAATTATCGTGGGGTCCCTAGATTCAGAGTAAATCGGGTCCCTAGAATCAAAGAAATCGGGTCCCTACAGGTCCATACCGGGTACCTAACATTTTCCTTAAAACAACTGGTATTACTTCTTTTCTCTTCTTGCCATGGACAAGAAACATAAGTATTTTGAAGAGTATTTGAAATTTGGTTTCACCTCCATAGTTGAAAACAACAGAGTGAAGCCTTAATGTGTTATGTGCAACCTTGTTTTCTGTGCTGACGCTGGGTTTATGAAACCTTCGAAGTTGATACAGGATTTAGAGCCAAAGCCTTCCAACACCTCACAACGAATTTATTCCGGTTTTAAACAAGTTGTTGACTTGTGAAGTTACGGTCAAGATTCAGGAAGAAGCGTACTGCAGTGGTATGAAGGCTGTCAGTGCTAAGTATATGAAACCTTCGAAATTGATACGGCATTTAGAGACAAAGCAACCCAATCACGCCGCAAAAAGTTATAGAATTCTTCCGACGCCATGAAGCGAGTTTGAAATGTCAAAGACTTATCTTGCCGGAAGTTTCCACCAAGAAGGAAGGCATCATATGAAGTCGCACTTGAAACTTTCAAGCAAAAAACCTTACACGATTGGAAAACGCTTGTGAAACCCTGTTTGTTGAAAACGGTAAAACAACGTCTTGGAGAAGCTAGTAAAGCAAAGACAAAACAAATATCTCTTCCAGCGATACTATTCAGAGGCGCATTTCAGAATGTCGAAAGATTTGAAAGACCAGGTGAACTGTGAAATGAAAGCATCTCCGACTCCAATGCTTTTTTTCAAGTGGATGAGTCAACAGATGTTACTTCATGTGCTCAGTTGCTTCTTTTCGTGAGATATATTCATTCAGGAGACATTGAAAAAGGAGTTCCTGATTTATGCTGAACTGCAAACGACAACAAGTGCAGATGTTCGTGAGATGTAAAAATCTTTTTGATTCTGCAGAGTTGCAGTGGAAATATGATTGTTACTCCTCTGTAAAATGTGCTGGATTCCACGATAAAAATTATCCATTGCATCAAATCTGGAAGCCTTAACACTTGGCTGTTTAAACAATTTTGCAAAGACATGATTTCGACACACGAGTTTTTCTATTCCACACGTCTGTACGACGAATCTGCAACCATTTTATTCGAAATTGCAAAACTGACTTCGTAAAGTAATGCAAGGAATGTTGCTATGCTTGAGAAATTGTCAAGTGTTGTTAAAAAACTGAAGAACTTGCTAAGAATTTGAAGACAATAGACCAACGGCAGCGCATGGTAAAAATGATTGGTATAGCCAGAGGCCAAGAATTACTAGAAAAAAGCGAATGATCCGTGTTTGACAAAATATCAAAATTCAACCATGAGTGTTTACTGAACATTGTCACAAAAAGGCAGAGTCGTGTAATCAGACGACAAACAAAAACATTATAAGACGCACCTCACACTTTTCCAAAAACAATTTGGCGTTTCGGATTTCTTGAAACAAACTCTTAAGCAGTGGTTCTTAACCGGGGGTACACGTACCCCTTGGGGGTACCAAACACCGAAACAGGGGGTACGAAGCACCAACATTTTTAGGCATACACGCCCTGAAAATTTTAAAGATGTGTTGTTGATTGTTGTGAGTGCAGTAAACTTTGTCAGAGGCCAAACCTTGAATCACGGTCTGTTCAGAGTTTTTTGTAACGAAGTTTAAGCTCAACACAATGTTCCTGTGTTCGAGTGCTTATTCGTGTTCGTGAGCTGCGCAAAGAAATCGAGCCGTTTCTGAGACACGGAGGTAGTGGCATAACAGAGCACCTTGAAAATGAGTTCATTATGTCTCTGGCATAGGCTACCTTTCAGATATATTCAGCCACCTCAACAACTTAACACCTCCATCCAGGGAATGGCAATGAACATGATCAAAGCTAGGGAAAAGATCACTGCCTTCACTAATAAACTTTCAAGCTGTATTTGTCTCATGTGATCAGGCAACTATGCTAATTTTCTACAACTTG
>Ga0210059_1007038_pt1 | contig 17948 bp, 11 predicted proteins | sample Ectturendosymbi2_FD_188042 | JGI IMG/M metagenome (GOLD analysis project Ga0210059, IMG submission 188042) | Ecteinascidia turbinata endosymbiont from Florida, USA - Sample 2 (SPAdes) (version 2) | ecosystem: Host-associated > Tunicates > Ascidians > Unclassified | place: Key West, Florida... | reverse complement strand
TGGGAGGAGGGGGATGAACAAAACAGGATCTTGTTTAGGTTCGCTGCTGATGAGCTACGTCACTGAGCAAACCACATGTTACTTTGTTCGGGAGTACTTGTTTCAACAGCCACCTTCTGAGAAATAATCTTTTTGACAAACGATTACGTTCACAACTCCCCAACCTGCATGAACTTTCAGAATGGTTGAGACCAGGGGCGTAGCGTCCAAAAATGAAACTTTCAGTGAATGAAACGTTATTGTTTGAAAACATTAAATTACATTTCAAATCATAAACCTGAGGAAATATGAAAAACAAGAACTTTTCGTGAAGCTCCGTAGTTGAAGCTTTCTTACAATTTATGTTCATTTTCATAGAAGAGCCTTTCAATCAGACTTGGACAACTATACATTTTTTAGCTTTTCTAAATTAGATTAGAATTAAAATTGGCGCGTTTGCGAGAACCATAAATTAAACTAAAATTAAATTACATTTGCTCAAATCAAATCAAATTTAATCCAAGTTCCATTCAACCCCAAATGTGGATTCATTCTCATAAACATGAGAATATATAGCAAAGACTTGTACGCCAACATTGGCGCGTTTCGCGCTGTACAATTCGCCTGCATGGCTAATAATGGCGTGGTGGTTACGTCACATACAACGTTGAATTGTGACGTAGTAACGGAATCAACCTGTTTGATTTGAATCTGTATTGCTGTTATGTCCAGAGGCGGATGCACGGGTGGCGATCGCCTCTCCCCCCTAAAACCTAAAAAGTAACTTTATTCAAAATGATTTTGTACAATTCGGAAAACAACATTCGCGATGTAAGACCATTTTGTCGTCCATTGTTTTGTCAGAGCAGTTTTGTGAAGTATAGTTCATCTCTTTTACAGTAGCGAAGCTGTTATGAGACTTGACCACCAAATGTTACTGAAATCGCCCCCCTTAAACTTACTGGCTGGATCCTCCCCTGGTTATGCCGAGGGTCGTTGGTTCGATTCTCTTTGGTTGGTCCAGGGCGACGCAGCTTTGCGGTTGCAACGCTTAAGACTGATTCCGACGGAGCTGACGTCATACCCAGGAGTTTTCAGGCAGCAGCCTTCAGATAAGGGAAAAAATGTACGTATTTACAAAACCCTAAAACAGGGGTGCGCAAACCATGGCCCGGGAGCTGAAGTTTTGTGGGCTGTGGCCCGCAGAAAGGGCCAGATTTTCAAGCAAGCATTGCAGTTATTGAAGGTACTGCCAGGGTCGGATTAAGGGTACTGTAGGACTAAGGCTGAACAGATATTTCGTTAAATTTGATAAATTTTAGGAAATAATTCGGTTGTTACTTGTAACAGAGTTTTTAAGGTGTTTTAGGGACCCGATTCGGGCCACTAGAATTGAAAATCGAGTCCCTAGAATCAGAGAAATCGGGTCCCTACACAAGTCCATACCGGGTACCTAACATTCTCATTAAAAAACAACTGCTTCTAATAACAACAATGATTGAAAGGAATATTAAGGGCCGAATTTTTCCAGGGCCCAAGGCATAGCCTTAGTAGCTTAATGGTTAATCCGGCATTGGGTATTGCCAATCTTCCGTGGGTGGCCAGCGCGTTGTCTAAAACGCTGAGCCATGCAGCTGTGGGTCATGGAGCAATCTGGTCATGTGCATATGGCCCGTCAGTCCTGCATGGTTGCACAACCTTGCCCTAAAACACCAAAGCTGACTGACTGTCGTAAGTACCAGATGACTATTGTGACTTCTGCGTGTGACGTAATAACAATAATTGATAAGGCCATAGAGTTTGTCAGCAGCAGTGAATGAGAAACGTTTTTACTATTTTTGCTTTTCTGTGATGGGATGGGACGGCGGCGCGCGTACTTTGCTGCACTTTCATTGCACGAGGCTGCATTCTCTTTACACCTTTAAAAATACCACTGGACAAATTAGCACGTTTGGCAAAACCGGACATTAGATTATAACTAAACTTAGAGCACTGAAGCCTTTAGCGAAATAGATTAAAATTACCGTCATTTCGCTTTAATTCATCGAATCAGAATACTAGAATTATTTAGTTGTCCAAGTCCGCAAGCAAACATACGTTTCACCAAACATGCATCGGAAAGAATACAAATATAAAAAATGGGCTGTAGCATCGAGAACAGAAATGAGATGCATTTTTTTTAGTTGTCCAAGTCAAAGGATTTCAGTTAAAAAATTGAGGACACACGCATGCGGAATGGGAAGCAGTGGATAAACTATTCACATCTGGAAAATTACTTTCTTTTCCATACTAACAGACCCTAAAACGTTTTCCAGATGTTTCCTGGCATCAAAATGACAAAACTTTTGCCACACACTTCCAGACTTCGTAGGAAACCTGCAAACCACAACCAGATTTCACAGGAGACATATTTCAACTTAACTTCATCTTCTAACAAACCTTTGCTTCTTCAACTGCCTTCGGTGGGATGTCAATCTTCGGGAAGGAGTACATCGCCCCCTGCACTGTGTTGCAAGTTATTCCGGGGATGGAGTTGAACATCTCCGCTGTCAGTCGAGCTTTCTCTGCCAAAGTCCCGAGTACTTTTGACTTCTCTGCATAGAATTGATCGTGCGATGGATCGCCGGGTTTGGGGGGGTTGACTACGATGTCAAGCGCAGCCTGTAAGGAAAGATATGCAATCAAAATGTACGAAGCATGTTTTCAAAAGCATATGAAGCCAATTTCAAATAGTATGCAAAGCGTGTTTTGAAAAGTATAAAAAAGTTTTGAAAGTATACAAAGCAAGTTTTGAAAAGAATGAAAAGCAAGTTCTCTAAAGCATAGAAAGGAAGTTTCAAAAGTGCAAAAAGAAAGTTTTCAGAAGTGCAAAAAGAAAGTTTTCAGAAGTACATAAAAGCAAGTTTAGAAAAGTATGAAAAGCAAGTTTTAAAAAATGTATGAAGTAAGTCATTAAAAGTATGACAAGCACGTTTACACAAGTATAAATGCAAGTTTTGAAAAGTGCAAAAGGTAAGTTTTCAAAAGTACACAAAGCAAGTTAAATTTTCAAAAGTACACAAAGCAAGTTTTCAAAACAAAAGCTTGCTAGTGGAGAAGCGCACACAGTGGAAAAGCTGTGAGCATTGGGAGGTGATTTCTGATGTTGTTGAATGGATCAACTACTATTTTGAATGGATCAACTACTATCTTGAATGGATCAACTACTATCAGAAATGTTGAATGGATCAACTACTATCAAAAATAAAACAATATAACTATTTTCAACCAGAAGTTCGGTTTCATCCGAAAAAAATTTATTAAAGCCAATTAATCATCAATTTGAAGACGGTTTAGTGTGGGGGGGTGGGAGCGAAACAGGGAAGCAGTGCGTAAACAACAATGCACTGACATTATTCGTAATAAGTAAAGAGAATAAAGACGATGCTCCAACATGCCATTAACGACCAACCACAAACGGTGTTGTAAAAATTGCAACTGATGTTTGTTAGTGAAAAACGTACTTCTAAATACAAATTCAGTTTGCGCTGATTTTCCAAGTCCTTGTTCAGGCAAACATACGCCCTGCCGAGCCTGCACCTGAGGCTAAACTGAAGCATTCTCACTTCACGCTTTTGGAAGTTCGGTGAGACACACCCACCGACACACCATATTATTCAGCCACACAGAACTCAGTGTACTTAATGTATTGCCTCGTAAGATGTTTGCCAATACAAGCACGATTACTTTGAAGCCATAAGGAATGTATCCAATTACGACTGGCTGAAACAATACAAGCTCTACCAAGCTAAGCGCTTGTGAGTAAACAGCTAACTGCAGTTTACCGACGCATACAGATCATTTTCACGAAAAGACCTTGGAAATGCATCTAAAATCAAATGAAGGACAATACACATCATGCGTATTCAACAAGCAAAGGCACCAAGTCACAATAACACACGATGGCAAAGCTTCAGTAGCGTCGAGAAACGTTAAATCATTAAAACGATCGATGTTTCGTCAGCAGATGACCTTTTCTTATCAGTGTTTAAACATAAGGTCAAGCAAATGTAGACTTACATAGATGTGCAACGGGTTGCGCAAAGGCGCAATGGAGTGCGTAGAAACCGAGCGCTGGAGGATTTAGTCACAGTGACACAGGATAATAATAGCAGCTAGTTCACTTCAAAACTACATAATATACTTAGACTTAACCAACCTGGCCTGTGACAGGGGGGCAAAGTCGGGTGGAGACAAGTTTCCTCAGTTGCTCTTTCACTTGCTGGTCAAGGTTGACTGCTTCCATGTATCCCCCCCTGAAGCCGCACTCCCCCATGTAACCTTTCGAAATTGAATGGAACGAGGCAAGTTCCATGTTGTCGCTGAAAGAAATTTCATGGCGCATTTGAATATTGGTCGAGTGGAATGCAACGATGAATATTATCAAGAAAATGGGAGCAAAAGAGAAGTTGTGTTGATGTCTAGAAGCAACTGTAAACGAAATACGCACAGAAACAGGCGACCAGATGCTAAAAGACAGTGATCTTGTATCTTACATCAACAATCAGTTGTCACCCTTGAAAATTGTGGTGAAAATTGAAAAGCAGTGGTGAGTTTGCTTTCCTTATTTAGCGCATGCACCTTTTTCAATACACATTTCATCAAATTGTCCACATTTGAAGAATCTCAACAAAGTGAGAAACTTTCAGTAAAACATGTATGCGGATGAATACATTTGCCTGGCGGTGAATCTTTCGATAAAACAAGGCAGGTTTTTATAAAAAATTAATGTTTACAACGCTTCAACAGTAATGAAAATCAATAAGGGAAGCTGCACTGCATTGGTTGAACCCAAAGTTGCTGCACACTGCTCCTTTGCTTCATTAACAGGATGCTGAAGCAGTAAATGTCGGAACCACCTTTTCACGAATTGAAGCAAAAACGTTGCATGTTTGGGTTGGATTTATATCAGGACTTGCCATGCAGAGTAACAGCTGACTGCGTTAAGATAAGATGATGAAAAATGTCTTTACAAGACTAAAAAACAAATAGTGAGGGAACTTCCTACCTGTACTCAGGTCCAAGATCAAACAACACCTTCTTGAAAGAATGAAATTTACATCCGTCTGCATAAACATTGTCCTGGTAGACCTGAAAGGTGGATACACAATGTGTGGTAGGTTTGCAAAACAAGGTAAGAATGAAGCACATGGAGTTATCAGGGACATTCAATCAAGGCGTTTTTAAGGTGTTTTAGGGACCCGATTCGGGTCCAAGAATTAGAGAAAGTCATCATCGAGTCCATAGAATCAGAGAAATTGGGTCCCTACAGGTCCATACCAAGCACCTGACATTTTCCTTTAAAAAAAACATGACTCAACCCAACTAATAAACGTCTCATCAAGTTGTCGGTTTCATGAGATGGCTATCACTGGTTAGACGCTTAAGTGTCTTGTTTTCATCAACTTTTTGATCAAGAAAAATAACATACAATAAAACATCTTTGCTGCTGCAAAGAACCTTTATAGTTTATTACTAGCAGATCGAACACTGACCTCATCAGCCATAAGAAACAGGTGGTTTTCTTTGGCAAATTTAATGATATCAACAATATTGTCGTAAGAGAGAACTTGTCCAGTTGGATTCCCTGGGTTGATAACGCACAGGACGCGGGGAGTGCAGGTGGAGCTTCCTTCACGAAAAGCTTTCTGCAGCTCAGTGATGTTCAGAGCCCAGTTGTTTGCTTCATCCAAGTAGTATGGGACCTTGCGCATAGTTCAAAAAATCTTGACATTTGACGGGGAGATTTCAGTTTACCAGATGTTTTTATTGTTTTCACTTTTATCTGAAGAGCCTTACGTATACATCGGCAGACCCACATACAAAGGATGTTACTGTATTTTTAGAAAATTTAACTGACCGCTCTAGCATCAAGTTCTGATATTGTTGCTGAATACAGTGGATACTGTGGGATGGGGATCATCACACCAGTTCTTTCTTTGCCTTCTCCGGAAACCAGTAATTTCAACATTGCCTGCGATCATAATATAATTTGCTATTAATACAGTGATTCCACTTCTGCATGCAATACTTTTGAAGTGCACCACTGTTTTACCTACTTCAGTGGTCACCACCTGGCAGAAATCTACTATTTGATGCCATTCTATGTTGTTTGTATTTAATTGCTGTTACACATTTGCCAAAACGTTTCTTAATCAACTAACAACGCAGGCTAAACTAGAAAATAAACAGTCTTATAATCAGCCAAATAAACCTTTGTTATAGAAACAAAAGGGAAAATTTCATAATTAAGTAATATCAAGTGAATCAAAAAAGGTAACAATTCATGACAACTGAAGCACCAAACTTGCAGCTTTGTTTGTAACTATTGTTTCCATGAACACTTCTGGAGAAACTTACTTGGCCCTAGTTGCAACAGAGAAAAGTAGGATCTTCAGTTTATTTAAAGGACACTTTATAAATTGAACACCATGACATCAACAAACTTCAAGTTACATGGCTCTTTCTTTTTCTTCTTACAATGGAATGTCATAACAGTTGCAAACTTTTCTGACAAACAGTAACTTGTTATCTTTCTCGATACAAAGTATTTTTGAAGAACATTCCTTTTAATTAATCTTAATAAAAAGTATGAAAAGTTTGTTTGATAAGATAAAAATGCAAATAACTTGTTCATATCGACTCACAGGTGCAAGAACTGCAAATGCAAGCTAAAGACTTCACAGTAAGTACCTTACCACAACGCCATCACTTGCACCAGTGCAAAGAAAGATATCATTGGGATCTGCTTGTACTCCACCATCACGTGTTTCAATATAATGTGCTACATCGTTCCTTATCAATTCTATACCCTGACTAGCAGAGTAAGCACCTACAACATCACAAGATACTTTAATTTGAGTTAGGGCACAGTTAAAGGATTTTCTACAATTCACTATTTCAACATTGCTTTCTGGATTCTCGTGTAATCTAAAAATCATCCAAATGACTGCTAATCACCATTACTACACCTGCAGTACCATGGCCACATAAATAGCAGACATATACTCTGCTGTAAAACAAACTGATCTTTCATATCAACCAACATCATCTCTTTCAGATCAGGGGTAGGGAACCTGCAACCTGCAGGCCAAATGCAACCCTCATAAACATTTGATATGGCCCCAATCAGAATTATTGTTACCCAAGTCAGAGTGCACCATCGTGTCAAAACAAAACTCCATGGAGAGAAGTCAGTCTCCCTCAAAGTTAAAAAAAGCAGAATCTAAGAACAAAATTAAGTGATCTTATGGCCCATGATACTAAATAGGGTAACCACCCCTGTTTTAGATAAAGCGAACCACCCGTATACCTGTATTACTGATGTCACATTTTATCTGTTTTACAAAAAGATGCCGTCGTTATTTTGCATTTTTACGTGTCACAAAAAAGTATGCTGATACTGCATTTTCTTTTCTTTTTTACAAAATAACGAACATTATTTCATCATTTGCAATTAGTTGAAACATGTGCACTTAACTTTGATCTCACAAGTCACAACAACATGTATCTTTTGGAAGCCAGCTTAACTACATATATAAATATATGCTATAATGGAAACCATCAAAATTTTTCTCAAGCTTTTTAGCAAAAATAAAAATGAGTGTGACTGAATTGCAAAACAGTCTCTGAAATAATAATTAAAGCAGTAAAAGGATACAAAAACAAAACAGGCATTGTTTCTGAAAGAATGCCATATACAAATCCTTGCATATTCCTTTCAACACTCTTTTTTGCACCAAAACATCATATTATTAATATTCACACTTTTGGTACCAAGTGATTACCCGAAAAAAACGTTTTGAATACCAGGGCATGTTTTGAGAGTTGGCCATGTTTATGCCAGTTTAATGAAACAAATTGCAACTGAAACCCAAACAAGGTTTGCCATTGCAAAATCAACTATTTTTCTTCTAAGATTTTGTACTTAAATGCATTTGATTTCAAGAGAAAAATATTAAAGATGGTGTTCGATAGATGTTAGATATGTACTGGTACGTAGATTCGTATCAACACATAAATAAGCACTCAGAGATACACAGGCTAGTAGAAAAACTGTTTTATAGTGAAATCTAAATGATCAACTCGACTTAACTTTAACAAAAGACAGTGGAACTTCCAATCACTGCACTTACATATCACAAAAACTGCTAACACCTGGGGAAGAATTTACATCATACTGATTTATCCAACATTTTGCTGGTTGTATTTATTCTGAAAGTTGTTGGTCATGCTGAAAAAAAACTGTCCGAAGGGGGCCAAGCTACACACAGTTTCTTTCAAATTATACCACTTTTACAGAAAGTGACTTGCAATCACTTCCACAATATATACTCGTATTTCTAACTTTCTAACACCTGGAAACTATGAATGAAGGAATGCCAACACCTAACAACTTACCGAGCGATTTGCCACCACAACCATTTAAAATCCTTGAAGCTCTTTCTTTAGCATCACCGGGAAATTCATTTGACTTCATTAACTCGGGACAAGCACACAAAGCAAGAACCTAAACAATGAAAAGAACTAAAATCAAAATTATCTAAGAAGATTTAAATCTTAAAACCATGTCACAACTTTGAAACTTGTTGAAAACCAACACTTTTGTTTAGTTCCATAAATGTAGTAACAAAAGCAGATTTTATGACTAGAATAGGGTGTATGTATCTGTTATCACAACACATTCTTCACTTTAAACCAGTATACATGTAAAACCAGTACACATGTATAAATGTAAACATTCAGAAACAAATTCCTGCTACAACCTGTAACAAAATAACCAAAAGCCAAGTTTATAAAATGCCATTATTTGCATAGGCTTTTTGCAATACAGGGAATTTTCTATCTACAAGAGATGATTGCACTGGACAAGTCCATAACAGATACAACCCATTACAACTTGTAGAATATATGTGTTCTGAAAAATAGAGATTCTTCTGCTGCCTATGGTGGTAACACCCCACCACTTGAAACTACTGTCAATCATTATTTATTATTAATTCAGCTTTGTTATATATCATTCAAAAGGATAGTTAAGTTCTGACCTGGCGGATAAAAGTTATTGGAGCTTGTCCCATTGCGTGTGCATCACCAATATTGGCTGAAATAACTTCGGAAAATGGTTTCTCCACACCCTGAAGTAAAAAAGCATGAAAGATAAATGAACTTGAAACTGCACTGTGTTTGCAGCAGACTTAAAGTAAGTTTGGTTATATTTGCCAATAATACATAAAAATGAGTTATGAACAACTGATGACCAACAAACCAGTCAGAATTAAGAGCAAATCTAGACTTGGGACCATAATGCCACAACCTTGAGACAGGGTTTTGTTTGGATCAGCATTTGAACAAACTCATTATGCACTTGATCTAGCCTAAATTTACTATTTGAAGAGGGACATGCAGATTAACCAAGTCCCAGAAATGGAGAATACTCAACAAATTAATTGATTTTTCATAGCAAGATTGCCATTTTTACTGAAGCTTAGTGGACCATATTGAAAAATGTTCAGCCACAACCAGAGGCAAACATCTAATTAAACTACAAAAATGTATTTTTCATTAATGAAATGCTACTGCAACAAAACCATTAGAGAAGACCGATATCGAACTGGTTGATATTTGGGTTTTACCAATATATCGGTATCGGCCAAAACGCCTCAATAGGTGTTGGCAAAATGCTGTTATATTCCCCACACATCCAGACAACTTGTGCAAGAAAGCACAATAAAGCAAGACAACTTGTTCAAGAAAGCACAATAAAGCAAGACAACTTGTTCAAGAAAGCACAATAAAGCAAGACAACTTGTTCAAGAAAGCAAAACAAAGCAAGTCAAGACAGTTGGTTATCCTGCAGCAACGCTTGCAGGTAAATTTTCATAAACAAGCAGATAAGATGAACCATGGAGCATACATCATCTGTTGCAGCCAAAACAAAAGCACCATCGGAAAGTTTTGCAATGCTTGTGTTGCAACCTCTCCGGTGGTGTTGTGTTGATTGTGTGATTCACCACGAATGGGATGTGCGTGAAGAACAACACCATACACATATGTGGCGCGAACAAGCAATAATAGAGTGATCGTGGCGTGTCATCTCTAGTGATACTAACAATGTCAACGATTGAACGTAACAATAGCGTACGCGAAGAGTGATCATGGCATGTGAACTCTATTGTTGCTTGCTGCCACAGTGCGAAGCTTTGCGCACATGCCGCTCGGGATTTCTGACCGCAACACTTGCAACTTATTGTCTAGACCGCACTACCACATGCAGATATTGTGTACGAATAAACTCCGGTTGTACTTATAGATGTAGAAGTTCTTGCAGCATTAAAAGTTTGACTATAACTTAAGGTGAAGAAGTCCAATTGATGCCAGTTTAGCGGAGATTAATTAAAATAGAGGTTGCATGGAAAATGAATTGCGTTATGTTAAAAAACATTTGTGGCGTTATGAATATGATTACAAATGCAATCGCTACTCACTAGTGACGCCAACTGCCACTGTGAAGCAGTTGCACATAACATCCTAAAATAATTCTACTTTTCATAACTTGATGTATATGCACGCTGGTTAAATAAGCGCGATGGTTTGTACTGATTTTTGACATTCTTTTTTATGCATGGCACTGTGTTTATTCATTGCAGACAGTGTTTACCAGGTGTAGCCAACACATCGATCACGATCAACCGGTCAATTGCTGAGTCTCAGAGATTGTTCAGATGTTTGTGGCTTGTGGCCAGAGGTAAACCTAGGTGAATTGACATAAGGGCAAGCTGCAGGTCCTAAAGTAGCAAATGTCTTGTTAGAAATACAATTGAAATATTTGTCCGACTGTCAAGGGTTGCAGAAAATAAGTTTAAGTTTCACTACCAGTTGACGTATATATATATGTGATGGGAAACCCGTTGTGGTTCCCGGTGATATATATATCAATTCCTACCAAAAATCATTGTTATCTGGCCCTGGATGCCAATCCAATAAGTCATTTCTTTGGCTCAAAATTCTTTGGAAACTAGGTTATCATCAAAGTCCTTAGAACCTTTGATTGGCTTTCTAGCATATCTGGAGCCAAAATTATGGTGGAAAAAAATAAAATTAGCTGAAAATTCATGTTACACAAAAGACAACCTTGGCAATTTTGTCCAAATGCCATAACTCGCTAGCCGATTAAGCTAGAGAGCTGTTCAAACTGTCTAAAGACTTGTGAAGTCTTGTATTTCAGAATGAACAAAAAATTCAAGTTTTGGGTTTGGGATTTTTGGTCGATGACATCATGATTTGGGTAGGTTTTGCAGTTCTTTTGATGTCATTGGTCAATCCAATTAGCAAATTTCATGGCTCCAAGTTTTATACAAAACCAGGCAATAATAAAAGTGTTCAGAGCCCTTGATTGACTTCTAGCATTTCTGGTTCCAAATTTAGGCCAAAAAAATCCAAATATATCAGGAAATCTTCAGGGATTAGGAGGAATTTCCCTAATTAATATTCAGTTATTTTGCTGTAACATTTGAACCAGAAATGCTAGAAAGTCAATCAAACCCTTTGGAGACTCATAAAACTAGAATTCCATAAAACAGTGGTGCTCAAACCGTGGCCCGCAAAGCAATTTCCATTGGAAAGAAAACTTAACACTTTAAGTATTTTTATTGAGATTATTAATTCTTGTGGCCCGCAAAGGGTTTCTGAAAGACAAATGTGGCCCACAAGCCAAAACGTTTGAGCACCACTGCCATAAAATCGGCGCGTTTGGTCGGTTACCAGAGGATGATGATGTCATCCAAATGTGAACAAAAGATGAATGAACATACTCCCATCATGTCAACATCAAGAAAAAATCTGACATCCAAAACTTAAAACTTGTATTTTTATTTGAATCTGCAAGACTTTCAATCTACAAGACTACCCCTGCACATAATTTTAAAAGTCTGATTAAAACCAAAAAAGCAATTCAAATAAAAAAATCTGATTTCTTTTATTTCTCAAAAAGAAACAAGTGAGGAGTTTGAATCAATGAGCAAATTTTTAATAGGAAATCGATTTCACGTAACACTATGCATCGTCAGTCCTACATCATTATAAAAGAATCATTATTTTTATCAACCTTGGCTGAAAATTATTTTCTTTGTTACCTAATTGGCTAACAGAAATTTTAGAATGAAAATGCTTGAAACAAATTTATGTTGTTTTGCAGCTTGATTGATGGTAACTTTATTGATCTGATTGGTCAGTGATGAGTCATCACTGATAACTTGACTTAAATTATGACTGTGTGCATCAAAGGAACCTGGGAAACAAATGAAAAAATTAATAAAAAATTATGAGAAAATTAATTAATGCACGTTACGCTTGAAGTCAAAAGCAAATACCTGGGCAGGTTTGCCTGTGGTCCACTGAATGATGTTGCTTGTTATACGTATAAGCACACTTAAAGTGATGAATACGGTGGAGTACATAATGAGTAGCAAAAAATGCAAAACCTGTGCACTGGCCACAGTACTCTTAAGCATAACATACTTTCAAAAGTTTTTTTATTTTAATGATTACACAAAATTTGGTACTCTTCTCACTTTTGTCATTGTTAAGGAAAGTGTTAGCTGTAGTCAGGGGCACATCCAGGGGGTCTGTTTGGCTGCCATGACAGACACCTTTACACCGCAGGTACTCAGCATTAAAGCCGATGAAATATCAAACATTGTCACTGCAGATCTCTAATGCGGGTGTTTTGGAACAGGCAACAGCCTACAGTTCCCTTCTAACGTTGCATAGTGCTATTACGAAACAACAATGTTACTGCCTTGTCTGAATGGCGCCTGTGCAGTGACATGAAACAATCCACATTTTTGAACACTCGAAATTGATGTTGCGTCGAACGCATGTGTTTCTGAATTTCTTCCTCTGACGGTGCCAGCTCTAATGCTGTCAGAATCTCATACACGTTGTTTTGTAATATTTCGCTTCATGGCAAGAGGACAGTCTCCAATCATGATAGTTTCGGTTTGTAGTTTCGGCCTAAATTTTATCTGCTGTTTACACCTACTAGGTTATGACAAAATTAAGTAAGTTTAGGCCTTCCTCAGCGTCATGCCAAGTAACGTGGGTTTGTTTTCACTGTAACTATATTTTTATAAGCAACTTCTCATATTGAAAGGCATGGCAGCTAGCCTAAAAAATTGTGGCTGCATTATCTGAACAAACTGTCAGTCAACTGTCGTATTTCAAAAATAGTCTTATTAGAATTAAGCAGTTGACGATGTTGTTTGCTGCATGAGATGTCCTGCATTGATTTTGAGTAATTCACTTTTAGATTACGATACAAAGTCATCAGAGCAATTGCAATTCAATCGTTCTTCTCCGAAGGGATTTTGCAAGTATATTTGTAACACTGCCATCTTGATAGACAGCGCTCCACAGACGCAGTTGTGCAGCTGGTTGTCAGCATCGATTTTATAAATGTATGTACGCTTGGATAAACAGCTCTCATTGCTGTACGGCTGACATTTGCTGAATGTTCGACAAGCTAAGTATATTTTCAGCACCATATTTGTAGGAACAAAGAGCGATTGTGATGTAATAAATGCGCTGTGCCCGAAAGCAGTGATAACTTGGAAATATTTTCTTATGTGTTTTCACAATGAGATCAATACCACTATCTATACCAACAGTCAGACATGTTTGTCCAAACTCCGATCAACTGGAACCCTTGTTATCTTAAACAAATTGCTAGGAACAGATTTCTCCCAACGCATTTCACCCCTTTAATCCAGAAACCTTGCTGTCCGGGACCGACTCGGATATTTAGGAACAGGTATGTGATATCAATAGAAAAAAAGTGCTAAACCGGATTATGCCAACTGTTACTTAGTTGTTTATTAAATCACAATGGATGGGTGAAAATCAATTTTCTACGCACAATTAATGTAACAGTGGCAGACCCTGCAGGTCGCAGTTATAGGTCTCCTATACAGTTCTTTTCATGTTTAAATCTCATTCTGAATGCATACTTGCTTATGGATACGGATCTGCTAGTAAACAAAAACAACTATGAGAGTTTCATTTAGTCATGTTTCACATGCAGTCTACATACTTGCTTAAATTGACAGTTCATCTGCGACTACTCTACAGTTTGTTTCTGTTTCCCCTTTGAGTGTTCGCTTAGGCCAGACCCGTAGCCTAGGTCCAAGGGTTTGGGGGGCACAAAACATTTTTAGGAGTCAAGACTTCTGTTTTTGTTATATGTTTTAATAAAGAATTTTCTTGGCAAAACAAAATTTTGAGGAGCACAAAAAATTTTAGGGGGGATTGCCCCCCGAATGCCACCTGTGGCTACAGGCCTGATTCCGATTTTCCAGATACGAAACCAACTAGTTCGGATAAACGAGGTCTGACTGTAGCTAGTTGCCTTGATTTGTTCGCAGGCAATCATCTGCTTACCACGCACGCAATGTTACGTCATAGAATGGTTTATGGGGACAATTGCAGAGTGGTTTGAATATTGCACACTACTCGATGCAGTTGGAGGGCTGTGCATCCTAAGGAAGAGTACAGAGAATTTGCATTAACACTTTGAGAGCCGGTCTACGATATATTTGTACTTCGATTTCGTCCTAAAAATGCAGTTTTTGGTTGCCTTACCAACGCCCTAGCTCCTCCACCGATTGCGCTAGAGAACTGTTCAAGGGCTCAAATGGATTGGTCAGTCTTATAGATTGTACTCAAAAAAAATTTTTTGGTTGGGAGGTGTGGATTTTTTGTGACTGACGTCATAAGTGAAATAGTTTTGGGGTCATTTTGGCTCATGTTGTCTGGCCTAGGGCCCAACCGCTAGGCCAAAGTGCTTCGCTGAAGTTTTCATTAGAAACTAGTCTCGAGTCCGAGTCTTTTGAGCCTTTGATCAACTTTATAGCATTTCTGGTTCAAAAGTTAGATCTAAAATAAACAAATTAATTAATTATCTAATTAGTTAAATATTTTTAATAACTTACATCATCATTTTTGAACCTGAAACCCCAGCAGATCATCCAAAGTATCAAAAGACTCAGATTGTAGCCTAGTTTCCAGTAATAACTTCAGCGAAATACTACCACCTAACAGTTGACGCCCAGGGCCAGGCAAAGTGGGCCAAGGTGGCCTAAAAGTCCTCCACGTATGACGTCACTCACAAAAAACGCACCCCAGACTAGAAGACTTGCCACGTCTTTTGACACTTCGACCAGGAGCAGAGATATTCCCACGCAAAGCCACGTGTTTAGGTGTTCTTTTTCCGAAAATCCCCGAAAGCAGCCGGACGCCAAAGTGTTCATCAATCATAGACAAAGAAGCAACTTGGGTTTGCGAACTTTGGCAAAATTGCAAAATTCATCAGTCGATTTCTAGTCTTAGGAGAAAATGTGGTTTTATGTTGAAACGTTATATCAAGCAAGTAAGGCTAGATGCGCCACTGGCTGTAGTAAAACATGATTATTTTCCAGGCTAGATGCGCCACTGGCTGTAGTAAAACATGATTATTTTCTAAAAAAGGACAAACTAATCTCTAGCATATGGTAAAGATTTTGTAGTCAAGCTGACCTTCAACATATTTATCCTCACATTACACTTCTACTTCCCAAGTGAAGCAAGCACAGCTTATGTTACTTTATAATATTCTCAACAAATATACGTTATGCAAAATCTACTGGTTGATTCTACTTTTGATCTTTATGCAACACTTTCAACATAAAACTGTAATAGTAAATCAAACTTCATGTTATTTTTTATATTATGTACTTACTTGTTCAAGTTCTTTCCGTATACCACCAGCCCTAACAACAATTGGTCCACGAACCGCATACTCTACTTTCTTAATGTTGGGGTTCATAGTGTCCAGTGTAAGAACTTTCTGGTAATTGACTGATCCATTACTTAAATGTCTTTTTGCAGACTGCATTGTTTTTAGATATGATGTTGTTGTAACAAGCCTTTTAAAATTACAAAAATGAACATAAGCAGTCGCCATGAGCAATCCTAACAAAACTTCGAACAAAAACATAAAGAAACAACCAAAAAATTGTCATAAATTAAGAAATTTTGATTGATTAATTGCACACAACAGCTACTGTATATAGATTATGTATGATGCGAAAGTTAATCAATGAAAGATATACATTCAGATAAACAACATCAATTGCATAGCTTGGAACAAATTGGAAACAAAAATGGATGCAAAGATATTAAAAAATCTGGAGAACATTTCCTTCTGATTAACAGAATCTCTGTAAATTGATTATATATAACAAAAAAACTGATGAAGAATTTCAGAAAACAATAGCAACAGCCTCGATGTGAAGAAGTTTAGTACGAACAGAAAAAAGGAAGGCATTTTACATATTATCTGCATGGGAGTAACCACATCGAAGCACGTTGGAATAACCTGATAGAATAAACTACTCTGCAGATATTTTTTTTCAAGGCAGTGGCTAGATCAGTGGTCCTCTACCTTTTCATTGAAGGAAGCCAAACCCAGACCTACAACTTTGAGAGCTGCACTAATGAAATTTTAACACAAGTCAATTGACACGTTTTGTTTTATTGCAGAATGAAGTCTGTCCTACAAAATATTAGAGGTTTTATTGAAAGACTGCTGAAGGTTGCTCAAGGGGTGCTTGGGAGCCGCATGCAACCCTCAGAACAGTGGTTGAGAACCACTCGCCACTGGGCTAGATAGCCAGTTTCAGTGACACAAGGTCAACTCTTTTGCAGCCGCCTGTGGCTACATAAAAACCGAAAACCTTAGCATGAACCATAGCATGGTATAGAGCTTGGATTGTATTTTCTCTGAGGCATTTCAATCATTAGTATGAAATACTCTTAGTTTGAAAACTCATGTCAATTTTTCATTTTCGAAGATTTTTCATTATTGAAAAAGCATCATGATGGAATTGACTTAAATTATGTCCAAAAGGAAACAGTGTAGACATCACTTGCTGGCAGTGGCTAGGTAGATTACTATGGTTACACAAAAACAACTGCTAAGCAGCTGACTATGGTTATGCAAGCCAAGCTGAGTTTGGTATGTTAATTGTACGCAAAAGCTTGGAATTTCATGGTTTCGGTGTCCTGAAACGTGGCTAATGTAGCGATGTGTTAACTTTTCCTTTGAAAAGCAATAAATTAAATTCAAATGAAGGAATTGTATTAATCAGCAACTATATTAGTAGAATTCAATCAATTAAAGACTGCAAATAACCTACACAACCCTAAACCTACAATACACCCTAATCCATAAACCCTAAACCTAAGACATAAACCTAAAATTCTAAACCTAGCATGGTAACATCAGAACAGAAAACCTCAGTATAGAGATCACTTTATTGGTACATGTTCACTTTATTATAATATAAGAAAAATCTGAATGTGCTTTCTGCTTGTCATGTTAACCCCCACCATGCACTGAATTACATGGTAGCCAGCTATGAAAGAGTTGACCTTGCACAGCAGCTATATCAGACCATCTACACTAGGGGTGTGCAACCCATAGGTCAAAAGTAGCCCAGGAGCTGAAAATTTGTGGGCCACAGAAAGGTATAGATTTTTGAACAAGGAATTCAGGCCAAAACCCTAAAAATATATTAAGAGAAAAATAGTCTGCTGTTTCCTTTTCCTTATGATCACAAACGGTCACCCTAACCTGGTATTCATTTAATCAAGACCCTGTTTCTACACAAGCAAGCATTATGCTTTTCAAGGATATTGCCAATCTTCTGTGGGTGGCCAGTGAGTTGTCTAACCCACAGGGCTTGACATATGCAGCTGTGGTCCATGGAAACCAATGTGTGTGCATTTGCTCCACCAGTGCTGCATGATTGCACAACCCTGATCTAGGCAAATATTTTTTTCAAAAAGCAAATCAAGTAGATTTAAATTTTAAGTAAGTTAAATTCGCAAGGGAGTCG
>Ga0210059_1007037_pt1 | contig 17949 bp, 9 predicted proteins | sample Ectturendosymbi2_FD_188042 | JGI IMG/M metagenome (GOLD analysis project Ga0210059, IMG submission 188042) | Ecteinascidia turbinata endosymbiont from Florida, USA - Sample 2 (SPAdes) (version 2) | ecosystem: Host-associated > Tunicates > Ascidians > Unclassified | place: Key West, Florida... | reverse complement strand
CTAGAGAGCTGTTTAACGGCTCAAACGGATAGGCCAGTCTAGTAGATTGCACTCAAAAAAAATGTTTTGCTTGGGGGCTGCAGGTTTTTTGTGAGTGACGTAATAAGTGGAGGACTTTTAGGCCACCTTGGCCCACTTTGCCTGGCCCTGGGCGCCAACCGTTAGGTGGTAGTATTTCGCTGAAGTTTTTACTGGAAACTAGGCTACAATCCAAGTCTTTTGATACTTTGGATGACCTGCTGGGGTTTCGGGTTCAAAAGTTGTGATGTAAGTTTGTAAAAATATTTGACTAATTAGCTAATTAGTTGATTAATTAATTTGTTTATTTTAAAAGAAAATCCTTATTAATTGAGCTCTACCTCAAACCCATTGGAACTTGGCTGGTAGGCTAGCGCAATTAACTATTTAGAATAGAGAGTTGTACATGTTGATCTCATTTTCAAAACACACAAGGAAATATTTGCAAGTTACTCCTTTTGTCCACAGCGCATTTGTTACATCACAATCGTTGTTTGTTCCCATGAGCATGGTGCTGAAGAGACACTTAGCTTGTTGAACATTCAGCAAATGTCAGTCATACAGCAATGAGAGCTGTTCATCCATATGTGCATACTGTTCACTTGTAAATTTGATGCTGACATCAGCTGCGCAACTGTGTCTTTGGAGCGCACTCTATCAAGATGGTGGTGTAGCAAATACTGTAATAACTTGTGAATTCACTGTGGAGAAGGACAATTGAGTTGCAAATACTCTGATTTTACATCATAATATAAAAGTGAATTACTCGAAATCAATATAGGACTTCTTGTGCAGCAAACAACATTAAGTGCTCAATTCTGAAAAGGTTATTTTCGAAATACAACACTTGATTGATATTTTGTCCAGATAATGCGACCACGATTTCTGTGGCTATGCTGTTGACCCTTTCAATATGAGAAATTCCTTGCAAAAATATAGGTTAAGTGGGAACGAACCCACATTACTTGGCATGACCATGAGGAAGGCCTAAACTTATTTAATTTTGTCCTAACCTATTAGGTGTAAAAAGCAAATAAAATTTGGCCGAAACAGCAAAACAAAACGATCGCGATTGCAGACTGTGTCCTCCCACCATGAAGGGAAATACTACAATACAGGTCTACATGTGCGTGGCATGACAGTGTACGAGTTTCTGACAGCTTTGCTTGCATTGGAGCTGGCACAGCCAGAGTAGGAAATTCCGAAACACGTACGTTCAGTGCAATATCAATTTAGAGTGTTCAAACACGTTCATTGTTTTATACCAAGGGTCTCCAAACTCTTTTGTCAGAGGATCACATATAGTCTATTATACAACAATTAGAGGTCCAGACATCTTACGCATTCTGATTGTTTTGGGATATGTTACATTCTATGAAATCAACCAATTTTTCGTGTATATCTTATTTCGTCATTATTGTCAAAATAGCTTCACAAGCTGGACGAACTGGTTTCATAGGCCATAGTTTGGAGGCCCCTGTTTTATATCATTGCGCAAGTGGTATTTAGACAAGACAGAGATATTGTTGTTTTGTAATAGTACTAAGCAACGTTGAAAGGGAAATGCTGATGCCTGTTCCAAACCACCCTCATTAGAGACCTGCAGTGACAGTGCTTGATACTTTATCACCTTTCATGCTGAGTACCTGCAGTACAAAAGGGCCTGTCATGACAGCCGAACAGATCCCCTGGATGCGCCTCTGGTGGGTTTGATATCCTGATGCCTTAACAAGCAGCAGGCCATTTGCTTTTTTTAATAACATTGGTTGCATTTAAGTATTGCTAGTTAAGATATAGCAAACGCTTTCACTATATGCGTAGATTTGTGAAAGTCCTGTGCTTTCAGCTGTAGTTTTCTTCCGCAACCTGCATTATGAGCTATATTATTTTCTTCGCATGATTGAATTGTCCATAAGAAAGGATTTTATTTATGGGAACATCCCTGGTTAATATTGAATGTAAGAATATGTATGGAAATAAGAGATTGGTATCTTGTTTAGGTTCAGTGGCCCATCTAGCTGGGAGAAATGGGGTCTGTTGTGGAAGGGCAGCTTTTGATATTACTTTTCCAGCATAAAACCATGTATTTTGTCTTAAATCGACAGATGAATTTGCAATGTTGATAAAGTATCATACTAGCAAAATTCCACCGATATACACATGCAGTATATTGGCAGTAGTTGCTCATGAAAGATACTATGCTAGTTTTCTGCATGGAGTGTTCGGAAACCCAATTTGCTACTTTGTCTCTGATTAATTAACACGCACTTCTGCTGAGGTACAATACATTCGTACTTCAAAATCGGCTTAAAATCAAGGAGTTTCACCATTCTTAGCAACCGCCTAACTCCTCGGACGATTGTGCTAGAAAGCAGTTCAAACCCTCAAAAGACTCGGCAAGACTTCGAGTTTGCAATGAAAAAAATTTTTTGGTTTTGGGTTTCAGGGTTTTTTGTGAGTGACATCATAAGTGAGGTAGGTTTTTTGACCATTTTGGTTCATGTCACCTGGCCCACTGCCAGACAGAAATATTTTCCTGAAGTTTTGAAACAAGATTCGCATCTGAGTCTTTTGAACTTTCGTTCATCTTTCTAGCATTTCTGGTTCAAAGGTTATTATCAAAAATAAACAAAGTTATTAATTATGTAATTATGGGATTAATTAATTATTTTTTTTATTTTAGATAGTAACTTCCAAACCTGAAACCCTAGCAAGTCGTCCAAAGTATCAAAATACTCAGATTTTAGCCTAGTTTCCAATAAAAACTTGAGTGAAATATTACCATCTTGTGGTTTGTGCCCCAGGGCCAGATAAAGTGGGCCAAAAAGGCCTAAAAGTATTCTGCTTATGACATTTCTTATAAAAAACCCAAAACCAAAAAATTTTTTTTCATTGCAAACTAGAAGATGTGCCAAGTTTTGTGAGGGTTTGAACCAGACATATACCGATTTTGGGGTTTTACCGATACATCGGTATCGGCCTCAGTAGGTGTTGACAAAATGCAGACAACTTGCTCGTGAAAGCACAGCGAACCAAGTCAAGACAGTTATTTTGCAGCTATGCTAGCAGGTGCGTTTTCGTAAACAAGCAGACAAGATGAACCATGGAACACACAACAGCCGTTGCAGCTGAAACAAAAGCATCGTCATTCATCAGATTATTTAAAAATAGCAAAATGTTGAATTAAAAAAATAGCAAAATGTTGAATTTGCTGCAATTTGAAAAATTTTAGCTCATAAATCCTGATTTTTGAAGTTATTAAAAAAAGGTAAGGCATAGAATACATTATATTTATGCTAATGAAGCAGAAAACAAGATTATTGGTTATCGGCTATCAGTCCGTGAATGGCCGTTATATTGGTATCTACCCCAACAAAGCCACATTGGTCAATCTCTGGTTAGAACAGCTCTCTAGTGCAATTGGCAGAAGAGCTCTGGACTTGCAAAGCATGTACCAACAGATTGATTTGTGCATGAACTGCTGGATTTAACCTGGCAGTGAAGGTGTCAGTGCAAATTCTCTGTACTATTCCTTATGATGTGCAGCCCTCTGACTGCATCAAGTGGTTTGCAATTTTCAGACCACTTGACAATCATCCCAATAAACTGCTCTATGGCGTAACATTCGCTCAGGTTTTTGTGCAGTACGTAGATGGCTGCCTGCAAAAAATCAGGGTAGCCTACCTGCTGTGGTGATTGACTATTTTAGTGATCCAGGTTTGCACAGAATTCAACGTTATGCACTTATTCATTGCACTGAAGTATTGTATTTCAACTGTGGTTTGATCATTGCAATGTATCAACAGTGGTTATCGGCAGTGAAAAATAAAAACATTAGCATTGGCCCAAAAAGGTCTTATCAATCAAGCTCTACCTAAAATCTAGTAAAACTTGACTAGTTGGGCTAGTAGCCTAGTGCAATTAAATATTGAGAATAGGTATTGGTATTGATCTCATTGTCAAAACACATAAGGAAAGATTTCCAAGTTACTGCTATTAGTCACAGTAGATTTATTACATCACAATCGCTGTTTTTGTTCGTGCAAAAATGGTGCTGAGAAAATAATTAGCGCGTTGAACATTCAGGAAATGTAATGTAAGCCATACAGCAATGAGAGCTATTTATCCATAGGTACATAACACTTATAAATCGATGCTGACAATCAGCTGCGCAACTGCATCTGTGGAGTGCTGTCTATAAAAACGGCAGTGTTATACATTAAATATACTTGCAAAATCACTGTGGAGAAGAACGATTGAGTTTCAATTGCTCTGATGATTTTACATCGTAATATGAAAGTGAACTACTCATAATCTACATAAGACTTCTTGTGTAGCGCAGCAAACAACATGGTCAACTGCTCAATTCTAAAAAAGGCTATTTTCGAAATACAACGCTTGACTGACATTTTGTTCAGATGATGTGACCACTATTTGAGGCTAGCTGTTGCGCTTTTCAATATGAGAAATTCCTTGTAAAAATATGACTAACCCACATTACTTGGCGTGACCGTGAGGAATGAACAAAACCTATTTAATTTTGTCATAAGCTAGGAGGTATAAACAGCAGATAAAATTTAGGGTCAAACTGCAAAACAAAACAATCACGATTGGACACTGTCCTCTTGCCATGAAGCAAAATATAGTTTTTCATCTGTGTGGTAGTATGACAGGTTTGCTTGCATTGGATCTAGCACTGCCAGAGTAGGAAATTAGGAAACACATGCATCGACTCAATATCAATTTAGAGTGTACAAAAACATGGATTGTTGGATGTCATAGCGCAGGCACTATTTAGACAAGACAGGGATGTTGTTGTTTTGTAATAGTACAAAGCAATGTTGAAAAGGCAATGCTGATGTCTGTTCCAAACCACCCTCATTAGAGACCTGTAGTGACAGTGTTTGATACTTTATCAGGTTTAGTGCTGAGTACCTGCAGTACAAAAGCCTCTGTCATGAGAGCCAAACAGACCCCCTGGATGCACCCCTGTTTCGTTTTTAGAGTATCATTTCTAGGTCCACTGTTAAATTAGAATCTGACAGGTGTGTAGGAAATATGCATAGTTCCAAATATTTTTATCTGCATGAATATTGTTTGTTGAGTACTCAAGCATAACCTCACTCATGCCTCAGGGTATGATGTTTGCGCTCCAAGTATAACAGACCATTGATTTATCACAGTGGTGCACAACACAGCCTCACAGGGCATGTTTGCTCAATGTAGTATGCCATAATAAAATATTCGCCAGAAGAACAAATTCATCAGATGGCTCACTAAGGGAAGAATTTTTAATCTATGGGGGGGAATTTGCTCCAGGGAGGAAAAGCTGTGGAAAAAAACCTTAAGTTTTCATTCCTATTAGTATATTCAACACATAAAAACTGCACAGCGAAGTTGGTTTAGATTAGAATGTCTACAGTATGCAAGCATAAGCTGCTGCATCATCATCGTTTGAGCCAGTTCTTTCAGTGCACTGCTTTGCCGCACGAGATCTCAGGGCAGGTGTATAGCAGCCATTCGATTGTCTCATCATCCAGAACAGTCAGGCCATGCAGTCCATGGGAAGGTCGATGGATTGGACATTGGAAGACAACAATGGTCAATGGTTTGATCTCCTGCGCCACACTCACAAGCTGCAGAAGCGGCCATACCCCATTTGTACAAACAGGGCAGAAACGTCCGACACCTGTGTGGAGGTGGTTGAGCCGGACCCAAGCTGTCTGTGGTGTAGCTAGGAATTTTGTTCAGGGGGGATCAATGACCTGTTGTACATCTGATTGTTCCTTCCGTTTATTTCCGAACAATTCAAAATTGGTATAAAGCACTGTCAGTGAAAATCTAAGCAAATTTGTTTCGGAGGGAGGCATGGACTCTTAAGCATCATACTGGCTGCCTACTGCACGCTGTTCTTAGCAGTGCCATTCCAGGAGGGTGGATCGGGGATGAAAGTACGGAGTCTTGTAGTGCACTCCAACTTTTTTGCATTCCACCGCACTTCTGTTTTTGTTGTCAGATGAACTGATGAGTTGCTGAGCAATCAGTACAAAATGGGTGTCTTGATTAGAGATTCCGTACATTCCAACTCTGTGTACGGGTTAGTGTTGAGCAGTGGCGGAGCCAGCCCAAAAATTTGAGGGCAGAATGTTTGATGTTAGGCGAATAACACTATTTTGTTTGGAAAAATGCTTCTTAAAGCACAAAATGGCTATGTTTTCTAAAAATTTTGGGGGAGACATGGTCCTTTTGGCACCCCCTGGCTATGTCTGTGGTGCAGATGTCTAAGCTCCATGGGACTGCGTGCTACAGAGACAGTGTGACTCCTTTGCGACGAAGCTGAGCAGGTTGGATGCCTGCGAGGATAGGAAGGTTGTCCGCTGGTGTAGGACGCAGGGGTCCAGTCACAGTTCACAAGGTGTCGTTGATGGTGGGGTCAATGAGACAGGTGTGAGCACTGCGACGCAAGGCAGGAACGCAGTACTCTGCTGTTGAATGGATGAGGATGAGGTGGCTGTTCGCAACGTCATTGCTCCAACACCCTAGCCAGAGTCAGCAAGCCGCCTCAAGAGGGTCTCCTTTTTGTGAAGTGACTCGAGGTATCGCCGGTATGCGACTATCAGGTCATTGATGTAGATGTTGAGAAGAAGGGTGCCAGGCCGGATCCTAGTGGGACACCGTTCTTGAGGTGTCATAACGTTTGCTTTTGCCAGTATAACGGTGAAGCTGCCATTACCACCTAAATGATCAAGCAGACCATGCATTTGTTGGGTAATAATCGCAGTAACTTGCAGGTACAAGCTGCTTTAACTGCAGTGCCTGTGACTGATATTAAAGAGTCTGTTTGGTTCATAATCGTCTATTGTTTTTTCACAGTAGGTAGTGTGAAGTTCAGCAACTATCATTTGTGATCTTTGTTGGGGAAGAATTGACAGAATTTGGGTTTGTAAGGGAGGAATGTGAAAAGTTTTGTAGCGGTCAAGCAACTCAAGCTTTTCAGCTATTTTTCTATCGTTCCTTGTTGTCTTCATTCCGTAGTGTAGGCTAAAACAAACAAGACACTGCGACTGCAATAAGAAGGCTGCTTTAGCTGCAACGATAAACTGCTGCAATGACGGATCCGAAACAGTTTGTTTGATTGTTCATAATCGGCTATTGTTTCTTCACAGGCGTTCGTAATATGTAGCCTACAATACAATACATTAACACCAAATCTGTGTTCTTACGAACCACTTCACACTAAAGCGATTATTTCGTTTATAATATGCCATTATTAGTGCAAAGTAAAGAACAATTTGCTTGTACGGACAATTGAAATTGGATGTATTAAGCGGAGACTGGATGTATTAACCGGAGTTTTTATAATGGGAAAGGATTAGAAAAATTCCGTGCCAAGCAATTTGGATGTAATAAGCGGTTGGTTGCATTAATCGAGGATGTATTAAGCGGTTTCCACTGTACTTCCAGAAACTGCAAGGAAAATTTGCCATGCTGAAGAATTAGGTGTTGCCAGAAGGTGCTGGGACAGTTGTGCCCATTGTTTGGAGCAAAAAGGTACCAAACTATGAAAACAACAAACAGGTTCACATAAACACTGAGTTGAAAAAGTTATTGGCCCATTTTCTTCAATGCAAAATTTTGTGCAGTTTTTTTTTCTGAGAAATGAACTCAGGTTTTTGAATCCCCAAATTTTACCCTCTGCAAATCAAGCATGCCAGTTATGCTAATTGTGTGATCTTGTGTTGTGTGCAACGAAACAAATTTTAGCCTTGCGGCAAGCTTCTGAGGAATCTGCCTTCTTTCTGCTTTCATACATCTGTGCTGATTAAAACTTGCAAGCATATCTATTTTTCATAGTTATAAGCCAGAAAGATGGCAGCAAATAAGTAAATCACAATTTATTTCAATGGGAACTAGTTTAAACTTTTCCAATGCATCTTCAGTCCTGTAACCGTAAGACAGACCTTACAGGCAAAGTGTTGGCATTTGAAAACAAGTACAGAAAGAAACACACACAAACTCTAGCTAGTTGCAATGAGCACTAAAGTTGAAAAGCTGGCCTTCCTAGATCCTCAGAAACCAGTCATTTGGTAAGGAAACCTGCATTTGGTTACTTGTGTTGTGTGATGATTCGTTTCAATGCCCAACTCATTGAAATATAAACCAAAGCCTTTTTCTTGAAACAGCGTAGCATTACGGTAATCTTTTGTGTTCCAGTTGGTAGTTACCCGGTTCTTGATACTGTGTTTAGAATCCCAAGTAATACATTTTAAATTGTTAAAATGTCTGATGATATTGGTGATGATTCACTGTATCCAATTGCTGTTCTTATTGATGAGTTGCGAAATGAAGATGTACAGTTGCAGTTGAACAGCATGCGAAAGCTTTCCACTATTGCCCTAGCTCTTGGTGTTGAACGAACAAGATCAGAACTGATTCCATTTCTAACTGATTCCATGTGTGATGAAGATGAAGTTCTTCTTGCATTGGCTGAGCAGTTGGGTTCTTTCACACCATTAGTTGGTGGACCAACATATGCACACTGTCTACTTCCTCCCTTGGAAAGTCTATCAACAGTCGAAGAAACTGTGGTAAGTATTTGAAAGCGTCTAATAAATGTGATGTAAGTTTTTTTTGCCAACTGTTTATAGTCTTCAACAGAGGTATTCACAAAGAGTGTATTATAGCAATGTTATTTCAGTGTTGAGTTGCATATTTTTCTCTGGATTTACCCTTAATAAGACAACGATTGCACATCTTACAACATTCTCTTTTCATGCTGCTATGGATTTCAAAACACGAGAAGCTAGGTGTACACACACAGAAATAAAAAGTTCCTAGGTGAAAACCTTATATGGTATGTTAAAGATTGTAAAGTATATATTACAAAGTATTTTCATATTGGCTGATATCGCCATCTGGTGAAACCATTTGATTTCCTACTGCGACTTAAGGAGATTGATTGATAGTATTTTGTAAAATTTTCCTCTTCAAGGTTCGAGACAAAGCGGTTGAATCATTGCGTTCTGTTGCCAATGACCATAGCGCCAGCGACCTCGAAACGCACATGATTCCACTTATAAAGCGATTGTCAACTGGTGATTGGTTTACATCTAGAACTTCTGCTTGTGGTTTATTCAGGTATGTTCTATGCACTAGTTAACAAACATCACTGCAGCTTTATGATTTGGCTGTGGCTTGTAAGTGTTTTGAATTAAAATTACTGGTTAGACCAATGCATACTACTACTTCAATAAACACGCTCATCCTTCTGTTCATAACTTTGGCAATGTGATGCTTGAATAAAAAATATTGATCATTAGTGGTGGGAATTCAAGTTATCTGATTCACTGCACAATGAGTTCAACCCTCGATCGTGTCAAAATAAATGACTGTTTAGTTCATTAATGACATACCGTTTGTTTTGCATTCGCACAATAGGAGTCTTTTCTACTGCCCTCGTCATTTTGTTATGTGGTCTACTGTCACTTAATACAATAAAACTGCAGTATTTGTCACTACAACAGTGAGATTTATACACAAAAAATGTTTTCCTTCTGACATGATAATCATACTGAGCAAAGAGTTATACCTTCACCAGCAGTTCAGCGTTTTAATGTTCACTGTGATGCTCCTGTAACTACCAACTTGTTTTCATCCAGCGTTGTTTATCCTCGAGTCTCCAGCACTTTGAAACATGAATTGCGTACACTGTTCCGAAATCTGTGTGGTGACGACACTCCAATGGTGCGCAGAGCAGCTGCATCGAAACTGGGCGAGTTCGCAAAGGTAAGATACAAACCACGCAGCAAATTTGAAATGAATGATTTTGCAATTTCAACGTCGGATTGCTTTATTTGTTGTTCTTACCACCGTCAATGCACACATGAGTGCACAAACCGTACTGAGATATGAATGATTTTTTCTATTCTGCTTTGTTTAAATTTGTGTTCACCGGTCTAACAAACATTCTCGTACAAGTGAGTGAAATGACGACAGTGGTATACTATCACCCTGGTAGTAGAGAGCAAAGATATGAATCTGTCTTCTTTATTGTTTTCTTTCCCTGATCTCATGTCTAAACTCTAATATGATTTGCTGTATATCATATAGTTTCTTGGCAAGTCGTACAGTATGCTCGAGTTATATTTTACATGGCTCTTGACTGCTGTGTTTCAGCTCTGCTCATGAAGTGCTCTGAACGGTATTCATTGTTACCAGCGTACCACTTGTTAGATCGAGACCAGCAGTGCCCAAACTCTTTATGTTCACGTACCATTTGTCGGTCCCGTAATTTATCAACAGAATTCGATGAGTAAAAACTACAGGTGTGAATATACTTTTTTTGTGAAGAAAAACAGAAAGTAGGCCTATTCGCGTAACACAGTTAGGAACCACTGATTGAGCCCTAGATTGGCAATCACAAGATTCTGCGTGGAAATTGGCATGAAAATCAGTTTTCAATGTCTGCTTTCCATCCACAAAAAATTTCAAAACGCACATTAGCGCAAGTAAAATTTTGGACACAGGAAGATAGAAAAAATATATGAGTTCTTTTGGTTGTAATAGACCGTCTTGGATTTTTATGCTCAACATTGCTCCATCTGTTAGATTGAGTTTCTGTTGGGTAATTTGCATACAGCATTAGCTCTGCCTGTCTGACAAATCAGTAATTGAGAAATCCCTCATCGTACTCGTCAATCAATACAAGATGAAATGTCTTGAGGATAAATACTAGTGGTTGCACCACGGCCTACTTAAGATACGGCTGGATATGTCACATTTTGCAGGCCATCATTAACAGGCCGATTCAGTTTGAGTTTACCTGCATTTTCAAACAATCACATACATTTGTTTCATGACTGTAACAGTAGTTGTAATGATACTAGCGGCTTATGGGACTTTTTTTAAAGCTTTGCCATGCTTTGTTTAATCATGCATAGTCTGAAAAATAATCTAAAGCTAGAATGTGTAATGGTTCTGGAAAATATAAACCATGGTAAAACAGTGGCGCAACTAGGATTAATCAAAGGGGGTTGGCAATAAACTACGAGACGCTAGTTTTGAGTGGGTAGACTCGACGAGGCTATGCTAGTTTAACTCACGTTAAAGTGACGAACAACGATCTTATTGAATGAATTGGACTGTTACGTAACAGTAGGGATAAATTTTCAGTAGAAGCAGCTACACTAGGTGACGGGAATGAAAAAGAATGAACAAGACGAAATGTCAGCAAGAAACTCATGAACGCAACATCGGTCCAAGCATACTAACTCTGTAAGGATGAAGTAAAGGTTGAAGCGGCTCGGAACAACATTGTGTTTACTCTGTGAGAGTTTCTCTCTGTCATTCCGCCTCATCTTTTTCACCAAACTGTATCATTTTTTGGTACTGTCAACAACACTAGCTGTATTTATTGAAATTTTATCGCAACTGTTATGTAACAATCTCATTGTTCCGCGATGGGTGTCTGGTATTCCACGGAACATATGTGTTCCGCAGACCGCAACGGAGTCCTGTGTTCCAGGAGAATTTCCGCACGTTACATGACAATCAGAGTAAAAATTAATCTTTACTAAGTTTTCCTGCTGTCGTGATGTTATATCCCGCATTGTCATGTAATTATGATCACCCGAGATTTAAACACTAAGCAGGATGTATGTGCTGCAGATGCAGTGACACGTGGCAAGTTTTGTGCAATGTTTACAATCTGGGGAAAGTCGGTTGGTAAGCGCTACCGATGAATTAAGCTATCAGCGATATTATACTAGGGTTCATACGTCCAGAATTTCCCAGACACGTCCGGAATTTCAGTGTTAAAGGTGGTTTCCGAAAATAATTTTTAAAAATAGTCTAATGTCTGCATTTTTGAAAGGTTCAGAGGATGTTATCATTAGATCCTCTGAAAAATATGAATACTCAGGACTGGGAAAGAAAAACTGCTTGCAACCTATTGTGTAACAATTCTGTGATGTTTTTCTTCAGTGGTGGTGATACTGTTTTGCAGTGGATTGGTAGTTGTTTAAGAACATACTGAAAAATTCCGTATATCCATTTTTTGTTGTCATGAAAAGTAGCCATTAAGACTGTCAGCAATTTTGCCTCTTCAGAAATGATAACCTTACACCAGGGCAGGGGTCACCAACCTTTTTGAAACTACGAGCTATTTCTTGTGTAGTGATTAATGTGAAGGGCTACTCGTTTGATACACATTTCTGAAATAAATATTTTGCTCAATTTACCTTCAATTATTTTAGTGTTGATATCTTTTAATGTCAAGACATTGATCATCCTGATGTCATTTTTAGAACAGGCCCGCAGGCAACCTTCTTGGTCCTTGTGGGCGACCTGGTGCCTGCGTGCACCACGTTGGTGACACCTGCCCTACACTGTACCACTTAAGTAGAGGTTTTGGACGGAAGTAAAGTAAAAACCTAAACTTTTTCACGGATGGTCTTTCGCACGTTTTCGACTTGTTTCCAATGAGGTAGGGGGTTCGTACAGGTGTGGCCAAGCTTTGTGGAACTAAGCCACGTGATGACAATGCTTGCTGACGCGCGTGAAGTCACTTCAATGTCAACAAAGTTCTGGAAAAGCATATTCTGTTTTGCCCATTCTACGGTGCTACCACTAAATAGTGGCGCTATAAGCTGGATAATGAAACAATCATTGCTGACAAATGGTGTTTAAGCCAATTTTTGTTTTTCACACAATGTGTTATAACCAGGGCTGTGGAGACGAATCCAAGCAATTTTGGATGGCTGGAATCAGAGCCAGCCAGAGCTTGAAATTTGGGTTCCCGTTCAACAATTTGTTACGCAAGCAAGTTGTACAAATAAAACAATTTTAGTTTTTATTGGACCAAATCGTTCTGGAGACGGAGCCAAAAAATTTAGATGCCCGGAGCTGGAGCTCGAAATTTAAGTTCAGGCTCCACAACCCTGATTGTAACCTAGCACCAGCTATGATTGATTTGTGTTTTTTTTAAGATTTACGAATGTTTGGTGTAAAGTGAGGTTATTGGAAGTTCATAAATTTGTGAATTAACAGCCTTTCACGGTACAGTGAAAAACATTTTTTTTTAGACATAATGCCTCCTCCACCTGGAAAATTAAAATAAATAAAATTTCCAAAAGCCCAACTCGGCTTCAAATGAAGGAAACCTCCATGAAATCGTTTCTACAGGTAGTTCTCCCAGCGAGTTTCAGTTGAAAGCCTCGGAGAAATCGAAGTTGACATCGTATGGTGACCTGTAGCTGCTAAGGCCCATTTAAAAACTGAGTCTCACATTCAACAAAAGCATGGCGCAAGTGTTTAAATCGTCAGAAATATACATCGTCGCATCACAGAAGAACAAGTAGGGAGTAGAACATGATCATCATACAGGTGCACGGCCACACACGCGTATGCCAGTGGCTCCTCGGGCTTAGCCCGAGTCTTCAATTACAATTTATATTGTAGAACGTAAACTTGTTTGCTATGTATATTTGTGTCATCACCAATTTCACTTATTAAAAGTTGTTAACTCAGGCCCTTTTCTCTGGGCCTTGTCACTGTTCATATATTTTCGTTCCATGTCTGGCCTTTCGCGTTCATGTTGCAGGTAACGTGAATTGTAAAACATCATTAGTAGAAGGCGTACTTTTGACTTAGATCACTTGCGCTTTACTTGGACTCCATTAGAGCCCGAGCTGCCTTATGCGATTAAGTGTTTTTTGAACTAAAATTAATATCAGAGTGAATGAATTTTGAAGCAATGATTTTATATAGAACATTGTATTTGAATTCAAATCCAATAGACAGTTCTCATTCGTGAATAATTTCACACAAACGGTAAATGTCTAGAAACTCTGGCTAATATGAGCGAGCCTAGTATGCAGAGGTTTACTCAAGCTCATCCGTTATAGCCTGAGCTACCTTAGTAATAAAGTGTTTTTTTAAATATAAATTATATCAGATTGAATGTTTTTTTTCAATCAGTGTTTTGCATAGAACACTGGCTTTGAATTCCAATCTGTGCACAGCTCCCATTCGAGAATAATTTCAAACGAACAATAAATTGTCCAGTAAGTCGGGTTAATATTAATGAGCCTAGCACGCTGAGGACGGCATTATCATTGCTCTGTGACGAACGTTAGGCAACAACGGACAAGTTCTCATGAGAACTCATCATACATTGTTACGTAACCAATGTCACGGAGCAACGATTGTGCCAGCCAGAATGAGAGCAAATGGAAATTTTAGTGACGCAAGCCTGGAATGGTTGCGTTCAGTGTCAGTCACTATAATCGTGGGATGAGTGCAAGTGATGCTGTTGACCTGGAGTTGCTCCTGGTGTGTGTGTTTGTGTTTTTCTGGAATCAGGCAAGTCGCTCTGCGATGTAATCGGCTGCTTTTTGAAATTCTATGTCCACCATAGTTTTGTCAAATTCGAAACCGTCACAGATTTTAAAAGGACTTGGCATGCTGACTAAACAGTCCCCCTAGTTCCGCCCCTGATACTATATTTATACCTTATTACAGCATAACTTACGAGCAATTTCCAAGTTAAATACAGACACTTTTGCAAACAATCTTCAAGCAAAATGAAACACACCTATGCGGAACAGTGCAAACGTTTTGCTACCAGTGAGCCCAGATTTGCTTTGAATTATACCAAAATTTCTATACAAATCATTCAGCTTCACAATATTTCAAACAGCTGATTGCAGTGTTCTGAAAACTCCTTTGTTTTAGTCAGGCGTACAATTCCTAATGAAAAAAAATTTTCTCACATGCTGTACTGCGTTAATTTTGCACATCTAACATGAAAAAACATGATGAAAGATTGAAAGAGGGATATGGGACTAGGTATAACTGCAAAACTGAAGTAGCACATGCAAATGTTCCTCGACTTTAATTGCTTTTGGCATCGATGAAAATGCTGTCTCATTAAAAACAACATTGCAAATTATTATTATCCATGCGCTTGTTTTCTTGCACACAAGCAACCAGATGGTGAGTTCAAAAAGCTCAAATCATGAAATGACTTGATTAAATCCCCAACTTCAAAACTTATTTTTGTCAGTCTGATAAATTCTCTGCTAAGAGTATTTGTTGACAAGCTAGCAGTAACCAATGCTGAAGGTTGTTTTAATGCTTTTTCTGTGTGTGTTGTGTTGTTGAACTGGTTGCATTTCCTTTTTTATTTCAATCTTTTACCATTTTTTTTATAAAATCATCCTTAAATGTTTTATGCATACTATGGAATTTTTGATTGGCTTCCATTCAGATTGGTTATCACGCTTGATACACTTCGTTAATGAATCAGGTTTGTTGAAAAGAAAAGAAAATACAAGCACTTGTTGTTTGTTGTTATATCCAGAGTTGCAACCATAAACCAAACACTTAACCATTTTACCATGTACAGCTGTCAAAGAATCCAATACGTAGTACCAACTGTTACATATTAACAATTCACATTGCAGTTATTCTTTCATGACACGCAAGCATGACAATTAAACCAGAAATGACATTGCAATGATTTTTACTGGTAGGTTATCATTGCAACATCCTCACCATTTATTCATTAACAGCAAAACAGCTGTAGGCTAAACAAAAATAATCCTCGCAGCATCTGAGGAGTCAGGACTGCTGTGTTATGATTATATCAAGCTTGCAGCACTTTTTGTTTTCATTAAGAGCACAAAACCAAACTTACACTACCCTGCCTGCAAAACGTGTTTACTGCATCTACCATTTATGTTTCTATGGTGCTGTTTTGCCTGTGGGACTAACCAAGGCAATATGCTTATTGCTTATCATTTTCAAAATATGCACTTACAATGCACAATTTCTCATTCACTGCTGAATACTGTCAAACAAGTGTTTTTGATTTTTTCAAAGTACCATAGATTATTTTGAAACATTCTAACAATGAAATGACTTGTAAGTATGTGAAGTTTCTAAAAACACAAAGTTTTTTTGATATTTAAAAGTTAGTAGTCCCCTTTTTCAAAAAAATTGTTGGTATCCCAAATTACCCTGGTCTCACAGGGTAACTTGAGATGCAAACTTGTTTGCATGTGTTACCGTAATACATATAATACCCATAATTGTTGCTAATGGGACATAACTATTGTTTAAAAATTAAGGATTGGTGTGGTTTTGCATGAAAAAATATATTTAATCAGATGAAACAAACCTTACATTATCAGGGTAAACTGGAACACACACAAGGAGGATTTTGATTTCAATACTGTATTACACTTTTCGCTAAGCACAAAGTTCGAAATCAAACACTAGATTATAGAAGAAAAATTAATCATATACAGAAAGAAAACCTGATACAGGAACATCAAATTCCTGTTTATGTCCCATGTTACACTGGTAACCTAAGATGGTTACCAAATCATTTTCACAAAAGTTGTGAAAGAGATATTAGTCTTGTTTTCTAAAACATGTAAAGTTCAGGTAGGCATGCTGAAATCAAAAGTTAGCCAACTCAGAAAATTCAATCAAACTGTGCTAAATAACTTTTTTTCTCATTTCTGCACTTCAGAAAATTGACTTTCTACATTCTTTAAATAAATAGTTGCAATATGTGTTTTGTGATTTAAAGTTTTGTTGTTTGCTGTATATATATATCATTATTTAGTCCTATTCCAAATCTACCAATCATATATCAATAGCCAGCAATCATTCATCATTGTGCTTATGAATACAGCAAACCAGATTAAAATCTATTTCTCTTAAGTAACTTGTCCTAAGTAACCCTGTTCACCGGCTTGTACTTGTAGCCTGTTCACGCAGGCTACAATCCAGCAGTCTCATGCACTACATTTGTAAGTTGTTTTAATACCTAACCCCTGCCCCAACACAGAATGTAACCTTTAGTTGTATTATGAATAACTCTGTCATCATCTTAAGCTAACTCTACAAACCCAAGCAACTGTTGACTACACGTGCCACCCCGACAATAACTGCCAAATGTTTTCAACCACATCAAAACACTAAAGATAATCTGTAGCTTCCAGGATAAACGAACTGGCAACATCAGAATTTAAGCCTACGCATAACTTGATGCAAACTTGACTGGCAAAGCCGACGTACATATCAGTGACAACTATAACTTCCAGACATGGTCAGGCTTGGGTCTCTTGCAGTACAATAGCTTAGCAGGCCTATGGCTCTGGTGCTAAATTGCACATGCCACAGTAAGATTGGTTTACATTAACGCCAAGTTTTAAATTCATAAACTCAAAACTCACGGAACTAACCACTTATTAACACACCCCACACCCGCTCTCAGTCAGACCTAGCAGGCTGACAATCGGCCTGTTAACAACAGGCGGGAAAATGTGACATATCCGGCCGTATCTTAAGCAGGCCGCGCTCGCACCTTGCAGCCTTTATTACAATTTGTTAAAGTGCTTTTCACAGTTATGTTTCGCGTGAAAGTAAAATCGTTTTTTTGCCTGTAGGTAGTGGAAAAAGAATACGTTATATCTGATCTCATTCCGCTGTTGCTGAATCTGGCCAGCGATGAACAAGATTCTGTCCGATTACTCTCTGTGGACGGTTGTGTTGCTATGGCTGGTAAGCCTGCTTGCTTATATGGTCGTTTTTACGTCTTTGGTATTTTTGACAAGGCTTAAAGAGTGCGTTGCTAAAATTGTGTATGACATACTCCTCATTAACATTGCAAGCAAAGCTTACAGGTGAAAAGTTGAAAGGCTGAAGTAGCAGCAGAGGAAAAACAAACTCAAGACAACAATCGAAATTTCGTAATACAAGCTCATAAATCATAACAATGTTATAATTTGCAATTTTCAGGACTGGGATGCGTAATTTTACGTGAAATCGATTTCCTATTAAAAATTTGCTGATCGATTCCTTGCTTACACCCATCGTGGAAAGTACATACTTGAATAGAGATATGTGCAAGTATGAATC
>Ga0210059_1007036_pt1 | contig 17949 bp, 13 predicted proteins | sample Ectturendosymbi2_FD_188042 | JGI IMG/M metagenome (GOLD analysis project Ga0210059, IMG submission 188042) | Ecteinascidia turbinata endosymbiont from Florida, USA - Sample 2 (SPAdes) (version 2) | ecosystem: Host-associated > Tunicates > Ascidians > Unclassified | place: Key West, Florida... | reverse complement strand
GGTCTTCTCCAAACTCACTTCTAAATTTACGTTGTACTGCAGTTGGTGATTTCAATTCATGGTACCAAAGAACACATTGTGCTTTTTGTTGAATGGTCAACATGTTTCATACTTTGTTGCAAACTTTCGCCTTTATTAAAAATGACTTATTCTTGCTTATCTTAACAATAAAATAACCTGTAAAAAATAACAAACAAACTTTATGGTAGTATAATTCACTGTCGAAAATGTAAAGTTTCTACCTTATGTGGTTTTTGCGATATAAAAATTTTTAATGTGTGCAGGACTTTATGGAAACCCTGTACTTTTGGGCACAAGTAAATTACATATACCGGATAAAATCTATTCTTTAATAAAACGTATCTCATGAATATAACTTGAACTCATTGGCGGCCGTACTTCACATAAATAAAAGTAACGCGGCCGGCAATAGCCTTGCACTAACTGTTTTGAAAATACTCTAGTTGGGAGAAAGTCTGTGTTCTTATTATCAATTGTTACGTCATGAACTTTCTGTCTGTATCCCAAACAGCACACATTTGAAGTTGCTATAATATGCATGAGCAGCACAATTTAAATTTATGGAAACACTATCCAAACAAACTACACTTTGCAAACCCTGAAAAAAATTATGATCACTATTTTTGAATCAACAATGTGCTTGCTCGTTGATTTTTAGGATATATCACTTGTAAGTTTGTCGCGGTTTTATGTTTCATTCTTTTCCAAAACAACAAGTTTTACTGAAAAACGCTAAAAATTATTTGAAGATTAAAGGTATCATTTCACATTTGTAAATTGTATGGACAAACAGATTAAGAAATGAAGAATTGTAACAGTTAATTTCATGCTTTATGTTCTGCAGATCCGGACATTTCTTCTGTACAGATATCTCTCCAAACTGAAAGTTCTGGTTCTGCTCCGCAGCAGGTCGAAGCTTCTCGAGTCGCTGTGAGAAAGGCGAACACCACTCTGCTCGTGACATTAGTGGTGTCACTATCGAATCTGTTCGGTTCTCAGGACCGTTCTGTGCAGTAGAGCTCGTGTGGCTGGATCAGACATGGTTGATGCTCCGGTAATTCAACGTTATGGACACATGTGATCCTGAAACATGGATATATCGGGCAGAAGGCAACAAACACATTGTTGTCAGCAACGATCGCGGACAAGTGTTGCGTTTGAAAAAGCGAAATTTTTCTGACTTGGCAGGCAGAGTTGAAGCCAGCTTGGAACAAGATGGCGGAAAACACTACGCTGCAGACGTGTTGGAATTTCAGCAGCATATTGCCCTTCCAATGATGAGAAACTGCACTGCTTGTCATGCAGCTAAGAAGGTAAAATTGTCACCTACATTTGTACAGCAACTCAGCAGAAGAATTCAAGAACGCAGGCCTGATAGTCGTAAGCATAAAGGATTGGATTGTACTGGATATGCTTTACTTATGCAAGATTACTGCTTTTTTTCAAAAAAGCTAGTAACTGATGAACTACCTCCTTCCATAACAATAGAATGTGCAGACACATTTAGTGTTGAAATTAAGCCAAAACGTGGATTTATTTCTGCCTCAAATGAAATGCCATGGTCTGGTAAGGATGTATTGTGTCAATTCTGCTGCAACCAAATGTTCAGAGTGCATTATGAAAAAAAGCTAAAAGAATGCTCGTTATACTGCCCGCTTGATTTGTTTTCTGGTTGTAGGCACCGAATGAGAAAAGCATTGTTAGCAATGCTGGCAACACCACAAAATAATATAAGAGTATTCAGAAATGGCCAGCAAGAGTATCCACCAGTGGATGATTCTTCCAGCAAAGTTTCCAATGAGAAAGTTTTATTCAATGTTCTTGTGGAAGCAGTTGCTTGTCGTGATAAAAGCAACTTATATAATGATCCAGTGTCAACATTTATTGATCTTTTATGTGATGCTTTACTCTTGCCAGTTACTGAAGAAGCTGGTAATATGTCTGATACAAAAGCAAATTTTTGTGCCGGATACAGGTTAAAACACGATTTAAGTAAAAACAAAAATAGCATTTACTCTTTGAAAGACAGTTATCAGCCTTCAAGTTTGCCTTGCACAAGCATCCTAGGATTGATTTTGGCAGCACAAAAACTAAACCAGTATTCTATTAAAGAAATCAAAGAATTTCATGATGCTATCATGGCATATTCTGATCAGAGTCATGCTGAAGATGAATTAAATCTTGATGCACCTTATACTTCAAATGTTTGGCAAAAGGTTATTCAGAAAGATCATTTGAAGAATCTTATCACAGATGATGATAGGAATCACCAAAGTGATTTGCATCCTTTGTAAGTATGTTCAATAATTGTAAGCAAGGCCAATGCATCTAATTTTAGTTTTTCTAATCACTATGAAGAAAATGAAAACAACAATTGATTTTTAAAACAAGGTTTATGCTTTACTAGTTTCTTTTCTAGCAGCAAAATAGCTGTTAAAGTAAGTAGTTTGCCTCACTGTTTTGGTAAATAAAGTAGCATTTTAGTTATTCTTGGCCTAAAAATTACTTTATGAAATATGTGGCTTTTTAGTGCTATCTAGCACTGCTGCCAAAAACCCACTTTTACTAGTTGAAATGTGGGTTTTAAAAAAGCTGTTTTTTAATACTAATGATGTCAGTCATTGTGATTATAAAATAAAATAATCTATTAGAGAAAGTTTTCCGTTATTTTGTCTTCTCAGTGCTAGTAGTTGACCCATACTGACAATGTTAATAAAGATTTCCTAAATTCGGTTTTGTAACTCTGTGCAAGCTTGTTATCTCATAAAAGCATTCTTATTTTATCAAAAGTAAAATCAAAGTTATTTATCTAGCCACTCCTTAATGCTACGTTGCAATTCCATTATTTAAAGAAAAATCTAAATACTTATAACATCCTTTTCTGCCTTTCCAAATGATTTATTTCATGCAAAACTTAATTTCAGCAAATTCTGTGTTTCAGAAGCAAAGCTGCAAATGCTGTGAGATGTTTCCTGATTGCAAAGTCTTTTTGTGATTGCTCAATCATGATTTCTCTGCGGCAAATCCATTCTTCCCCATCGCAATTTAAAATACTTGGTGGGAAACCTAATGCATTGTGCAGTGTGTTGACAGATAGCAATGGTAAATCGTATTTAGTTTCAATTGCTGTTGTGGACATGGATCCAAAGCCATCTTGCCGTATTCCTGTATATTTTGAACACAATGCTCGTTTAAGTTCTTGGTGGAATTCTGCATGAACGGTTCGCAACTTGTACTTTGAAAAGAGTATAGGAACCATACTTCTTATGCGTAGATGATGTGGTGTAAAGCTTAACTTCCATGATTTTACAAAAAGACCTTTACTTCTTTCTATGCAATTCTATTGCATGAAGGAATAGTCTACTGTGCAAATAAGAAAGTATGATGGCACCTAATAGATTTATTTTAGGCTTGCCACAAACTGCTGGGCTGCTTAAAGGATATCAGTTTCCCCCTTGACATGTTTATTTATTTCAGGCCAATGCTTAACACTTAATGAAGTAAGTTTCAGTATTTCCTATTTTTAGTCTTACTGGGCAAATTCGAAGTTGCAACTTGTCATTTTATTGATGAAATTGTGCTATAGGTTTTGGTGTCTGATGAAAATGTTCCAACTGTTAAATCATGGAAGTACAAAATTTATCAGCAAATACGTGTTAAAAATATTACCACGTGCTACTTACATTTTTGTATGCAGTGCATTGTTACATAGAAAACGATAGATGCTTCTACTTTATTTTTGCATGCAGTAATCACTTTTTTCAAGATGCAAATAGTATTGCCACTGCTTTTATATTGACCATGGTTGACCTGACAAGAGCATTTTTGGTTGATGGATGTCATAACATTAAAAAAATAAATGATGTTTTCAATTTCAATCAGGATGATGTTTATACCAGATTTTGGTAAACTACACTGTTTTGGAAAATTTCACGCATGTTGTAGTTTATTGTACATGTTTGTGAAAAGGTCCACAAACAGTGCATGAAATAAAACTTTGTTTTCTCTGAAAACATTAAAAATCATATTTCTGATGTTATTTGTAGTTGGAAACATAGTGTCTGACAAAGATAATGTTGAATTTGGTGACCATGCTATTGCCCTCTTCAGTATTCTTGCCATGATTGTGTAACAGTGCAATGATAATATTGAATAATTCTTGAAGCCAGATAATGTTTTACATTAAGAGGAAGCAGTTTCTTGACTTTTGACTTGTATGTATCCAGAAATATCGATTAAAGCTGGTGATTTAGTGGTAGCATGTAAAACACTTGCACTTAAGAATTGGGACTTGCTGATTCTTGAATCGATCAGTGTGCAAACTCACAGAATATTGTGTCAAGATTTGGTGATTGTGAAGCACAAGAGCATCTTGGAATTTTAATGTTCTAAATCTAAATCGTTAGCAACATATTAAGCAACACATTTGGAATTTGTAACTTTAATTTGCAAATAGAAGTGAGAAATTTTGATTATTATTCAAAATGAAACTTGGAAGTCTTGCAAAGTCTGATTAATTTAATAATTTCCAACCTGATTTAATTTGAATCTGTGGTTCTACATTGTTTTTTATTTAAGGCATTTGCTGTTGTAATACAAGTAAAACATGAAATAAAATCTGTCGATTGTTGGACTACATGCTGGATTATTCAGCAAACCACATCTTTTTCATCTATAATAAGGAACCATGCAGGGTACAAGAGTGATTTACATCTTGTTTTAAGATCTGGTTGTAGGGAATCACACTTTTCATAGTCACCTGCTCCTTCATTGGATTTAGTTCATGTCATGATACAGTCTGTACAAATGTAAAGTTGTATGAACAAACCAGATGCTGATGCTAATTTTTCCAAGTATCTTGTTTTTGTGGTAATTCTTTGTCACAGTCTTGTTTGAAACTTGAACTTTTTAGATTGGGGTGGTGTATTTATTTCAGTCAGCGTGCTGTATTTTTTGTCTTCTCAAGGATGTAAAGATATGTACTAGCAATCCATTTTGAAAAAATGGTAGATTTGTAGATTTCTTTCATGTGCTTTTGTATTGGGGCAAGTTTTAGACAATTCATTTTTTGTGATACTAGCTGTTAACATTAAGGTAAACCTTGCTACCCACTGTGTGCATGATGTCAACCAACCTGTGTATTTTATGTAATATTTGCTACTGCCATATCGAAAAACTTTGAGTCCAAATCATTCAAAGAAAATATTCTGGGTGTTAGTTTGAAGTAAAAATGGTTGTTACCTAGTTACCTATATGGAACAAACATAATCCATTGATGAGTTGCTGGAGTTGTTCTGTAATGAGATAGACTGACACTGACTTGTGGCTCAAACAGTTTCAGCAAACTTTACAGTCCTGGGTACATATCTAAAAAGAATAGTTTACATACACGTATGTTAAGAATTACACTTGAAATAGCAAGTCTGTTTCATACTTAGTTGAAAGATTTCTTAAATTCAAACTGATAAGGTATGTTGTGTTTAAATTTTTTTTGGGTAGCTGCAGTTTTTTAATAACTCCAGAACAGTCTGTGTCTGAGATTTTTTTCGGTCATAGGCCAAACTGATTTTGAAATGACCAAAAAAATTTAGTCATTTCGGTCAGAATGTCTGAAAATATAAGCTAAAAAACACTGTTACAGTGAGTTTTAATATAGCTGTGAGACAAATGACCGAAATGTTTCAATGACCAAAATGTCTCAGCAAAAAAAAGCCGGCAGCCATGGGGGGGCGTTCAGGAGGCAGTGTCCCACCAAATTTTGTTGTTCCTCAAAATTTGTTTCAAACATATAATAAAACAAAAATATTTCCCCTCTAAAATGTATTTTGACCACTCAAACTTTTAAACCTGGTTGCAGGCCTGGTGCCAATGTCAGCCTGATGCTTCCCTTCAGTTGTGTGAATGTTGAAATTTCAAACTGATTGTTTTTGTGAAACCTATGCTGTATTTATTTTTGTCAGTTGGACTGTTGAACATTTGATGTTTGAGAATTCAACTTACAGTGGCTCACCCATTCAACGTTTTTTATATAATAGCCATATATATCAGAAGTGATGTCAGAGAACTCAGCATGCTGAAAATCGTTACCACCTGCTAGGTTATGATGTTTCATATTGCAGTCAATTGTACGTGTTTTTGCTTGTGGTCAAAGATGGGTTGTTTCCTTGTTACAAAATTTCTTTGCGAATGCTGCTGATACTTTATTGCAGAAATAACTTATTAAGTTTGTACTGTAATTAACTGCGCAACATGACCTTCTGTTCTGCTATCCATGCTTTGTGTAATCCATTTGCTTTGATGCCCAATATCGAAACATTTGGAATATTTTTTAGGTGTCAACTTATTGCAGCCTAAAGGCCCATTTACCCTAGGTAACTTTTCAGATGTCTTGCTCATGAGTTACATTCAGTATTAAGTATGGTTCTCATTCTTTGTTTGCTTTGGGCTTAGCAGTAAATATGACAAAAGCAGCAAGTTTGCTATGATTTTTATCTATAGTCTGAATTAATCACGATGTACCTGAATTGTTCCTTTTTTTCTTTGCAATGCAAAACTTCCTTTAAATGTCAATAAAATGCTGTTCTCTTAATGTTGAGGCATGTATTCAATTTAACATGTATGATTCCCAAGCTTCGGTTATGCCATTGTAACTGCTTTTATATCGGAGTGACATCTTTTGTGTATGATGCTTAATGGTCATCTAGTTGAAATCATGCCTGTTTCATTTTCTGCCACAATAATTGATTACTTGTCTTTCGATGGCATCGTATTTCACATTTTTTTCATTAGTTTTTACTTCACATGTCCATTGTGTTCTTCCTGTTTAAACTTATTTTATTTGATCTACATCTTTTGATAGGACATACAAAACTTTAAAAACTATGCTAATATAGTAGGTATAGAATAGTATATGCTGATGCGTGAAATGTCTGCAGAGGAAAAATATGAAACCATTTTAGACGGCTGTCGAAATGGAAAAATCCTCGTTGTAGCAGCATGCCTCATAGAAGCAAATACGATTGGACAAGATCTTTTGAAAAAGGCATACACTTCTTGTGATGGTAAGAGTAAACATCTTTTTGAGGTTACACTTGCATTCCTAAGATCTTGCTGCACCATATGTTTTCTGTGCAACTCTCGTTATGTCTTGTGAAAGTTTGTCCACAGGGCTTAGATGCCTACCATTACTGCTTTCGTATCTTGTTCTTATATGAATATTTTGTTTTTATTATTTGTTTCTTTAAACCTAATTTTGTGATCAAAGTTGGATTGAAGTTACCAAATGAACAGCTTGTTGACATCGGAAAATATTTGGTTGCAAGTAGGAAATATTAAAGTGTTTGTGGAATGGAACACTTCTGTAAAGTTTTTATGTATGCCGCATTTTTCATTTTTGCCTGTTTGGTAAAACTGGTTTGTGTACCACTGTTTCAATTAACCAGGTAAGGTGTAAATTACATTGCTGTAAGAAAAATGCATTGTATTAGCTATTGCTCTGCTAAGCAGGGGCAGGTAAGCCATGAGTCTGACTATAAATAGTCTTTTTGCATTGATGTCTATATCTACCAGGTGAGGAGTACACCCCTTTCTTAATCGCTATACGAAATGGGCATCATCGGATAGTAAAGTTGTTGTTGGACAAATTCGAAGTAGACCCCTCTGAACACTCTGGGTGCCTTAGTTTTGATGGCTATTTGATTGAAGGTGAGTTTAGCTTTAAAGCTTTTTAAACACACAAATGCGGTTTTATTAACAAAATCCATGTGAATGTGAGACATCTTTCTGTAAGTCACATGTTGTACTAGCAACATGTCACTTTTGGCTTTGACGTTAACATGAAAGCATTGCTGATGACAGGTGCCTCGCCGCTGTGGTGCGCAGCTGCCTGCGGTCACTTGGAAATTGTCAAGGACCTGATCAGGCATGGCGTTAACATCAATGAGACCACTTCAACGAATTCCACTCCCCTAAGAGCCGCTTGTTTCCATGGCAATCTCTCTGTAGTTATGTGAGTAGCTTGCTTGCTTTGTGGAAGAGAGCTTGTTGATAAAGGAAATGGCTGTTAGCCATCGCCTGAGTTTTGAATGTCACTTTGTTTTTGTGGTGCTGTTAAAAGGTTTAACGAAATGGACGTGGGCGTATTAGGTAATTACCTAATAATTACACATTAATTTCACATTAATGTGAAATAACTGAACCGCGTATGTTTTGTTGAGCAATGAACTAAGTCAAAGTACGCATCTAAAAATGCAGCTGCTAAGACCCAGTACATCAAGTTAATGATTCTTATTTGCTTCACCAGTTCCTGCCCTATTTTTTTACTCAGTTATGTTTTCTCAGTGGCAGATACGAATAAGATTTATCAATGACGCCTTCGGAATGTTTATGTTAAAAGTTATAACAAAGTTGACATTAGAAGGGTAGTGGTCCAGTTACCTTGCATGCTGGCAATATAACAGCTTTTTCCATGCATACGCGACTTTCTGCAGTGCTTGTTGTCGTGATCGCATCCGTTTTGGGAAAGCACCAGCTCATATGTTTTTGAAAGACGCAATGATGTTGTTCATATTTCTTATGGTATTGCATGCTGTTGTTGTAACATGCAGTCACGATGTTCATATTCTCGTTCTCAAGTAGGTTTTCGTGTTGTCATTAAGATTGGCTGGCCTTACGTCACCTACGGATAAAGGTAGAAATGGAAGCCCGTAGATTTTCCTAAAAGCCTCCATTCAACAGTATGTGTAACTAAGCGATTTGTTTATTTGTCGGTAGAAGCACGTCATCCGGATATGGTGCGAAATGTGCTCTGACGTAAAATCCAACGGCCGACTAGGCAAGGCCTGCTTTGTTTTCGGAAATACACAGCATTACAAAGAACGTTGCGCTGACAGGCCTGTTCGGCCGAGCGCTGAGAGCGTGGTTCGGTGTTGTGGCGGCGCTCGAAGCTTACTGTTCGCTGTGTGCGGAGCCACCTGGTCGATGCAGTTTATAACATGCGGCCACGACTCGTCTTAACTGCTATGTGCTGGCTATTTGAAAAGAGCTGTGAAGATCGTTTTTATTAAAGCCATAAAGCTTACCAACATTGCTGTGTACATGCGGAAGCGCGACACGATTGCCTAGCGTGGATGAGTAGTTATATACTTCCTGTTTGGTAGGTGTCGAAAATGTGTTTGGAAAACAGTCATCGAACCACCCCGTTTCATGGATTTGGTATTTGCCACAGCATTTTGCTGACAATCCCACAATCGAGTGCAGTATAGTACTGAGAATGACTCCTTCACTACACAAGTTCGCAGTAACAAGCAAGCAATTCTGTCCTAAACCTAAGCGTTCTGCTTAGCCGCGCTATGAAACTTTTCGTCTGTCTGACCTGCACCATATATCGCAGTTTGTGCACCTTACGCGGTGTTCTTCGCGCACACCTCAGTTAACCTTAAACAGTGTGAGGTTTGCCATTAAAAAATGTTTTCACGTGCCAACCTTTTTATCTCCACGGACCAAAAAGCGAAAACGGCGGTCGATACTTCTGTACACAAATGGGTTATTTCCCGCCAGCGCCGCTTGCAGCTCCCCCACCACACTTTTACCCAAGCAAGCGCAAAGTGAAAGCAGTGCCAGTCGTCGGAACGTCCAGCTGTTTGTTTCGCTCGAGTACTCGTATCGAGTTACGCAACATAAGACGCTCGACCCGCCCGCCCCAAGATCAGCTTGCCTTGCTTTTGTTTCGCCAGGTACCTCGTGGAGCACGGTGCCGACCCGAACATTGCCAATCGATTCAACAACACGTGCCTGATGGTCTCGTGCTATCGCGGCAACCAGACTGTAGTCGACTACCTGCTCAAGCAGGGCGTCGACAGTGACTTGCAGGCGAACTGCGGCGGGACTGCGTTGCACTTCGCCTGCGAAAGAGGCCACTTGGACATCGTGAAAGCGCTCGCAACGTCAGGTATGCTTCCTTCGAAACGCGCGTCCGACAGTCCACAGTGTTGCCCGTAACCGATTGGCTGCGGAATTATTTTTTTCCGCATGCTCTTTCGACTTGATAGCTGTACAGTAGCTGCTAATGCGCTGCTCGTCATTAAACATTGACAGTTTGTTGATTCGCGTGACGCTCACTGCCTCGCCGAAGCAAACCGCGCTTCGTCAACACGGCAGCACGGCTTGCTGTTCACTGTGGAGCTGCGTTTTATGATGCATGAACCTTAACCCGAGAAATTGTCAGCATATCAAAGCTATGTGCCTCTTGTCCTATTTTTGCAGATGTCCATACCGCAAATTAAAATTTTTTACGTAAAAAAAAACACTTAAAAGCTTCGGCGTCTCGTTAACCTTTCGCGGTGCCTCCTAGAGCCTGTCGGTTCTGTTTTTAATCGCGCTTAAGACATGCTTATGGTTGGTATTTCTTGTAGGATGCAGTATCGACATCAAAAATAACTCTGGCCTGACCGGGCCCATGGTGGCAGCGGACGCGTGCCACGCGGAGGTCGTAGAGTACTTCACCGAATCGTCGGGAATCAGCGTCGAAGCGAAGGTCTTTTTGTTTCCTTGTCTCGGTATTCAGCAGGACGTCTGTATATCGTTGTTTACTCGCGTGTGTGTGCTGCGCGCTTGCGCGTGTGTGCGCGCTGGCAAAGCACGCGCCTTAACAAGCTGCGGAGAGGAGGCGATGTAAAAACTGTGGATTGGAAGCATTTTGAAAAACCTTTCTAAAAACAGCACCGCTGGGCGGCGTCGTCCGTTGGGTCCCCTTGCGTTCACGCAGTCCCTGTCGACGTTGCCTCGAGCGTTTTAGTGACATCGCATGCGTGGCTGCGCTCAAACTGACGTGACGCTGTGCAAGGAGTTGTTTATTTTCAAAACATTCCATGCTAGGCTTCGCCCACCGAGCGGCAATTCTGCGAGAGACCGCAATCCTCAACAGGAGAGCGAAAATGTACTATCGCGGCTGATTTAGAATTGGACGGCGGCTTTCGTCCGTGCGAACGAAAAAAAATCAACCCGCCGCCAGCCCGCAAACTGTTCCGCGTAGTCTCAGCCCTTCCTCGGATGAATTGCGCTGCTCAGCTCTGTTTTTTCGTCTTCGGCAAAACCTTTGCATTGGGCTCGGAGTTAAAAAAAGACCTTAGCGGCAGAAAACGTTCAGTCGCTGGCTGTGGTTTACCATTTACCAAGCGCTTCGTGGCCAAATAGCGCGACAGCACACGCCTCCCGGCTCACTACCGGCTCACACGCCTCCCGGCTCACAAGTCATGGGTCGAGTTCCAGACCCTGTTCAATTCGCTTAACACAAGTCGTTCGCGACACACCAGAGCGTTACTTGCCATGACAGAGCGGTCGTTCCGTGACGCGGAAAGTTTGGCAAGCGCGCAACTGTGCGCGCGCGTTGAGCGCAAATTTCCTTTCCTGGCAGTGGCGGGGGCGGCGACGAGCGCGTAGTGCCGTCTGCATGCATATGGCAACGTTGCGATGGCTGCTCGCGAACGAACGATGACGCCCGCCACGTATTCCACCCGCTGTTTACGCTCCCAGGGGCTTCTCGAAACCGCGTTTCTGGGATCCGGTGGTTTTGGTGGCCGCACAAACGGCAGATGTGCGCAGTTCCGTTCCGATACGCAGACAGCTTGCATCACGTTTAAATATAGATCAAAGCAGAATCTACTGTCTACCTGGTGGAGGTAGACGGTGCTGCGGCCTGTAATGCGAGCCTACCTCGTGTGGTGACTAGGTTAGCAGTCGGCTCTCGTTTAAAACCGCGCGTGCCACTGAAACTCGGGTTTCGGAGAGAGCTTGTCCTGGCTTTTTAGTGCTTGATTTTCGTTCGCTTCTCAAAGCATTTCCACCGTTCCCTCCTTGCTTTCGTATGGGGCTCACAGTCGGACAACATTTTAATCATACGATGTCCGCACTCGTCATTTCGTCCAACCAATCTCCTCTCTTTTTTGCCTTCTGACGTCGAATTGAATTGCGTAGCTACGCGGTCCTTGACATGCCCGAGGGCGGTGCGTTCGGAAAGTCACGAGTGACGCTTGGCACGTCTTCGTATCTGCTACGTCAGTTTCGGCCGGTTGTTGTTGTTGTTAACTTTTTTGCCCAGTGCCTCATCTCCGAAATGTGCTACTACTGCTGCTGCTGGTCTGTGTTTCTGTGCAGCCTGCTGACCAGCCTTGTCTTGTGCAGATCACGCTGCTTGAGCTTCTCGGGGCTTCTTTCGCCAACGACAAGGAAAAGTACAGCTTGAACAAAACCTACCACTTCCTGTACCTCGCCCTGCTCATGAGAAGGAGAGGTACTGCAGTCTGCTGTGACGCGACAATTCGTTATGAATACGCCTTTGTTTGTAATAACCGCTCGTCATAATACACCGGACATTTCGCACCTCAGCTGGTTGGCCTGACCGCTTTGATCGTTGAAAGCTGGCGCTTATTGACTGGTAATCTGGCGCATTGCGAGCGAAGTCGCGTTTTGTTATCGTTCAGTTGTTCCGAGAGCATTGCGTCAGCAAACGCACCAGCACTCAGCCTCAGGGCGCAGCGCGGAAAACGGTGTTTGCGGCTTCAGGCTTTTGCGCCCGGCACGAAAACCAAGTCGAAAGCCGGGCTTCTATTGTGAAGCGGCTTTGAAAAGGAAATCGCTCGCTGCTGCGACTGCGCTCAGTCGGCGAAGCGTGAAGTGTTTATCGCTCTGTGCGCTGCTGAACTTCATGCAGCGGCTGTCGGGCGAGCAGGAAAATTTGCTTTTTGATAACAACCGCTTGCGACATCACCGAGTATACTTCGGATCGGGAATGCCATGTTTAAAACCAGCAACCGATAGTCTATCTACTGTTTATTTGATGCCTGAAAGCATTATGCATATAGGCCAACTGTGGTGGTCACGAAATGCTGATTGCCTTGGTAAAAGTGTAGATAGCCAGACGCATAAAAGATCATAAAAGGAAGTATGCGTTGTTGTTTGTGGGAATCTTGTAGAAGCAACCTGATGCGTCGCTTAACTACTTCGGTGTTTCCCCCCGCAGTGTCAATGATTTACAAAATGAAGCGTTTTTTCCTGGCAAAGTGATCACGCGTTACTGTGAGCAATATAAATCATGCGTAACTGTGACTCGTTAAGTATGCGCAACTGTGAGTGCTTTTCGAGTGTATTCAGCTACAGCGCTTCTTCGTCGCTTTACAACCCAAATCCGTCCCAGCTCGCACAAAGTTATTTCAGTAGCCGGCGGCCGACGGTCAAATCACAAGCTCTACTTTCAGAACCGGGCCAAGTCGAGCAAACAATCGATCCAGTAATAACTTTCTCGCCCACTCGCATTCCAAACTTACACAAAAAGAAAACCCGCTCCCTATTCATAACCGCGTTTGTGCCGTCGCAGAGAATCTCGCCAAGGAAATCCAACCGCCCGTAGCGGCCTACGACAATGTGAAGGAATGCCGCTCTATTGAAGACCTGCAGTCGATCGCCGATGACCAGGTGATGCTATGCTCATGCCGTTTTTGTGAAGCGCGTTTCAAATTACATGCTCTTGACCCACGGAGCCTTTGACGGTCTCCCCCCACTGATATATTAGCGATTTTGCTTTCGCAACCTCTGCGCTGTTGCCACCTGCTGTTTGTGCAATACTGACGATCGGTCAATATTTCCAGTTGTGTCGGAAAGCGCGATGACATCACCTGTGCGGAATGCATCCTCCCACTTCGCTTCGCACCAGTGCGTCCTCACAGTCTGGAATCCCGGCTCAGAGCTGGTGGTAGCATGCGGCGGACTACTACGACCAGACAGGCAGCCGTGTTTAAATCCCCCCTGTCTTCCTCGTACTCCAGTCCGTTCTTCGCGCGTAGCGTGCCTTTTGTATGACGCACAAACAATCGCGACCGCGTTGCGAAACGAAAGCGATTGGTTCGATTGCAAGTCTGTCGTGATCTGTTTTTCGTCTTGCTGCTGAACTGCTTGACTCGTTGGCGAAAATACCGCCAGGCTCTTTGGCGAAAACGCCGCTTGCGCAGCCAAAGTTCTCGCCCATCGAAAAACTGCGCAGTCCCAGGTGCGACAGTCAAATAACGCATTGTGTAACGTCTTCACTCCCACACCGAACGTAGTAGACTTGAGCATGCATGGCAGCGACAAGGAACACAGAAATACATGAAAGAACACGGAATGGCGGTAATCGAAAGTAACATACGCTTAATGGCGCTAAATTGATTACTTTGATTTGATGAAACACAAGCACAGACATGTGGTGCTGGTAAAGAGTGTGGAGAAAGAGAATTGCCAGAAGGTTTCTATTCTTCTTTTTGCTGACAGCGATAAATTCAGCGAATTTAATCGCTCGCCGCGAAACTAAATGAATATGATTATCCCCGCGCTCGACCGACCAAGAACCAGGCTCTCGCCTGACCGGCTAGTCAGTGATCACCCACCTGTTCGGCGTAATCGGGAAGTCGTTTAAGCGTCGAGTGGACATGTATTTAGCAACGTAAGCGGCCGCAACCTCTCACACCGACGCCTTATATGGCGATGGAAATCACGCGGCAGTAGTGGCCCACTACTCGAGTGTGAAACATCAGCGGTTGTTGCGGTGGCAGCACTTTAGTATGGTGATTTTTTTGCGAAAGAACCGCCTCGTTTCAGCGCTTTAGCGTTTTTACCGCGTCACGCATGGCCATTGTTCTATCACGCGTCGCTTTAATGTCATAACCCGCTCATATCCGGACAGCGGGCGTGGAACGGATTGTTTCCGTGTTGTACAGGATTGCGCGCACAGGCTTGTTGACATTTCTGCCCTGGCGCAGCAATTCACGCGTGATGCTGTCTAAATGCTCCTCGCGTTAGTTCTTCCTTGGCCGCCTCCTACCCAGTCGTCAGTGTCCTTGTTACGTAGGCAAGGATCATCAGTGTCCTTGTTACGTAGCAAGGTCGTTTTCTTGGCTGTTAAAGCGGAACAGAAGGCGAACGCGGTCCCGGCTCCTCACTGCATCAAACTTTAACGTTCGCTTCCCGTCTCTTCCAGGACGCTCTTCACCTGGAAGCGCTCATCGTCCGCGAGCGCATTCTCGGCGTCACGTGCCCGGAAGTGGTTCACCCAATCGTGTACCGGGGCGCGGTGTACGCCGACGGACTGCAGTTCTGTCGATGCATACAGCTCTGGAAGCGCGCGCTGCAATTACGTCAGCTGAACGACAGGCCGGCCCAAAATGACTTGCTGCGCTTCGCCGAGGTACGGTTTGCTCTTCGCCAAAGTTCGTGTACTTTCTGTTTTAGCGTCGACGGGTGGATTTTCTTTGTTTGCTGAATGTCATAGTTCAACAATTGTTCACCGAATAAAGCAAACCAAGCAGCCGCCGGGCTACGCGACACCGTGCCGGCGTATTTGTGCCCTATGTTGTTTACCAAAACTGCAGTGCAAGCACTTTAACGTGAGCTTTTTCCGTTTCGGTGAGCGACCCCGGTAATAGTTTTCAGCTGTTCTTTCCTCGCGTCACCGCAGAGGCTGCTGATAAGGTCGATCAAAAGTTTGTCTGGCGATCAGCGTTCAACTTACGGCTTTAAAGCGTGACGCCAAACTTGGCGCAGTGCTTCCTCCCGCTTAACTTGTCGAAGACCAAGAGTCGATTTCGAACTGCATTAAAAAACATTTATCTCAGGCAAAAGATAGTTCGCTTTTGCCTGACCTTGGCAGCAGCACAACCCACTGGCACAGAGTCTCGATCTTTTATTCGAACGTCATTTTTCGCATTATTCGGCCGCTCGCTCGCTCAGTAGCTTCTGTTTCACTGTCGTTGACTTTAAACGCCTTCCTCTCCCGCGCAGGTCTTCTCTCAGATGATCTTGATCGGCGAGAAGATCGACCACGTCGACCTTCTCTCGGTTCTCGATTCCTGCATTGACGAGCTAACGAGAGGGAAGCACGAGATCGCGATAAAGAAGGTGAGCTGCGTGATTGTCAGGCGGCGAGCAGAGTGACGCGCGCGCGCAAAGCGTCCTAGAGTGACTGGCAACCTCGAGGCGAGTTTTTTCCAAACGAAATGAATAATTAAAAGCTTTGCTCGGCGGCCACTTCAGGGCAAACAGACGCATCAGTGTCCGATCAAGGGCTGTTGCTTCAGTTTTTTTGACTTGGCCTAATATTTTCTGGGAAGCCTGCGTTGCCAGCAGTCGCTCGGTGGCGCCAGGTTGAAAGCGGTATTACTCTCTTGCAACGAGTGTTTTTTAAATTATTCATTGCGTAGTGTTGTTAGTTCATTGGAAAATCTTTATTTGCAATATTTTTGTTTTTCGCTATGGTGTTTCATTTGTAGTTTGTTGTTTTGCATGGATTTGCGGCGGGGGTGATGACTTATGGCAGCGTCAGCCTCCGCTTCCTGTACCTGCATTCCGACCACGTATTGAGTACGTCATCGGGATGCTACAGAAACTAAAACTAAAGCGCGTGCGGTGGTTTCGGGTTGACAAATATCGCCTTGGACAGGTCGACAGTCTCGTTCTGTCCTCACTTGATAGCAACAACACACTTTGCGTCCATCGCGAGAAAACAACTGGAGTATTTTATACGGCATTATGTTCCGGTGATCTGTGACTTCGGCCCAAGTTCATTGTGCTCTGTTTTTTTCGCTGAGACAATTTTCAGTCATTTGTCCCGTAATAATATTAAAACTCACCGTAACAATATTCACTAGTCTGTATTTTCGGACCTCATGACCGAAATGACAAAAGTTTTTTTCGGTCATTTAAAAAAAAATTCAGTCTGTGACCGAAACAAAGCCAGATTTCGCCGGCGTGGCTCACAACTCGCGCGCTTTAGCGCGAAGCGCCAACTCAACAAAGTGAATCGCCCCACGCGCATTCGTCACAAAGGAACCCAAGTCGGTGCGATCGTGGCATCGGCCGAGTTTGGTCGCACACGTCAATGACCCGGCGTGTGGCGCCGACGCGCGACGCCGAAAGAAGCGTTTGCGTCGGTCTCGGGCGATCGCCAAACAGCGTTTGCGATGCAAACGAACTTCGGTCTTGTTGCGACACGAAGCAGTCAGCGCGAGGCCGAAAGTTTAAGTGCGCTCGACGTGGAAAGGGCTCCTCTAATCCGCCCACGCGTTCTCGTCGCGCTCTCAAAAGCCTTTTAAAATGTTTGTCCTGGACCCGAGAGAGTTCTCGGTTCTCAGTTTGAGCGTGACGTCAGCGACTGTGAACTCGACCGTGACGTCGCTTCTCTTGTCTGCAGCAAGTGGCCAGCGCGCTGGACTGCGACTCGCCGGCGGCGGCAAGCGATCGAGACAGGCCCTGCGAACGAGTCGACGCGAACTGTGCCGGATGCCCGAACTGCTACAAAGGAACGGCGATGGACAGAGTGCAGGTGCGCGATGCCTTTGCGTCGTTTTGAGGGGGTGGATTATAACGAAAGTTAAGTAGCGAGTGGGAGGAGACGTTGCAGGTTGGTAGTGGTAGGCGTGATGAAGCAAATTCGCGACGCTGTTTCGGACGGCCGGCCGAACTAAAATCGAATGGCCCGGGGAAAATATGTTTTATGGTGGGACGAAGCAAATCAGGAGAAACCCTGGTGATTGTGGTTTATTATTATGAAATGAAAAACGATTCATTTGTGAAGAGTATTTTCGGCCATCGCAATAAAGTAGCTGTGCATGTTGTAAGTGGCTAAACGCGCTGCACGCAATTCCTGTCAGAATCAGTCTTTTCAGAAGTCGCGGTTTCGGATGTTTTCTCTGTCGTGCAGAGCAATGTCAAGCTTTCGACGAGCGCCTTTTACGGCTTGCGCTTAACAATCTGACGCAGTGGTTTTAACCTTTTTCTCTACCACGCCTCCCTTGAGTAATTGTCCTTTCTTTCGCGCCGCTGTGACTTTGAATAAGTAAATTGGACACTTTCCCGTTCAAAAACTTCCCATGGTGTAGAGCGCGTAAGGGCTCGCTCCCCCCC
>Ga0210059_1007035_pt1 | contig 17950 bp, 10 predicted proteins | sample Ectturendosymbi2_FD_188042 | JGI IMG/M metagenome (GOLD analysis project Ga0210059, IMG submission 188042) | Ecteinascidia turbinata endosymbiont from Florida, USA - Sample 2 (SPAdes) (version 2) | ecosystem: Host-associated > Tunicates > Ascidians > Unclassified | place: Key West, Florida... | reverse complement strand
AAAAAAATATGACTTTAAATGGCCGTGTTGATGGCATTACAGATTTCGGCATCGAGCTAGCTCATAAACACTGCAATCTCGCTTTCTGCTCTTTCGTTCTACAAATAGACTGATCAAAAACCTTTTCTGACAGAATACACATAAACATGTGGTGTAAATTACTTCACTAGCTTCATATGTTTATGATGTAACGCAATAATAGTAGCCATCGGAAGAAAAGTGGGTTACCACCATACGTTACCCTTTATGACGAAACAAAGTTTGCAGTTCGGCTGCGGCTACCTCCAGACGGCACAAGAAGTTACGGAATCATTGATACTAAACAGCAACCACAGCAGAACTAGCTTAGCTGCTTAAAGCACGCAAATAGTATCGTTTTCGCGACATTTGTGCAGTAGGCGTGATGCACGAGTAGATAAACCCATGCAAAAGAACGATTTTTAGAAAAAGTTTCAAGCAAAATTCAAATATATTTGCATTGAACAAAACCGAAAATATTTATATTCACTAGTGATTACTAAAATTGGCAGAAAGTCAAACTTGCAGTAAAATTATTAATGATACTCAACGCAGCATCGCAATATAGCGTTATATTTTTGTATCTCTTTTGAATCACGACGATTTTTCAAGCGAATATTTTATTTAAAACAAATAAATGTCATCATGGGGGCCCCCTTGGAGCGGAGGGCCCGGGGCAAATGCCCCCGTTGCCCCCCCCCCAGTCAGTTGACTTGCGATGACCTGCGTCCACGCTGGACCGTATGTTTTGCAGATATTATTCAGAGAAAGAAGGTTACAGATGTTTCACTGACCACGAGCTCCGTTCGTCGAGACCCACGTCCTGTATACTGCGCACCGAGAGTTCCTTTCTGGGCACATCGTCGGTTTCGCATCATCAGATACGGGAGTTCCATTTGTGAAGCTCTGGGAACCGTTAAAGCAGATGCTGACACTTTCTTCAGAAAACCTGTTGCACTTTCGTTCGGAGCAGAACGACACGGTGCAGTAGACAATATGTTCCTTGGTACGGTTCTTGGCTGCCACACAGTTGTAGAACTGCTTGTCGGACGCTGGCACGCACATGCCAGTTTCGCTGTATGCTGTTTTTTTTAAAGAAAATTAAGAGCAACGTTTGAAGAAAGTTTCAGCCAAAGTTTTGTTTTCATCAAACCTGAAGCGCAGTGTAGCGAACCAAAGCACAGCTTAATGTTAGTAATGACACTGATGTAGAAAATCAAACTTTTGAAACAAAATCGTCCGATTCGGGGAAAAGTCTCGCTTATATATCAAAATATCAAAATGGTTGCAAAGGTTTTCTTGACTCCTACAAACAGGAGTGAGGAAAACGGTTTATAATTTTTGATTGATAACAATGATTACATGAGGAAACTGAAATAAACTAAAGGAAATCTACAGAAAGTCAAAAATGAACTTTGCAGAATGCTGGCATGAAGAAAGAATTAGCAGGTTTGATAAACGTTCTTGATCCACTATTACCAACCATCTTATAACAACGCACACTCCGAAAAAATACCAAACAATATGAAAGTTCACGCACCGATCGGTATTACTTTAAAAGCAGCAAAAAAGCATACCATAATTTCCTCCTGTGTTCGTGATTATTTTGAACGTAGCGCATAGTGAGTCAGCCTCGCATCTCCTGAGTGTCGAGTTGTCGGAAAAAATTTTCCCATGTGTGAAAACTCGAGTACCGACGTTGCATTCCTTAATTGTTTCATTGAAATCCGACCCTGTGAAACAGATCGCAAACTGACTGTCAGAATGCGCATCCTTCCACTAAGGAAAAAAAGGAAGAAGCTATTTGTATAAGATACATGCTTTTGGAATGCCGGCCAAATCAACGTTAAACCTTGGAATTATTTTAGTCATCTCAAAGCATATCTCTAATGTCAAACTCTTAGAAAATTGGATACTCAGAACATGATGTTTTTTGTCAACCTTTTATAAAACAACATCATGCTTCATCCTACAAGTAACTAAATTATTCGAAAAAGGTAATCAGGAGAGGTTGCGCTCGTACTTGTGTTCTTTGTACAAACGGCCTGAAAAGTTCAAAATTTGTCACAATTGCGGAGAACGTGATTTTCAAAATTTGCTGTTGTTTTGCCATTGCGGTTTAAAGAGCACGGTAGTCTGTGTTCAAGCAAAAGCACTTCAACACCAACTTATCATTGCCAAATAGTTAGCAAAACATTTGCATCTTTTCAGAGCTATGTTAGAAGAAAATATGTGCTAATGTGTATCCAGCATAGGCGGATTTGAAGCGCAGAGATCCTGAAACGAGTTTTAGCCGGTCAGTCAAAAACGAATCCACTTTTTAACAGCAGAAATCAACTGACAAATTTATAAAATTTCTACTTCAAAAAATTGTGAGCGGTATATAAACTGAACCAAATGTTACCAAACCGAAGAGATAGGCAATCAACCACATAGAAATTGTCCATTCATGGCACACATAACTTGCTAAAATCTTTTGTGTAGCGGTCTGCGCCATAATAACTTTTTCGCATTCTAACTATTTAGTGCATCATTTGATAACCCAATCTTTTCGTGTAAAAAATCAAACTTCCGTACGCACTGCCTACACAATTTTCAATGGATGGCAAGCACTCATTTACAAACTTGTTCGTGGGGCACATTTTTCTGTCCTATCCCATCCCAATACAGCTTGTGGCTATTCCATCCAAAGGGATTTCCACGGAAGAAGTAATACGAAGCACATCATATCATGTGCAATGTGTAGTCGCTGCAGAGCCGTGGCAACGGCGCCTCAAATCACTTAGTTAGGGAGGTCATAGTTATGAGGGCCCGATGAAAATTGGGTAACCTTTCCTAGTTGCCACGAGAAAAAGGGCCCTAAACAGAACTTACCGCTTTAGATTTGTGTGGACTTACCGCTTTAGATTAAAAAAACAAAGTTTATGGCTTTTGCCCTCAACGCAACCCAGCAGTCTGGCCTTGACAATGCTACGATTAAGCCCAGGGTTGACCTAGAACAGAATGACCACGAATATTGCGACAACCAAAGATTTTTATTGAAACATACAAAAGTCATTTACGCTAGATTATGCACTGTACAAGCCTTTGTTTAGTGTGTGCCAATCACGCCTGGTGAAAATGCCATTGGATTTATTTTCAGAATCTGGTCTCAGTGGCGTAAATTGGTTGCCTGGGATTGAAAGGCTATGTTTAGAAATGCTCCCAATCTTTTCGCAAACGTTAAGTAAATGATTACATTTTCGTGTAAGCTCTGCATTCATTCTGTTGTCAGAATTAATATAGAATACAATTTCTTTCTCGTTTTTTGTTTTTGTATAGCTGCTGGCAGTGTGTGGACTTGGTTAATGCTTACCGCAACTTTCCCTAGTTTTGCAACTTCTAAGTAGGTTGCAATCCCTTTTCATATGAGTTTATTTCTCTTACTTGTGATGCATTTAGTGTCTTGGATAATTATCAAAGACATTAAATCTTGAAGAATACCTATCACAATAGGTATTCTTATACCTATTATAATAACTATTATAATAGGTATCCTTCTACCTTTAAAAGTTCTTTAAATTTTTTGTTATACAACTCCGGCTGCATACGATTGCAATGTTCTTCACAAAGCTTATATATCTTCTTTTATGTACAACGTTATGCCTTTCGCACATGATAGGTTTGAACAGCTTTGACGGGATTTCACAAAACTGTTTTGTATTTTTTCTCAAAATAAAAAAATAACACAGTTTTTAATTAAGAATTCAATGCCGTATTTCACTTTATTCTTGTCAAAAGAAAGGGTGTAATCCAGTGCCGGATTAACAATAGTAGCAAAAGTAGCAATTGCTACGGGCCCCGCGCTTTCAGGGGGCCCCGCAGACTTTTGTAATAAATCTTATTTATTACATTATATATAAAAATTTGTTCTGTCTAAGAAGTCAGTATTTTGCTAAATTTGCCATACGTAGTAAGCGAAGGTTTTCAATTGAGCGCTGTCCGTGTCTAGAAATTCTTGTTTGACTCTTTTTGTACAGTTACGTAACAAAAAGCATAAGATTGCGGTCAGCAGTGTTGCCATTTCAGCTGATTTTCTGCTAAATCTATCAGGATTTTCTCATTGTTAGCTGCAAAAATTTTAATACAGCATTTAGCTGATTTTTTAGCAGGATTTTACCAACCGTTTGGCAGGTTTAGCAAGTAACAAATTCCTGACCAAAAACCTGTTTCAACAGTCTTTCAAGATGAAAACTTTTAGACATTCTTCATCAAAAATATACTTGTCTTCTTTATGACGTTTTTAATTGGGTAACACCTCGACAAAGCACTACCAGCTGCCCAGTCCCGGCGCCACGGGGGCTTGGGTGTGCTTAGCCCTCCCAAACAAAGCTCCAAACCTCCACAAGTTGAAATATGAAAAACTATAAATCAGTGGAGTTTTTGTCAAATTTTACAATGTCAAGCCCCTTGCACAAACGTAAAGTCTCCCTATTGAAGACTTTCTAGCAACGGTTCTGCAGCTGCCTGCAAATATTTTATTTTTTATTTTGACGCAACGAAGCTGCTTCAAGCAGATGATGGTAAACGTAATAACAAGTGATTAGATGGCTTTGCAACGCCTAAATGATTTGCTTGTGTGCTCAGTGAGTGTGTTGGGTTAAAGACAACATTGGTAGAATGTGTTTTTATCCAAAGGCACGGCATTTCCAAGTGGTTCAGTTGCGCTAGTAAGTAGTAATGTTTGGCAAAAAAACTCCTTGTAAACGAAAGCTACCAAAAGTTTCGACATACATTCAGGGACGGATTTAGAGAGCGCAGGGCCCTAGGCCCTAGGCCATCTTAGTTTTGGGGGCCCCGCGCAGGTGTGACCTCTTTGGCCGTTCGTGTGAAAAACGTGAAAATGTGCCTCTCGTATGTGTTGTGCCAAAAGATCTATCTTTGTTGTGCCGACTTGGGTTTTATGATTGCCTTAGGTCTTCAACAGAAATAAAAACCTTTCGTACATTTTTCCAAAGAACAAACAACATTGCGATCTTTTCTTGGAATTTACAGCTCTTTCGCGTGGTTCAGAAGTTCTCTTTGTTAAATGTCCGTGATTTTTAGCGTTTTTTGTTAGTTTGTTTTTCGGATATACAGATTTTCATGCGGGACCGTGTTGCTGCCCTCAAAAATATCGTCTAGCTGTCGATCTGATTACCTGCACATAAACCTCTTTTTTATAGTAATAGTAACCACTACGACAACCAATTTTTTGACCTAATAACTTATAATTTTGAATTCATAATTTAAATTTTTTTACTTTATTTTGACCTATAAATTTTCTGCGTTTGCAATTGAAAAATAATTCAGCATTAGGTGTTGAGGATAACCCAGAAGCATATTCATGCACTCTATGCTTCGAAATAAAAAATATTTGGTTGTTAACTTTTGGGATGATATATTGATAAGTACATTAATAATTACAGTGGAGTCTAGAGTCAAACATGAGAACATCATAATGTTGAAACACTATGTGTAGAATGGATTGAGCATGACAAACCAAGTATTGTAAGACCAAGGTTCTTGCCTTGCCACGTCTATCCTGCATAATATTCAACCGTCAAGTAGTGGGTAAAACAACACTGTTTCGTCAGAAATTGCAACAAGCCCATGATTATTACAGAATTGCAACTAAACTTGTAAAACCATATCGATATCTGTGGTTGTAGTTTCAATAAAATATTGATTAAGGAAGAAGAAGCTGTGTTGCAAGAAAGTTTGACCCAACAATAAATTTTGACCTAATGATAAATTGTGACTTTTTTTGGTCTAATAACTTGGGATTCCCACATGGAATGAGCGTGAAATTTGGTTTGTGGACGTTTCACAAGCTTTAAAAAAGGAAGAAAATTTTTGAGTTTTGGTTGAATTGTGACGCAGACCGTTGCCGTAGTAACCACATATTTTATGAACCAAACAAACAAAATCCATTCTGTGGACACAGGGCTTATTTATGCTGTTTGTAAGTTATCATTTTCCAAGCAATACAAGATATCGTGTTTTAATCCTCTATGTCAGTGGCTCCCAATCGGGGTGCCGAGGTACCCTAGGGTGCCATTTACGATACTCAGGGGTGCCGCGAGCAATGCGTTTTTCAAAACATCATTAAACAATAAATTTTAAAAATGTCATCAAACCTTAAAGCAAATTGCTATGAGCTCTCCACTGGGTGCCGCAAATTATATTTGTCTTCTGTAGGGTGCCGCAAGCCTAAAAAGGTTGGGAAACACTGCTCTATGCTGTAGGCTGATGGTAATCAGCATGTTTTCGTAAGTGTGTTGACCAAGACCTGCATTTTTAGCCCGTGTTCACTGAGAGCGAGTGCAAGACGAAAAATTGATATCTTGCATAACTTCACAGGTTTATTTTAATCATCTTAAAAATAACAATTTTTAACAGAATTTCACTGCGTTCAGCATATTTTAGCTGAAAATTTGTGACAAGACATTTAGCAAAATCTAGTAGTTTTTGTGACACCATATAGCGGAATAAAGTCACAACCTTCTGGCAGCTCTGGCGCTCAGCACGATACCATACACTCAGACTGTCATGTCACGATGAGAACTGGAGAGAGCATGCAGAGAGTAAAGCTAGTAACACGGATGCCTTGCCCATCCATATGATTTAGCAGATGTCAAGGTGTTTTTTTTAACTTAGGGCCCCGCGCTCTTGAAATGCTACAGGCCCAGCGTTGCCTTAATCCGGCACTGGTGTAACCACATGACAAATGAAACTGAAAAAATATTTGTTTCAATGCACTAATATACCAATAACTGTAGAAAGATTACGTAGACCTTGCACAGTCATTCTATTACCAAAGACTTGCGCAAAGTTAAAACCAGCAGCAAGCTCATTGGAATTCTTTAATTCGCTTAGTTGGAAAAACTATCTACGCTGATCTTGATTTGCTATTTTTGTATCAAGAGTGTCTCTTGAACCAGCTCACGGTGGTTGAAAGCAGAAACCCAAATTTTCCGCATTTTAAACCATGAAATGATCCGGATGTTCGCACAAACGTTTGAGACATATGTAATTTGGCGATAAGACTAAATGGATTGTGCTCATCACGAATTATCAAATTTCTTCTGATTAGTCCAATATAAGAATGACCATGATGAGATTAAAGATTATGAATTACATTGAATCGTTCCTGTGACTGGTTATCTTAAAATTCTTTTAATGTGATCTCTATTTGTATGTAGGCCATGATAAAAATCTATTTGAACCAGCTTTATGCTCCAAATTTAATCCAAACTTTTTCAGAAGTTGGTATTTTCAAACTTCTAAAGATCAGTTGCGTAGGGCAGCTGTCACTTTTTTCTATTTTAAATGGAATAGAAATTTTTCATTCAAAATTGTGGCGTATGTTTTTGTTTTCCTTGGAGAGCAACACAAAATTTTCGGAATATACGGTCATAGAGTAATTATACCATTATTACTACTGTTTTCTTCTGTGTTTTGTGTTTTTTCGGTGCCCTAGCGAAGAAACGCGGCTATTGAATATACAAATAATAAAAAAATTAAAAAAACTCATTTTATATGATTTCAAAAGTTACTTCCGTTTATAGAAAACATAAAAATACGACTGAAGTCAATGATTTTCGCTAGAGACATGGAAAGGCACTCTGTGCCATGGAAAGGCACTTTGTTCTCTCTGCAGGTGCACAGCGGCAACTCAGCAAGTATCGCATAATTCTAATTACCTTGAACATACACAACCGAAAGAAGTAGAAGTAACTTCTTGTACATGACTGGTTTTGACGCAACCTGCTGTTTATCGTCTATACTACCAGATCTGTAAAAAGATTATAGAGTTTGCTAACACACACATTGAAATCGTCTAAAAAAACTATAAAACTAAGTTTGCTAAACCAAACACACTGAACCAACACATTCATCGAAATATTTTCTTTCTTACAGTGGCGACACAAATCTGATTTGTTGAAACCAGGTGGGATTTCGAAACACGCAACCAGTGGCGTGCAGAGGTCTGATGATGCCAGGGGCGACTGCTTGGTTGTATGCCCCCCCACCAAATTCTAGTATTGAACAGTGGCGTATGGTGCATATTGTCATTGGATATGCGCCATTTGGGGGCGAACCGCTATTCCTGGAAAGACCGGCGAACCGCCATCCCTGGAAAGTTAAATTTAAGAGCCAGGCATCAATTACTTTATATTTCGGTTTTAGTATTTTTTTCGTTTTCAGTGAGTTGTTGTTTTTTGCGTTTTTCGGAGTATTTTCCTGTGATTTAAGGTTTTACTGCAGTCATCCACATCCGGATTCCACATCGTCTATCAAAATTGTTCTGAGTGTTGGATAGAGGACCCACTTCAGCTTATGTTTTTCCCCTTGACTCAAACCTCTAGTTACGTCACTGAGGTTGACAGTTTGAAAGTTGCTAAAATACACAATAATTAAGAATGCGCATAAATTACGCAAGAAAACTTTCGATTTTTATTATGTGGCTGTTATATGTACAACTATGGGTGCAGAACAGAGGGTGGCTTGTGTGAGCTGTTATGATCAATCGGCCTGAACTGCCAACGAAGCTCAAAATGATGCATATATTGCAAGCACAGGTGTGCGGCTGTATTAGCGCACACCCAGGGTTGTCACATCAAAAAACGAAACGGGAAACTAGTGATGCATCAAAACGTCAGCTAAATCAAGCAAGTTGAAATAGGAAAGTTGTGAAATTTGGCTTCGCAAATCAATTAAAATTCAATAATTATCTTTCAATCCTTTTTTTGTGATTTTCTCTTGATCGCAAATCTGGGAAAAGTCACGTCACTATCAGTTTGATTGGATGTGCGCCGTACCAGGGGTGGCTTCGCCCCTGCAAAAATTTTTCGTCCCTCCTGGAAAAACGTGTTGGACATAATTTATAAAATTTGGGCCCCTCTCAGAAAACTATTCGCTCCCCCTGATGTCCCAAGCTGGTTACGGGCCTGTGCCGTACACCTAGAGTATAGGTCCCTATTATTGAAGAATGTGAGAATTATTGAGAAGGGAACAAAAAAAAGTTTCGAAAAATGAAACCTATGCAGCATATGTTAGTAGCCTTACAAAATGAAAAATTATGTAGTTACAACATTTTAATTTTGTAATTTCACTCGTTGAATTCCCCCCTGCCTTGGATGCCCGGGGCCTGCGCCCCTTTGCCCCCTCCTCAGCACGCCACTGCACGCAACGGAACTCTGCAGGAAGGGTCTTCGAAACTCTTCTTGAATGGAAAGAAAATCCACAAAGATTCGGCTCGGTTTATATGATCAAATTAAAAGTGTTTCTCTACCTAAATATTTGCGTGCAGATGCATGTGTCTCTACGCAATTCTGTGATTTCGTTAAACGCATTTTTATTTCCATTTGCGTGTCCTGCACAAAATTATTCTAAAACACTAATACTTTGGTCGCTTCTGAAAGGGATGAACAAGAGTTTTGAAAAGAATTAGTTCAGAAGAAAGATAAGGGAGAAGGCGTGATGTTTCGGGACATTCGCTTTTGACAAACCCGTCAGGCATTCTTTGGATAGAGACCCAGATTCTTACGAGAGCGCCTGGTTAGCTACGTGTTTCAGAAAAATTTGCAGCAGTGTACTTAAAATAAATTCCTCCGCATTTTTTATAAACATAGTAATTTTGTATGATGCAGATTTGCCTTGCAAAGAAGGGTTTTCATGAGGGACGTGGCCCAAAGCTTACAGATTTCTACTTTATGCAAACATTTCTTCAAGTTCCATGAGAAAACGCACTTTGAAAAAATTTTTTATTGCAAACTCTGCTGCATGAAACGCTTTTGCTGACTACAAAACATGTTCTCATTGTTTTCCAATGATAAACTTCTTTAAAAAAAATTGTTTTTGTCATGTGTTTGATACCACAAAACGCCTTTATTTTTTCTTTCAAGCCTTTTTTCAACAGCTCGTTTTCTCTTCTTCAATGTGCACAAAAAGGCACTACTGCTTCAAACAGTTTGTTTTTCTCTTGTGCAGATATCGAAGAAAATATTCAAGTATTTTTTCTGACTCGACGCGATGAATTTCACAAATTGACCAGAGCTCGAGATCGAAGGACTGCTTGAAATGATCGAAGCGAGTCAGGGTGCACTAAACATAACCAAAAACGTCGTCCTGAAAAATTGCTCATCATGTAAGATGCTGGCAATTCATTGCAAGTACGAAGTACACCTGCAACTGATGCAAACAGAGTACTGCTCACTTTCAATGACAGAATTTGCGCTCTTTCTATCAAAGACTTTAGTGTGCTCTTTCTCGCTTCTAAAAACAGAAAAAACTGCAGGTTTTCGCTCAGTTTCTACAACGGGATTGAAAGTTCTGCTCAAAATTTATTTCCACGAATATTTTTATAGTGCTTACTGTGTGTTGAGGTGCACATGACTTTTGAACTAGTTTTCAGTTATGTTTGTCAACGCGAAAACATTATTAAAGGACCATTCTTTAGTATGCCCTTTGGATCTCATGCTCTGTGACAATTGTGCTCATGCCTTGGGCAAACAAGCGCCCGCAATGCCACACCTCATCTCTCAACAGCATACAATGACATATTGCAAAACCGCTCCTTTTCAAGCGCTGACTTTTTCAAACTTTTCATGGTGACAAAGATGACTAGAGCCACTGCTTATGAATAGCGGTGACAAACCACAAAAGCTGAGTTATGAGGCCGTCAGGAAACAATGTAATGAGAAACCGCCAAATATAGTTTGCCATCACAAGACCATCATTTCTTTTCTCAACAGCACTATTGTACAAAGACGTGAGTGGCCTAAATATACAAAGTGACCTATAGCAACGGAACGACACATTTTTTTTGTCATTGAAATGCTGTAAATGGCTGCATTTTCGTTTCTACTTGTTCTGTTTTCTGACGTTGGCTTCTTGAACGTGAGCTTGCTAATGAAAGTTGTGCTGCATATACCCGGTAAATTTTCTTGCCTGAAAAGTTATTGAAGAATATTCAAAAGATAACCAAATTTCAAAACGGTTTTAGGGTGGCCAAAAATCTCACGAAAAACCGTTAATGCTTTCATTGAATCATTATGTCTCTGAAGGAAGGTCATATTTTTAGACGCAAAAAATCGTAGAAAAAGGAATAGTCTCGTTTCAAAACTTAAGCACACAACTTCACAAGTGGTTCCGCGCAGATATTACACCAAAGTTCTGATTTTTTTGACCACACATCTTACAGTTGAACTTGATCTCTACTTAACATTTTGGTCAGTTTAAAACGAATGAAGTTATTTCCCTCATTTTTGTCACATTTTTACGGAAAAGTCATATTCGTTATTGACTTGAAAAATGTGGCAACTAACATATTCATATGAGTGATTGCTTTCCTCAACGTAGATAACATTTTTAATAGTTTAAATGAACTTATAAACTTGAAACTCCTGTCTTATGTCTTGGTAAACATGTGCTTTACTTTTGATTCAGTTTACCACACCAGCCAGCACGGTACATTTACGCAACCTTGTGGGCTTAAGAATTTTTTCAACCAAATTCAAAATAAATTCAATTACAAGTTTTTATTTAAATTCTTGTATTTCTGCATTTTGAAAAGACGAGGTTCTGCAGAATGAATTTTTTAATCGCTTTTACTTGCTGAAGGATAGATTTGGAGAATAAAAATAAGCATTGCCAACTTTTTCCTTCTTAATTGACAGGCATTTGAAATATGATTGTAGTTTCTTTGCAGTTAGAGCTCCCATATTATTATGTTTAAAATCAACAGAAGCCTTTCCATAATGAGGTAGGGATAGTTTTGCACCTCATAGTACGTGATGGTTGACCGCGCAAGTTCAATGCATTTACATTCCCATGAAATATTCTTTTTAATGTGAACGCAGAGATTACGCTCGTGATCTTATTTGCCGAAGGTTGTTTGGATTAATTAGGGAAAAACCTACTTCAAAATGTTTATATTTTTGAAAGTATAGGCCTACACAAAAAGTCTTTTAGATATAACACGTTTTGTTGCAATCAGTGGCGATTCTAAGGGGGGCCTGGGCCGGCCATGGCCCCCCCAGATTTTTGCTCGGCCCCCATTTGGCCCCCCCAATTTTTTTCTTAATTTCCCGTTTAAGTTCGTTTGGTTGACATATGCAGGGTTGCCAAATGCGTTTTGTAAAAATACCGGCCATTTTGTCAACAGCGCCAGATCTAAGATCTATCTTTCTATCATAATTCATAAGCGGCACAGAGAAAAACAGAGACAATCAGTATTGTTCAGCCACAATTAATAATTTGCCCGTGTTTTGGCTGATTCGTTACATTTCGGTGTGTGTGTGACGTAACAATCGCACCAAGGATTGCGTCAACAGCAGTAAATAAACTTCGCTGAAGAAACTGTCCGGACAAGATTCACTACAAGAGTCATTATGATTTGAGAAATTCTTCATTAGTTCTTTTTGAAGTTACGGCAAATTATTTACAGGTATTACTGTCAGCAGATTGTTGCTTGTCCCGGTAGCAAAAGGTTTGTGAAAGCCTTAGGAATTGGTTTCAGTTAATTTATCTCAATTTATCTTGACTGCGGTATTGCATTCGGCTGCCTTGTGTATACGACTCCGAAACATCTTACGTACAGTAAGTGGTTCGTGACTACAGTTTTAACTCTACCAATATGTCCTGGAACCTCATAGAATTTTGTACGGATTTTCTGTAATGATTCAGAAGCAATTCGTTCACGTATTTCAGCTCTTTGCCCCGGAGGGCAAACATTTCCATCAGAAACACACTTGGAAGAATTCAAAAATCATATTCAATTAGTGAAAATGATTTAAAACGTGAAATAACTTTGGCAAATAATTTGGTTCGGAAAGAGTCAAAGGTGCGTTTATCGCTCGAACCATTTTTGTCATTTATAACTACTTTTTAAGCTGCGTTTGATTGTTGCTGGTAGCTGTAACTCTTCCCGTCACCAGTGCTTCATGCGAGAGAAATTTTTCAAAAATTTAATTAGTGAAAGCAATTCCCAGAAATTCCATTACCAGTGAAAAATTGAGTAACACTGATATATTGATATACTTTAAATTGAAAGGTACCAGGTGAAAAACAGATTTAGATGATTTCGCTGATGAATTTGACAGTCCACATGGTAATCGAAGGATTAAGTTACGTTGAGGTGATGATGATATAAAATTTGAACGTAGCCTGTGCAGGGATCTGTGTGAGAATTATGTTGCTCATTGTCTACTTGTCTGAATCTTTTTAGGTTTAGAGTTAGTGCATGTTTCGCGTATGACAAGACAGTCATAAATCCACGCAGGGTTGAAAAGTCAGCTTTTGAGGATCAGTTAGAGGAAAATTCAGTGCGGATAATAAACTGAACGACTTTGTTGGGTATATTCTGCAAAATAAGTTTTACGCCTACTGTTACATCTTGCTATCACGTACACGCCGATGCACACCTATCTGCGGTGCTGCTATGCTACTTAGGTGCATCGAGTGCCGAAACCTCGCTGCTGTTAACTGCATACTGCATTGAATAGTCCTCACCCTATCCACTATGCACACTCGTAATAGTAGTTGCATAACACTGTTGTGGTTGCACCACAATCACAAAATGTCCATAAGATACCACAAAAACGGATTAGCCAGTAGTCACCAAACCGTTGGAGGATGGTTTATTTTTATGTGCTTTGTAATAAGAATATTTTGACAAAACTAGTTGGCTATCAACAGACTACTTGTCTCTGTTCCACGATGGAATTCGTGGTTGGAACCATTTCGTTTTCATGTGAATTGTGTTCACTTTCTAAAGTTGCTTTCTTTCATGTGGGGCAGGCACAACTGTGTACAGAAAATTGTGTTTCGATTTTCATGTGCAGTGCTGTGGAAGTTGCATGGTTAGCGCAGAATTTTCGACATAGCGGTACACGTGTGTGATTGCATCTACAGTGGCGTTTAGGTGTCTCTAGTGAATAATAACCCTAGTTCATCTTTAATGATATTCGCAAGCATATGTTGGGTTTGATAGGGTTAATCATAGCAACTTAATCTTAAAAACAATGAAAAATCACCATGCAAGATAGACATTTATGTTGCCCCCCCTACTTTTTCCTTGGCCCCACAGTGCCCCCCCCACTTTTATAATTCTAGAATCGCCACTGGTTGCAATCACTTCAGATGAGACCACCCGCTTATTCACGAATCACGAAATACTGTCAATATATTTTACGTCAACGCAGGGTTTTAAGGTGTTTTAGGGACGCGATTCATGTCCCTAGAATTGAAAATCTGGTCCCTAGAATCAGAGAAAATCGGGTCCCTTGAATCAGAGAAATTGGGTCCCTATAGGTCAATACCGGGTACCTAACATTTTCATTAAAAAAAACCTGCGGTTAACGATTCGAAAATTTCGAACTTTTTCGTCTTCCATAAGAAATGTTTTGCTTCAAATTCATGGGAAGGATTTCGACAAATATTTTTGGCTTGCTCGACAGCCGACTACTTTTACGATGAACTTCACGCGTACTCTTTGGCAAGATTCATAGAACGACAGATTGTTTTCTCACCCACACGCGCAAATATACCGTTGAACTTGTTTGCTGAAAAGTGATGCAGGTGAATGGTACAGCCTAAACTGGGGTTTCTCAACTTGTGGGTCACGGATGAATTTTTGACGGGCCACGGCCTGATGTTATTGGAATGAGTGCGTTTTACATGTTGAACCTTTAATTCAGTAGTTTTCAACCTTTTTTGTACCGCGACCCATTGCAGCAACCCACTACAATCAAACGGCCCCATTAATAAATAAAATAGATGAATACATCTGTGCACATAAATCACCTGCTCACGACCCCTCCAAAAGTAGTTCACGACACCTCTGGGGTCGCGACCCGGGGTTGAAAACCACTGCTTTAAATTGAAAACGTAGGGTAGGTCTTGAGCTATAAAAGTCATAATACGCTCTCTTTCATCATTATGTGTAAGAAATTATTGCCACATGGAAATTTCCACGTAGCCTATACCACGTTGTACATGTGGCCGGAGCCACATTTTCAGGCCACCTCTGCAAAGCTGTGCACAATATGCAGGCGCTGAAGCCATTTTAAGGCAGACAGGCGGCTTTTTTGCCATGAAAACAAAACCTAGCAGTAGCGCAGCCAAGAATTTTGTTCGGGAGGGGCCAGTCAATGACGTCGCCAGCCACTGACGTCGTCTTGAGTTCGACTGTTCCTTCCGTTTACTTTCTAACAGTTCAAAATTGATATAAAGCACGAGTAAAAATCTTAGCAAGTTTGCTTCGAGGGGGCCCATGGCCTCTTCGCCCTCATTCTGGCTGCGCTGCTTTGATCTGTGCATTATCATGTATTGCGCCTCGAATATCTATGCTTTCTAACAACAAACAGGTTCAATCTTCCCATCGATTGCAGAGCACGTTGTGTTATTAAATGTAGGTTTTAGGTGTTTTTATTTCTGCTCTGTGCATGTGCAACAATTGTCGCATCTTTTGCTGCCATTTCTTTACTGTGGCTTTACGGCGCCGCGAACGTTCTTTTTTCGTTTCTGATTATTTTTTCATTAATGGGGCCGTTTACACGGAGAAACACCAATTAACATACTGCTGTTCAGTTTATTTTGCACTTATCGGCACATTTCCGTGAAGACAGAGCTGCACCACTGAAGGGGCGTAACGAGGGGGGCAAGGGGGGCACAATCTCTGGGCGCCGAATCACTATGGAGGCGCCGAATCTCTGCGGGGGCGTCGAATGACTTGCCGGGGGCGCCGAAAAGTCCCTACAGTGTCACAAGTACTTTCTTCACCTACAGTACATTGCTTCTAAAAGACCCCAGTTCGAACATGGGGTGGTCAAACTTGCTTCTTGCCCTCGGCGCCATCTAACTTTGTTACGCCCCTGCACCACCGACACGTAGTTGCAGGGACGGATTAAGGTTGTATGAAGCCGTGGCTGAAACTTGGAAAGGAGCCCTTTCTATATATAAAGTAAATATAAAACCTTGTCATTTTTTTGCCAACTTAGGGATTGGGCCCACTAAATGATGAGGACCCCTCACCGTAGCCCAGTCACCCCCTACCTTAATCAACTACTGGTATTTGGAATCGTCAGCTAGAATAAGAATTACTTTATTGTGTGTTGATGCAGCATTACTAAACGTTGCGAAATCTACTGCAGCGTGAACAGTTGAGTTTGAGAGGAGTTCCCACCTTGAGGCCATTTCTTACCAACTTCCACGTTTTAGGCAATAGTAGAGTAATGCTGACTCACTCAATCGTAATATATCTCCGTTTTGATCAAAATGACACTTCCAATTTGCTCAAGTTCAAGGCTGCAGGAAGTGCTGTTACAATTAGTCGGTACATTTTCAGCAGTCGGACAGTCAGGAAGAAGTTAGCGAGAGTGGCAAAGAGACTCATTCCCACGGCGCCGTTGGCTTGAGAGACCTGTCAGCATTGGATCCCTTTCATGTGTACTTTAGTTCTGTACTTTAGGACAAAGACAAGCAGCCATTTACGTTCCTAATTACTTTTTGTTTAATAGGTCCAAACAGTGCCGGATTAACAATAATAGCAAAAATGTAGCAATTGCTACAGGATCCGCGCTTCTGGCGGCCCCGCGGCCCTTTGTGTTAAGTTTGTTTTTATTACAGTATATACAAGGGAGGATATTAGAATTTAGGTTCCCGAGGCAAACTCTAAGAAACGGGGCCCCTATATTTTACACATGCTATACAGAAACTATTAGCTGAAAGCAAGTTAAATTTCTTGTTATGCCTGGGAAATTGCTTCTGCATGAAATTCCATTTCACATTGCAAATTGTTTGAAGTCTTTTGATTTGAAAGTGTTCTTTATCTACACATTAAATTTTTGAGGGGCCCCTTTTGGCACTTTTTCAAATAATTTTTGCTTTATTTTGATTTTTTTTCAAAACATTGCACAGCAATTTTGACATTTGTAGAAACTTTCAAAGAACAAAGATGAAAGCTTATATTCTAATCATTTTTAAGAAATCATATTGGAATTTTTCTTTGTCTTGCTCGTTAATTATCTCTCTACCAGATTTGTCTTCCCATGTATGCATCACAATTATGGTGGAATTTCAGAAAGTCATGCATGCAAAGATTGCGTGTGGCCTATAATTTTTGATGCAGAGCTCTACACAATCTATTCTGGAGAGCAAGGGTTAGTAGTCATGACTCATCAGGCTCATTATAACATTCCTACATTTGAGGCTGTATTAAGAAAAAATATGCACTTGTTTCTCGAAAGATGCAGAAGGTCTAATAATGTAATGGTTGCCTACTTTGACGCAGTCAGATTGTTTATATTCTTCCTTATTCTTTGAACACAACGACCGCATTTTACTTTGTGACTGAGTGCTCGGACATTACAGTGTTTGTTCGTTTGAGGGTGCGCACGTCACAATGCATTCGTACTTTACCTGGACTTGACCAGTTTAGGACTTAGCGTCCCACTATGCAGTAGTGTTGTACCAAGTGGACAAATAGTGTTCAGAATGCGTCTGTAAACCTGAACCTCGGCCTCTAACGCCGTTACAAAACGTTCTGTTAAGTACGTTTCTGTAGCCCGGTGTCACGCGAAATTTCTGACCACTGCGAAATTTCTGACCTATTATTTTTTGTCAGTTATTTTACTTCTCAGAGTAAAGGAATAAAGTTTGGCGATTACTTTTTTGATGTGTGTTGTGTAAATCAAAGCTTTTTGGTTAGCTGTCACATAACCACGACAAGCTACAGAACGGGAATACCTATAACCACTGAAAAATATTGGACTTAATCTTAGACCAGGGTTTTTTTAAGGCATTTTAGGGACCCGATTCGGGTCCCTAGAATTTCAAATCGGGTCCCTAGAATCAGAGAAAATTATCATCGGGTCCCTAAAATCAGAGAAAATCGGGTCCCTAGAAT
>Ga0210059_1007033_pt1 | contig 17952 bp, 9 predicted proteins | sample Ectturendosymbi2_FD_188042 | JGI IMG/M metagenome (GOLD analysis project Ga0210059, IMG submission 188042) | Ecteinascidia turbinata endosymbiont from Florida, USA - Sample 2 (SPAdes) (version 2) | ecosystem: Host-associated > Tunicates > Ascidians > Unclassified | place: Key West, Florida... | reverse complement strand
GTAACTGGTTCTTCTTCCTTTGGTTCAGCAATATTAACGTTGTCAGGTAACGGCTTCTTCGGTCCGATTTTTCCGGTCGGGTCCCACGGAAGCATAATCTTGACTTTGATTCCCAACACACCTTGTCTAAGAAGAACATGGCGCACGGCAGTGTCAACGTATTCCCGTACAGGATCACCAGAGTGGACCATTAAACCGTCAACAAATTTCATTGACTTCGCCCGCTGACCACGAAGCTTGCCAGATACTACCACTTCACATCCTTTGGCTCCTGATTCCATAATGAAACGAAGAACACCATAGCAAGCTCTGCAGATGGAAAACATCCCTATGACCAGTCTGCCGCTTAAACACGGCGAAAACAGCATAACTTTTATCCGCAGACGATTTGTGCGATGCGACAAAACCACTGCGAATTGCAACATTTGTTTATATCTTTGCCAAAACAGAATGTGCATCAGAAGTGACAAGAGTCTTCAACACAACCATCTGACAGGGGCATTCACTTATCATCATGTGCACATTTTGAAGCAAAGAATTTTTATTGACTGCACCGAAGTTGATTTCCAAAGATCATAACTTATCTTTAATTTTTCTAGACTTATTGTGTGGCGGTGATTAGTGCTTCCAATTACTTTACGGATATAACGTACGCGATGCATTTAGATGTTTTTCAACCAATGATTCCCAGAATATAGAATGGGTCAAAAAGCGAAGTCATAGCAGTGAAGGTCGCAGGTTTTAGGAGACAGTGTCTCAATAACTAAACGTTCGTGCAGAGTTTCATTTTTCAGTCTGTTTATTAAGATCAAGAAACTTTTTCAACTTCTACATTTTGGCAACATTTATGGATCTATTCAAAACACGCAGGAAAAAATGTACGTCAAACCTACATATAGCAAAACTTTAGTACGAATAAATATTCTTGAACAAAGTGACGTTTGCTATACCAGTGAACAGACAGGGTTACCACGAAATGCAATTTTATCACTTTTAAGTAAATCTGATATTATTTCAAATATTTAAGTTTAGAATATGAAAGTCGCTGCTTATGAACAACTACATCACCTGCGTACAGCAAGACCACCCAAAAGCTTGTAACGAAGTGATTCACATTGAGCTGTTGCACAGAGGCCGCGGTTGGCAACTTTCTCAGCATAGAGCTTCAAAACAAGAACAGACAACATTCAAAACCTTTACTTTTAAGACAAAAATGTACGCAATTGTTAACATAAGAAATGCAAGAGATATGTGCGAAAGACCTAAAACAGTCATTCACGAGTCAGAATGACTGTCTCAAACTCAGTCACAAGTATTGTAGCAAGTTTAATAGAATCGATCCCTGCATGAATTGGCAGGTCACTGCTGGCAACTTGCAATAATTAATCACACCTACAGCTAAATGCAGCGATTCCCAACCTCTGTGACCATATACAGTAAAATTTGCATAATTCGCCACCTCAAGGGGATTAGAAAAAAGCAACGAATTATGCAAACAGGTGAAAACTCTATCATAGAGGCTTGTATACTTTATCATAGTAACTCGTATACATAGTGCTCTTATTTGCAGTAAAATACAAGTTTATGACGTTATGGTTGAATACAACAATTAATTCCTCTGCTCTTTCTGGACTCCTTTATTTAATCAAGCACCTTTCAAATCTTTAATAAACTTTACCGTGTTCTCTCAGTGGGGAGTCGGGTTGTGCTTCGAACCTCGTGTATAAATTTGATAAACAAATTGTGAGGTGCAACAATTCTCAGATAAAGGTCCTTAATTTGTTTGAATTTCCATACATACTAGCTGCTTAGACATCAAAAGCGAAACTGCAAATAACGAATTAGACGAACAAAATGCTTCTCAGGGATAGGAGGTGGCGAATTAGACGAACAGAAATGTACACAAAACATAGGGATTCTGCCAGAAAAAGTGACGAATTAGACGAGTTCTACTGTACCACAAATGTCATATGCTGCTGCAGGTAATTTAGTTCCCACAAAAACAAGGGTGACCCAGGCCACACAATTTAACTGTAATTGGAAAACTAATGTGAAAGTGTTTCCATACCCTTATACAGCTCTTTCATAACATTATGGACACTTGTAAATCAGGTAAGAACCACTGGCTGACAGGATGCATGTATTTAGCATTCAATTTTTTTTTCGCTAATGAACACAGACACACATAAACAAGGTTCCTATGTAATTTTGATTATAAACTACAGGCAACTATAGGCAACTCAAATACAGGCAACTATAATAATTAACATGAATAAAAGTAAATTTATTATCAAACATGAGTAAGCTATTATGAAAATCCATGTCAAAAGATCAAGTGTGGAAAATCATTTTCTTTTTCTATTTTAACAGACCCAAAAAATTTTTCCAGACTTTTCTAGGCTGGAAAAGGTGACCAACATACATCTTGAGTGCAAATTTACTGGACTAATTAGTGGCCAGTAGTCTTACAAGCATACAAGCACTCATACGATTGTTAATATGGTGGTTTGATGCTGCAGCTTTAAAGCTCATGAGATTTTATGCATGACTATGTCACCATAACTATGTGCTACGTAACACTTTCAGTACCAGGTGATTTCCCAAAAATGATATCCACCGGCACCATGTTGTTTACCTGTAAGGATCGCAAGAGCCACTGTAGTGGCAGAGCTTTGCCACACCATTACTTGCCAGCCGATTGAGCTAGGGAGCTGTTCAAACCCTCTACGGATTCAGCAAGTCTTCTAGCTTAGACTGAAAAAAAATTTTGCTTTGGGTTGGGTTTTCTTTTGGTGACGTCACAATGGGGGCATGTTTTCGCCTGTTTGGTTGACATTACCTGGCCCTGGGCGCCAAACCAATGAGCCATGTTTTTTTTAAATCTAGGCTATCACCTGAGTCTTTGGAGCCCTTGATTGGCTTGCTAGTAGAGTCCTGTGTGGGGCGGGTTAACCTGCACGGGTTGCGGGTACCCACATTTGCAGGGCAGGAACCCACACTGTTCTGTGTGCGGGTTGTACTTGGTGCGGGGCAGGCACAGGTTGAAAAATTATTTTTGCGGGTAACTGAGTGTTGAGCCTAAGCACGTGAACTTAATCAGCTCAAAAATAACAAAACACATGGATGTACTGTACCGTACTGGAGTTGTTTGCCAACATTGCTATTAGGACAGTGGGCCTGCACCAATTATTACATTATGACGTAACAACCCATTGTTGCAAAACATTAGCTCAGCCTCTTGCCATGTTGTGGGCAAGTGAACATTTTCCAATGCTACCGTCGCACTTGGTGAGGAATAATTCAGTCAGCAGAACTTCTGAATGGATAAAACAACGCTTTATGCACAGCTAGTAACAACTGAACTGAAACATGTTTTTATCACCTCAAATCTGTTGACTGCGAAAGATCAGATCTGTGGAAAGTTTTGGTTTGGTTGTCAATCAAAAAGAATGAGGAGCTTGATTTTGCTGCTTGTTCGACTTGTCTTCAGACGCTAAGAGTAGGGCAAGTTTTTCAACTTATTTACAGCTTCTGAAATACTAAGAATTTATGTAGTACGATGAGCTGGTGGCAGGAATTTTATATTGCAACTTTTTCCTTTTTTACATGCAACTTTTATCAAGTAGGCCTGTTGCATAAAATGTAAAAGTGTGATTTAAAAAACATGCTTTAGAACTATTTCAGTATCGTTATGTTCTCTTTGATAACTGATTGGAACTGAATAATGACCTGAAAGCAATTGAAGAAATGACCTGGCGTTACGTCATAAGTGAAGTAGTTTTTGGGCCATTTTGGCTCATGTTACCTGGCCTAGGCCCAATCACCAGGCCAAAATATAGCACTGAAGTTTTTGTTGGAAACTAGGCTTGAGTCCGAGTCTTTTGAGCCTTTGATCGACCTTCTACTGTTTCTGGTTGAAAAGTTATGGTCATCTAATTAATCAAGTACTTTTATTGAAAATTTAGATCATAACTTTTTAACCCAAAACCCCAGCAGGCCATCCGAAGTATCAAAAGACTCATTTAGCCTAGTTTCCAATAAAAACTTCAGCGAAATACTACTATCTCATGGTTTGGGCCCAGGGCCAGTGGGCCAAAATGGCCTAAAAGTATGACGTCACTCACAAAAAAAAACTGCAACACCCAACCAAAAAAATTATAAGTGCAGACTGGATGACTTGCCAAGTCTTTTGAGCCTTTGAACAGCTCTCTGCTGCTTTTGATGCCAGAGTTACGCTCACGCAAAGCCACAGTGTGCAATCCAGTTGCTTTGGCATGACCCGCTTGGTTTAGACTAGATGCAAGTGTTGATATAGGAACAGGTTCTACTCAAATGCAGACCATACCAGACACATTAGATAAGGATGTGATGTCACAAAATCAGACACATGCACACAAAAACACGCATGATGCATTACATGTGCATATAGCTTTAGGACAACACTTCTTAGATTATTAACCCTGAAGTAGTACCATTACAGTGAACTCCAGCTTTTGGAGAAAGGAGTGTTAATAGCAATCAAGGTATGATGTATGCAGATTTCAGCGTAATTCCTACTACATTGTAACACAAAAGCAGTGGTCAACAAACACTGGTCCTGGCGGTCACTGTATTGCCTCAGCTCCCTCCATGGTGAATGAATACACCACATTACTGAAATGAGTTCAATGCTTTCCTGCCTAAGCAGGTCTGCTGACAAGATACATATGAACAAGCACCTGCTGGATAGGACAGGGGCACATCCAGGGGATGTTTGGCTGTCATGACAGGCCCCCTTCCCTTGTACCCTAGTTATTCAGCATTAACACCAATGAAATAGTGAATGCTGCTACTGGGGTTCTATAATGCGGGTGGTATGGAACAGGCCATAACATTTCCCTTAACGTTGCATAGCATTATTACAAAACAACCATGTCCCTACTTTGTCTAAATTGTGCTTGCAGAATGATATGAAACAATCTACATTTTCGAACAATCTACTTATCTAAATTGATATTGCGTTATATACACATGTGTTTCAGAATCTCCTATTCTACCAGCTCCATTGCAGGCAAAGCTGTCAGAAGCTTGTACACTGTCAGGCATAGAGTTGTTTTGTAATATTTTGCTTCGTGGCCAGAGGACAAGACAAGTCTCCTATCCTATTGTTTGATTTTGCAGTTTGGGCTGCGTTTTATTTGCTATTTACACCTACAAGGCTATGACAGGATTAAATAAGGTTTAGGCCTACTTCAGTGTCACTCCAAGCAACACGGATTTGTTACCACTGGAAGTTTTTGATTTTGCAACAAATGTCTCATATTGAAAGGCATTAAAAATAGCCTCAGAAAATTTCAAATTATTTGAAGAAAATACCAGTCAAGCCTTTTATTGTGTAAACAGCCTTTCAGAATGAACAATTGACAACGTTGTTTGCTGTGCAAGATCTCCTACTAATTTCTCGTAATTCTTTTTTACATTTGTTTTTAATCAGTCTGTGAAAATGCTTTTGCAATGACCAAGACAATGTAAGTCATTTTGGTCAGAATGTCTGAAACTGCAGGTGAATGAACACTGCCACTGCTAGCTTTATTACAATTGTGACACAAATGACTGAAATGACTCAGCGAAAAAATGTTTTACATCAAGACGTAAAATCAGAGCAATTTCACACTCAAGCACTCCTATTCGCAGAGATTTCGCAAGTACATTCTAACCAGGGTTGATGCATATTGACCCAATCCAAGAGAACCCAGTAATTTTTTTTTAACCTAATAAAACCCACCAAAACATTAGTCTTATAGTTTGCACTCAAAAAATTCTTGGTTTCATAGAATGGTGAACCTATTTGCTATCGTGGGCCACTTTGTCAGTTACCACTGAGTAAGCGGGTCGCACAACTTTAGTCATTCTATGAAACCTGTTAAAAACAAAAAAATTATTCATCGCATCACAAAGATTAAAGCAGGTCAGAGAAAGTTAAAGACTGCTGGTCTCGCCTTAATGCTTCGTGGGCAGCACGAAATTCTTTTGCGGGCCGCATGTTTGTCACTTCTGATCTAAAGTAATAAAAATCTTTAATTAGTTAATTAATTTGTTTATTTTAGATAATAACTTTTGAACCAGTCACGCTAGAAAGTTGATGAAAGGCTCAAAAGACTCAGACTCGAGCCTAGTTTCCAATGAAAACTTCAGCGAAATACTTTGGCCTAGAGCAGGCCTGCCCAACCTTATTAGCGTTGCGGGCCACAAACATTTCTGTGACGCAACAAATCCCTTGATTTTGATAAGTTTTACGTGATAACATGGGGTGATAATAAGTCCTATAGTTGCACACAATGTTGCCAGCTTCTATGAATAACCAAATGCAAAAAATTTACATTTTCAAAGCATTTGTTATGTAAGGTTTAGGGTGGTAAGCCCATAACAGAAAAACAGGTATAATTTATTGTGTTTTGATGGCTCAAATATACTTGAGCCTATAAAAAATACTAAAGATTTAGAAAGTCTGCTTATGAATTTATTACATCGCGGGCCACTTAAAACAACTTGCCCACGGGTTGGGCAGCCTTGGCCTAGAGGTTGTGCCCTATGCCAGGTAACATGAGCCAAAATGGCCTAAAAACTACTTAAGACGTCACTCACAAAAAAACTGCAACCCCCAACCAAAAGAATATTTTTAAAGTGCAGAGTAGATGACTGGCCCATCTGTTTGAACCCTTGAACAGCTCTCTAGCACAATTGGCAGAGGAGCTAAGGCATTGGTAAGGCAACTGACAACTGCTGGTTATAGGTCGATTTCAAAGTACGAACTTATCATACCCCGACTCTCAAAGTGTTAACTGTAAATTTCTTAAAAATAAAACAAAATGAACAGCAACGAAATTTGAAGGACTTGAAAAAATAGAATAGGGTCGTTCCACCAGTATGCAGATGTAAACAGCAAAATTTCACTGAATTAGCATTTCTCAATAAGTACGTTAAATAACATTTACCAATTCTAACAACATTTCACAAACACCATCCTCTATCATACGAATCATTCACTATCCGATTTCATTTGACATAACCCTAGTTCCACGCCTCCAATCAAACCCATGTTTTGGCTCAATATGCGGATGAGAGCGTCAGTAAGTGGATGGGGCAAATGACGGAAAAAGCATGAAAAAACTGATGATTTTCATTGATAACAAGACTGAAATGGCAAAATCATTAGTTTCCAGCTTTTTTTAAGTAACAATAATGATATTCACTCATCTAATTCACTAAAATTTACAGCATGTTGGCTTATTAGTAGATACGGTACACCGTTCACATAGATCTGTATGATGTCACATGAGCACCAAACCTTCATCCGCTTTTTAGTGCCAAACGCACATGAGGACTGTTTCTCATAAATCTAAAAGATGGGGAAAGGAAAAACGCACATTCGTGGAAGTTGGCAAGCTGTTAGAAGACAGTTGCAGGAGCAAGTACGCGAAAATCCGGAGTTCTAGGCGCAAGTTAAGAGCAGTGTAGCGGTGTTTATGTGGACAAGTGGAAATTTGTTTTTCAAGTCAAACGCTATGAACGTATAGTTCATGCAAGAAAAGCATGCGGTGAACAGTCAGATTTTGTTGAATTTGCTTGAAATTTGGTAGTTAAGGAATACAACTATTACAAATTTTTTTCCTTATCTATTTTTTTCATAAAGGGTGTTTTTCATAAAAATGTTTATCAAATTTCCACATACTAGGCCGATCTGCACACTGGTGGTCTGACCTAATTTGAATAGCTTGAGTAAATTCTACTAGTTATCTTCTTCAGCTCTGTAAAATCAGTGTATTTGAACTAATTTATTTGCCTTTTTTGTTGAAAGAATACACCAGATCATGCTCACTAGCAGAGCATGCACATAAACTTCATGTGAAACTGCAGAGGCTGTGTGGGAGTGGCATTTCTCTGCTTGCTGTGCACATGCTTGCCAAATCTTACTTGTTTAGATTAACTGACCAACAACACTTTGCAAGAACAAAAATGGGGTGCATTTGTCTACCCTCAATTTTGAATGTCACAATAGGTATAACAAATTCTGGTGTAATTCCGAAGATGGTCATATTGCATGATGCAATAAAAACATTAATGGGGATTTTCTGTTTTCTTAACAACTTTGGTGTTGGGTTGTTTTTGCCAAAAGACCCACGTTGGCTGCTTTTTTACTTTCACTTTGCAACACCATAACTTGCTTGCCAATTGCAATAGAGAGTTGTTCTAACATTGAATAAATGCAGCAAGTCTTCTAGTTTACAATGAAAAAATATTAAGTTTTGAGTTTCAATTTTTTTGTGGTTATGTTATAAGTGGGGTAGGTTTAGGCCTTTTTGGCAGAAGTTACCACACCCTAAGCCCCAACCATTAGAGGAAGTGTTTCACTCTTAAAGTTTAATGGAGACTAGGCTAAAATTTAAGTTTTTTGAGCCTTTGATTAGCTTTCAAGCATTTTTGGTTCAAAAGTTATGGCCAAAAAACTAGATTTGGATAAAAATTATTTGAAAACATAGCTATTTTACCTTAACTTGGTTGTTTTACCCACATTTACGCAATTTCAACAAGTCTTTGTTCAACCATAACTTGGCAGCCAATTGGGTTTGAGAGCTGTTCACACCTTTTAAAGATACGTCTTGTAATTGAGTACAGTAATGGTAAAAAATTGGTTAACTTTGTGAGTTTGTTCCTTTTTCTGTGGGTGACATCACAATTGGGGCAGGTTGGAATGACATCATCTGGCCCTGGGCCCCAAAATCCAGAGGCAATTTTTGTGTTTCCTTTTATAGAAAATCTAGGGAATAATCCACATCTTTAGAATTTTTGAAAAGGATTTTAATGTTTGTGGTTAGCAATTTATAACCTAAAAACAACAATAATAAATACCCTAGGGGATTAATGTACCTGTTACTTTTCTCTTCTGCTATTCAGTAGATCTACACTGCTAGCCAATTAATCTCAGAACCAGACAGTGAAAATACAACAACAAATAAAAATCTTAAAGGAAACTTCTTACCTCTACAGTGTCATCTTTAAAGTTAAATCTTTTCTGGACCATTGATGTTAGTTCCCTGATTCTTCTGCCTTTCTCACCAAGAACATTTTGCGTCCGAGTTGCAAGAATGATAATTTCTGTTCTAGCTGGTGTAACGCGAACTTCGACACCACTGTATCCATCTTCCGCCAATTCGCGCCATAGAAGTTCATTTAATTCCGCTTTGAACAGTCCATCAAGAACGAACTACACAAAAAATAGCTGTAGCCTGTAACTAGTTTTTTTCATGGTGTTTTAGGGACCCGATCGGGGTCCCTAAAACCAGATAAAACTATCATTGGGTCTCTTGAATCAGAGAAAATCGGGTCCCTATAATCAGGGAAATCGGGTCCCTGCAAGTCCATACTGGGTACTTAACATTTTCCTTTAAAAAAAACCCTGGGTGTAACTCAAGCAGCTGCAAGATTTTTACACAGCCATAGATACTGCAGCCCAGTGGGCATTATTTATCCATATTTATCCTTGCTCCGCATGCACATCAAAGTATACTATAAGGCTCAATGACAAAAGTACAATAATAACAACACATCATTCACTCTAATGACAATTAATGCTAGCAGTACCACATCAAAACTTACCTTTCGCTTCTTCGATATCTGAGCCGCCATTCTGGCAGATAGGAAAAGGCCAAAGCTGGTGCGATTCAATCATTCGATGCAACCGATTTTAACCATAGAAATATAAATATTTGAAAAAGAGCAGATGGTTCCTATTCAGGGGGAGAAACATGTGGTCTCTCTGATGACACCATAGTGTCTCACTCTTGGCTTTTACAAAATTATTTTGGATAGCTAGAAATCTAATTATTGTTTCAAATGACTACATAATTTATAACAAATGTAGTTATTGTTTCACTTTCCTATGGAGGCTACACAAATCACTCCGTTATGTATTTAGGCATGCATAGTTGCATACTCTCTTTCACACTTCTTTATGTATATAGGTACGCTCTGTTCATCAGCATATTTACTTCACCATGTTCTGTGTTTGTTTGTTCGTTTTATTTTTTGATTTCCAACTACTGTTTTTTGACACTACGCAAAATGTGTTTGCGTTTATTCTTACTTCCACTGACAATTGTTTCCTTCTTGTGCGATGGCTCTCAGTAGCCTATTGTTTCTGTTTAATAGTTGAGTCATATGAAACAATAATAAACTTGAAACTTGAAACTAAACATTAATTTTACTGCATGGGTGGCGGAACATTTTTCAAAGTGGGGAGAAAAGTGCAAGTCCGGAAAACTATAGATAATCTTTGTGATTTGAATTGGCAACTGTGACGTCAAACGCATTGAAATATGACTTCATAAACTTTTGTCAGAATGTAATTTTTATGCAATGTTTTAAAAGCCTTCAACGACCCCTATCTATACTACACTCTATCTATCTACGCTTCACTGACTTGAGCACATGAATATATTTAGTTGTTCTCAATAATTGTGTTACTTAAACTTATTTAGGCAATATTCGAAATTTGAAAGTGGGGGCCAGCCCCCCATGAAAAAAGCCTAGGCCCATGTGGCCCCCCGCTTCCGCCACCTATGTTTTACTGCCTACTCCCAAATATCTCGAGTGGAAAATATCCAAAGCAACCAACATCTATCAACAAAACAAAGTGAAACCAAAGAGCAATAATGTTAATCTAGTAAAAACACGCAATTGAATAAGCTACCCATTCCTTCCAGCAGAAAAAACGCAATAAATCATATTTGAAGCGTCAAACATGTGTAATATTTGAAAAAATGTGTATTATTGAAATAGTTCAGTTAACAAAAATAGGAATGTAAAAATCTCAGGAAGTATATTGGTCCCAAAATTCACATTTTCTTTAAAGTATATTGTTTAAAGCAGTGGTTTCCTAACGGTGGGTCGCGTCCCCAAAGTGGGTTGCGGAGGAGTGGCTGTGGAGTCGTGAACAGCTGCCTCAGTAGTTTGCTGAAGTCTCGAATATTTAGATCTTCTTATATCAACATTTTGTGCTACATTATCAAAACCGAAACACGGGCAGATCTTTGTGAGGTTCATATTATCACCATTGTAATTCCTATTTGATTTCTCCATACAGTTTCAATCAACTTGATTGTAGAATAGAGTTCTGCGCAGGCTGGGTTAACCCGCGCGAGTTGCAGGTACCCGCATTTGCAGGATGGGCACGGGATGAAAATTCTTTGTGCGGTAACTGAATGGTGAGTCAAAGCACATGAACTTAACCAGCTCAAAAATAGCAAAACACGTGGATGTACTAAAGTTGTTTGCCAGCATTGCGCTTAGGATAGTATGCCTACAGTAATTTTTATGATGTAACAACCCACTCTTGCGAAACATTAGCTCAAATTCTTGCCATATGGTGAGCAAGGGACCATCTCCATTTTCCATTGGAACCGTCGTACTTGGTGAGGTATAATTCAGTCTATAGCAGCCTTTCTAAATGAACAAGACAGAATTTAACGCACAACTGGTGACAACCCGACAGAAACGTGGTTATTATCACCTCAAATCTGTTGACTGCGTAGATCAGATGTGTGGAAAAGTTTTGGTTTTGTTGCCAATGAAAAGTATATTGGCTGCTTGATTTTGCTGCTTGTTGGACTTATCTTCAGCCGATATGAGTTTTTAGTAGTTTTATGACAGGTGCGGGTTTAAGACAGAAAAAGTGCGGGAGGGGCACGGGTGCGGGTCAAGTCCGTTCCCAGGATTTCGCAGCAGGGTGGCCAAAGTCACAAGGTGGGCCACATTTTTTAAATACAATATTGGATGTACGCAGAAACCGGGGGCCAAACATCAAATGGAGGACACATATTTTAAAAGGGCGGGGCGGGCACCACTGGCCTTTCCGCTGGCGACGACCCTGGTGTGTGTTAGAAGTGTACGGGGTGGGAGTGGGCAAGATTTCTCAAACTCCTGCAGGAGCGGACAAATAATTTCAACTCGCACAGGACTCTGTTGTAGAAAGACAGCAGCACCAGACAAATCAAGTGATGCTGATTTTATGTCAGCCTCGTAAATATTTGTTCTGCTGTGAATATTTTCCAGTTGAAATTTCAACTAAGCTCAACCAATATTTTTATCATTGTAGTTCCATAACCTTTCACATTCATTATTTTGTATTCCTTGTGGTTCAAGGTCGTGATTCCAGTACAAAGTAGCGTATAGCTGACAGATGGTGGGCTCTTGCCAGTAGGCCCAACAAGTGTTGGGGATGTGCATAAAAGTTCAAAGTAACTTTTTAACATAGTGCAATTTGCGGTTCAAACAAATGGTTGCATCCTAAAGAAAATAATGCTCTTGCATTTCCTGCAATGGAAACTCGTCGCAACAATCTTGTATTCACCATTTGAATGAAATAGTTATGTTATTCACGATTGAGTGTATTTGCAACAGCGAAATGATTCCTAAACACGTGACTTGTTCTCTGGAAAATCCCTGACGCTGTCCTGGTGCGTTATGCAACAATCATACCCACACCAACTATGCTCCCTTTTCGTTGCCTGCTTCCATTCGTTTCCACCTGCCTCTGTGAGCATGCAGGGTTGGATATTAGGGGAGGTGAACGAGAAACAGTCACTTCAGGTCCCCATTTTTTCAGAGATTCCGCGGGTACCCTTTGAGAGTTTTGCACTTAGTTTTTGCCTGGCTTTTTCCAGTCATTGACCGAATTTAATTTGAAAAGACTAAACAGATTAAGTCAAGTCGGTGATAATGTCCAAAACGTTAGGGTGGTGAATACTGTTTCAACAAGTTTTACTACTATTGCAAGACAAACGACTGAAAAATCTCAGCGAAAAAACAGGTTTTTGCACTGTTCTGTTAAAAAACTTATGAACCACTCTAAAGCCACATTTTAATAAGATCTGAAGCAATTCATAGGTTTTTCAAAAGAAAGCAACAATTATTTGCAAATGAGCCAAAGGGGGCTCCTCAACAACTGTTTTGGGGAACTTTTCTAAGAGTTTGCCTCAGGCCCCTTTCTGTGAGGCTGGATTTCAACCTCTGTTCACATTTGACATCACAGTAAAACAAAAGTCCAAAAAAATAGACTGGACGTTGAGAATGACGTGAGATTAGTTCTCACCAACACCCCCCAAGAATTTCAAGACTAGTTGCACAGCTGCAAGCTCAGTCGTCCCAATGATTAGCATGGGTGGTATTTGTTATGCATATGAATGTAAATACAATGAACGCAACATGCAAAATTATATGTGTTTTTTATCTTGTCAGTTGCTTTTTGAACCCCATTAAAGTTGCAGTTAATGGCTGGGGCTGAGCGACTATGTCATATTTATGAAGGGGGCCGCGAGCTTATGTCACATTTTCGAATGGGGTCGCGAGATGAAAAAGGTTGGGAACCACTGGTTTAAAGAGTTTACTTATATTTGGTCCCAAAATTTGTAATTTCATAGATTTGTAATTTCATATAGAAAAATTTAAATCTCTTTCGCCTTATTCATTTGGAAAACAATATAAAAACCTCCATTTATCTTGCCATAATCTTGTTGATTTTCGTTTTATATGCTTCTCACTTTCTATAACATTGTGTTGATGGTGATGCCCCTCTTTTCCCTCCCATCTTTTACCTCTACAGTTGTAAACTCCATCCCTTGCACATAGGAATGCTTTTCCCCACTGCTGTTTTTGTTTTTTGCATATTTTGCCTGACTTTCATTCAAAGCATTTTGTAACTTTTTTACTACTTGTGAAACGCCTCCAATTAAAAATTGGTTTGTCCTAGCAACAGTGCTGGTTGAGAACATGAGGGAGATGGTTTCGCCAACCCTCTGTGATTCAACATATTATAAGACGATCATAAAATTTTGGAACCTGAGATTCCTGATGTTTTTGTATTCTCATCAACATGACAATTGTGATCTCTCATGTTATTGTTTTTCCTCTTGCTGCATTCGTGTTAATTCGTGATTTGTGTCACCAAAATGCATGAATAAACCGTAACCATGGCAAAAAAGAGGACTGCCAAAAACAAGTCAATATCAGTCAGTAGTTCTTCAATGGAAGTGTTGGTGATGGATTGGACTCGGCGTCGAGATTCGTCGCGAGACCATTTTTGCGTGACTTGGTCTCAGTCTTGAAGGTCGCAGGTTTCACCAAGTACTCGAACGCTCCAGGTATCGGTCTCCATCCTGTTGTCTCGAAATACTGAATACCATAACGCTGGGGTGGCAATTACTGTACTTTGGCTCGGGGCCGCTTTCAGAAGGCTGTGTTTAGCGGTACGGCATGCCTTCTAATGCTAATAGAGGCAAGTTGATGGAAATAGAAGCAAGTCTTGGTTGAACTTAACCTCAGCACTAACATCTATTGTGATAAGTTGGAGAAAATTTCAGATTTGAAGATTTTTCCTGAATGCTTCTGTGGACCGCACGCTGTCGCGGACCGCTAATCGCCACACCTCACTCTAAGGATGTAGCATAGTAAAGCTTCTCGAAAGCAACCTCTTCACTGTCTGTATAGTAGCTGTCAGAGATGAGTGAGCTGTGAAATTTTTCAGTCCGAGTCCAGTCCTGATCCGATAAAATTGAATCCGATCCAGTCCTGATCTGCAAAATTTTAGAAAATCATCAGTCCGATCCAGTCCTGATCCGCCCATGTAAAATAATGAATTTTTATTTTGCCTCATGAGGCAAAAGCACCACTGAAACTGTTTTGCCTTCAGCCAAATATGATTGGTTGAAGGCAAAATAGTTGTAGGATTTATTTTGCCTCATGAGGTAATATAGACATAGCCTTTTGGCATTTCCAAAGTGTAACCAGGCAGTGCCTATTTTTCCTCATGAAGCAAAAGCACTGCTGGAGTTATATTGCCATTAGGAGAATCCGATTGTTTGGATTGGTCAAATGACAAGGACGATACGGGATACACTTGGATTAGCATAAAGCATTTGTAACATGACCTAAAACCCCAAACCTAAACTCAGATTAACCTACACACAAAACATAAACCCAACACCCAAACCCAAAATTAAACCTAGACCCAAAACCTAAACCTGAAACTTAATCCTTAAACGTAACTCCTAAATGTAAGCCCAAAACCAGTGGTTTTTCAACATTTTAAGCAGCGACCCATTTTGCAACTCAATTCAACCTATCGACCCCTATCGAAATTTTCCAGTCAGACATAGGAAATGCAGTTGTGTTTGCACAATAGAAAACCACAATGTCTAAAAAATAACGTACGATATCAGTATGCTTAACAAAAATCATTTATTAAATTGATACACATGGCAGCATCAGTGAGGGAGACCCGAACCGTTATAAATAACTCCCCAGCACGACTCATTCACTAGAATAACTCCCAAGTTAGCTACAGCAATCAGATATCTAATTTACAAACGCAGCACATTCTTCAGTGACAAAGTTAATCGTGTGTTGCCGAACGCAACAGTACTGTAATGGTTGTAATCACACTTAAAACTATTTTGAATGAAAAAGCAAGTTATCAGTTTTGCAGCTAACATTAGCGAAGCCAAAATGGGACCGAAGAGGCCATTGCCTCCCCCGAAACAAAATTGCTCAGATCTTTGCTGGTATTTTGTATCAATTTTCAGCTGGTAGAAAATAAACAAAAGTGACAGTCGGACTCAAGACAACCTCAGTGACTGACGACGTCATTGACTGACCCATCCCGAACAAAATTATTGACTACGCAACTGCCAGGCAATCCTATTATTTTGACTACGACAAAAAGTGGTTCTATGTACGAAATTTAAAATGTGGAATTATGAATTTATTTATAAGATGTTCTCCAGATCCTAGAAAAAAGCAAACAACCGCCCGGTTGATAACCACTGCCCTAAACCCCAAACGTTTTGAAAAAGTAGCCTACATAAAAAGCATTCACATCAAAGGAGTGATCTCTTCAGGCTAAGCCAAAGGAAATGGTGAGATCAGAACCAACGAACACTCACACAACAGGCATAGACACCACTAAACTGTGTTCACGTTACTACCAGAACTCAACGTTATATGTGGGCAAAGGTGGGTACGGTTCGAATGGCAAAATAGTCTTGGCAGAGCTTTTGTCATTAATGGCTAATTTGCACTGCCATTTAGCAAATCTGTAAAATCGGATCACAACTAAAATTTTTGATACGTTCTAAATAACCACATTAAAACAACAAATATTTTTCTCAGTCCGATCCAGTCCTGATACGTCAATTTTTAACAATATTGCAGTCCGATCCAGCCCTGATCCAGCCAAAATTGGATTCAGTCCTGGTCATATCCGATCCAGTCCTCATCCGTGCTCATCTCTGGTAGCTGTCAAAAAGGAAAGGCCAAAATAAGAAGAAAATGCAAAAAAATTCCCAAAAGAAAAGCTTAAAAGTGCTGATGGCATTTTTTTATTCAAGAAAATTTTTGACAAATATGACAAATTTTAAAATCTCACTCTCGCCATTTCACGTCTTGGCACAGGATATTTTGATGACGTCTCGATCTCAGTTTCAGTAGCGAAATTTTATTCAGGTCTCAGTCCCATGATCAATAATCGTCACTACATCACTGCTGCTTGGTATATTCGTAGCCAGGACGTTAAAGAGGCCATTGCTCCTAAAAACGTCTAATTGCGTTTATAACAAAACGAATGCGAGCATGTAGTTAAGACGTAGGGAAAATTTTAGCATACACATCGCAACTTTATCAGTGATGTACCCGAGTCATATTTATCGAGTCAGAGTCACACGTCCTTCGAGTCAGAGATTCATTCAAAATTTTTTCGAGTCGATTCAGCGTCGAGTTATGACTTGGTCGAGTCACAAGAACTGCTGAGCCACTTCGAGTCATTCGTTTGCAAGCTCGACTCAACGTCGAGTCAAATGAAATTTAAATATTTCGTTTTTTGCTACAAAATGCGACCAATGACCTTAATTTGTCCGCTTCCACATCAATAACAGCAGCCTGCAAACTAGGCGGGGCGCCGACTACCGAGGCAAGAAAGCTTTCAGAGAGAGCAGCAACTCTGAATGATAGAGGTGTATCCTTAGACATGCAAACTCTTGCATAATGACCTTCCTTTTGGCATGTATGACATGTTGCATCCCAAGCAGGGCATCGCGAACATTTGTGATATGGCCTTTCGCAGAAGTAGCATCTTTTGTTTTCCACTGCCGCAGCTAAACCATTGTACACGTGGTTGTTAGGTCTCTAATGAAACTTTACAATCCGCATGCTTTAGACTTAATTATTGCTAATGCATGGGTTCGATCTTGCAGTTAAGTCAAGGGAAATATTCGCAGGCCAATGCCTGTTTGATTCCCCTATTGCTTCTGACACCTCCCTACTCTAAGTTATAATCACTCAATACCAATAAAGGTTGTTCAAATGTGTTTTATTGTGTAATATATCATTGTCACATTGTTAAATAAGAACACTTACCAATTTAGAATCTTTTACAGTTCGCACAAGCTCTTTCGAATCTTACAGACACAAAGTGCTTTTTCTAAGGTGTATCTGTAATTAGCAGCACAGTTTTAAACCGTTATAGCGGTTATCTATTTAGATTGCTTATCTCTAGTGGAAGTAGAGCTTATATTAAATCGCCTGACCATGGTTGGCATTTCCTGTTTAAGGTGTTTGCCTCAGTCAGGAAATTATGAGTCAGTATCTTAATACCTCAGCTGTTTCCTGGTTTGTTAGGTAAACAGAGCCTATTGATTTGCAGGTGTTTAATCCTAGTGATAACTTGTTTTAGCAGTAAGTAGTTTTATCATTCTAATGTTTTCATTTATTGTGACAGAACTTCATTCTGACAAAGTTAATTTATTGTACAAAATGACAGAGTTTCATCAGTACAAAACGTTTTAAGATATGTCCAAGGATGTTATCTAGAACTTATGGTTCATAGTAACAGAGATTTGACAAGCCCATTTATAAAACTGTTTG
>Ga0210059_1007032_pt1 | contig 17953 bp, 9 predicted proteins | sample Ectturendosymbi2_FD_188042 | JGI IMG/M metagenome (GOLD analysis project Ga0210059, IMG submission 188042) | Ecteinascidia turbinata endosymbiont from Florida, USA - Sample 2 (SPAdes) (version 2) | ecosystem: Host-associated > Tunicates > Ascidians > Unclassified | place: Key West, Florida... | reverse complement strand
AACTATATCGCCTTTAGCAGAACATGATTGATATAATTTTGGATTTAAACAAGATTTGGATTTTGAAACTGTCAGTTTATCAGATTTGGATTGGATTTTGAATTGAAATTGTTGGCTTGGACTTTTATTTGTAAAACCTAAATTCGTTCGTCTCTCCAAAAAAGTCGGGCTAGTTTTACCTTGGGTGGAGCGTGGCGCAGTCCCGTCGCCACGGTGGGGCTTTGGTGGGCTTATCCCTCCCAAATAAAGCTCCAAGCCCCCCCAAATTGAAATATGAAACACTATAAGATAGAGGAATTTTTGTGAAATTTGAATTTCAAGCCCTCCCTGCAAGAACGGAAATCCACCCCGCACAAACGTAAAGCCCACCTATTGACGACCTTCTGGCGACAGTTCTGGGGTGGCGGCATGGAGAGGGCGCCACATGTAAATCAATGGTCACCGCTAGATGGGGCCCAAAAGTAACAAGTCACTGTGATAGTCGCCACAAGTGAGTTATCGTAATTCACTCATCCCTATATAACGATAGCAGAGGCATACCATATTTTTGTAATTGAAAACTGGGACGCTTCAGAACAACGAACCTTATCAGATAAATGTGGTTCATATCTTACCCAGAGTATGTACAGGCCCGCAGCCACAGGGGCAAATTCTAAAATTTTTTGTGTCCAGAAAAATATGTTTTAAAGATGTAATAAAAACAAAAAACTTGCCCACCAAAAAATGTATTTTGCCCCCTAAACAATAAAACCTGGCTACGGGCCTGAGTATGTAGCTATTTTGATTCCTATACTTAAGACACAAACAAAAACTAAAACAATGCATTTTGATAAAAAACAAAACAATGTTCAAGCATTTGTAAATTTGCACAATCTCCCAATCATAATTTTCCGCAGGCGTAGACAATACTTTCTTCAAGAAGTCTTTGCTCGATTTTATTCTGTTGTAAAAATCACGGCAGCAAAATCAGTATTAATTTTACAGGTGATAAGGGGTTTCGTATTCTGCTTCTGTTATCAGACCACATGTTATTCATTGTAGAAAAATTTATCTCAACGGGAGCAGATGTACCAAATGTAGGACTATACTGGCTGACCGGGAGTTTTTGGTGGACTGACGGAGACGCCGGAACAAAACCCTTTAAACCGGCAATGTCCCGGCTAAAACGGGACGTATGGTATGCCTACGATAGCGCACCGTAGTATCAGTAGAGTGATCTCGTCAGTTGAGCTCTATTGCTGCTGGTTGCTTTCCTGTTAATTTAATGCTCCTTGTGCTTGCCTAAAAGTTCAAGGCGATGCAGATACCAGAGGTGAGCATGGACAGGATCAGGATTGGATATCCTGCAGGATGCTTGCAATTTTTTGGATCAGGATTGGATTTGGATATCTATTTTTGAAAAAAATTGGATCAGGACAGGATCAGGATATTTGTTTGAATTCTATAACGAAATTTTACTGAGAGTGATTCAAGATGTCACAAATGGTTGTGCTGTTGTTTTCTTTGCTATGATTTTTATATTCACAAAAAATCAAAATGATTTTGTCAGTATGTGCTGCACTTATCACAATCAATGATAATTCACGTTACTTTATGGTATTTTTTTCCGGCGAAGTGGAAGTAGTAAGCTGCTCTTATATTGCTGGTATGCTGCTTTGTTTTGTTGCGCTGAGTGCCATATCATATGTACGTGTTCTATGTTGTGTAGGCTAATGTAGTCTGTTTCATGGGTGGCCAACTTGTCTTCGACTGGGGTCCACTAGAGAATTTCTTGATAACTCGCAATCGACCAGTTGGTAATTTAGTCACAAATACAAAATGCCAAACTTGAGTAGCCTATCACATGTGGAAATGCAGTGCGTGTACCATCGCCATAGTAAGTGATGCAGAGACAGAAGGCAAAGTGTCTGTTACAACAGTGATTACTATACGATTATAGTAATCACTGGTTACACCAAAATCATGATTGCCATGCAGTAACAGAAAAAATATCACAATAACTTCGCAGCATCTGCTGAGCTAGCCTATGATGTGGTCAGCCATCACAAGAGGCACCAAAGAATATATGTGACCAACCAATTTATTGATAATTTTTATGTACTTTCTGGAATATTGATTGAAAAATGATCTTTTTTTAGGCAGCTTGTCAATTCAATGCAAAATCAGGTGCAATAGACCAAGTGACCCTCAGCGATCAACTGGTTGATGTGATCAACCTGTTGGGCACCCCTGTCTATTTCAGTGTTTCAGCTGCATTTCCTTTTGGTTAGAATTTTGAATATTCTACCTCAAGTTTTATGCAGTCAACCTTTGTTAAAAGACAGTTTGAGTTTGTAGTTTTTGTAAGCTACATAGTTTTACTCTATTTTATACTGTGATCTACCATCAGTGTTACAAAATATGTTTTCTTTATTTTATCAATTGATTGAATGCTGGAGTTTTTTTGCCATTACCTGATGCAGGTGGAGTTGGTCATACGACAATGACTATGTCCTTCGATTAGCGGATCTTCTTTGCCATATAACCAAAAACCCTAACACAAATTGTGAATCTGTGTCTGGATTTCAAAACTTATTAAAAAAGTTCTGCAGCTTACATCAAAAATTTTCCCATGAAAAGTCTAAACAACAATGCTGAGAGCTCAAACGACAACCACTCGCAAAGCAGAAATTCCCTTTGGACTAGATTATCGTACTAACTGCTGGTGCCACGAACACAGTGTTATAAGTGGACAAAGCCAGATACACCACAGTTCAAATGGAAAAATAACCACAGCAGAGCTATACCTCTGGCAGCAAAACATACACTAATTTTCTGTTTTACAATTGAAAGTGCACAACATGTGATGTTATTTTCAGGCAGTGTTTATTTTGCCGCCAGGATGGCAGCAGCAAAAGGCTTGGTAGAAAGGAAGTAAATATAACCAAAAGATAAACTTACAACATAACCTTAACCCTAACCGTAGCCCTAAGCTATCCCTAACCCTAACCCCAATCTAACCTACCCTAACCTACCTAACGCCAGGTGGAGCTAACCTATCCCTAACCTAACACTAAGCTAACCTAATGCTAAGCTAACACGAACCTAACCCTAAGCTAATGCTAACCTAACTCTAATCCTATCCTAATAACACTAACCCCTAAAGGTAACACCTAAGCGGAGCCTGGAAAAAAGCAAAGAAAAAAAGAAAAAGGAATTCAGCAAGGCGAGAGTCGAACTACAAACAATTTGCATAGCAGCTGTAACACCTAACCATTGCACCACGAGCAGGACAACGTTTTCTTGACAAAGTTACCTTTTCTTTGTATTGTGTCATGCTCCAAGTCCGAATCTTTGACTGCTGGCACAATAGCTCCAGCCGATCTGTTGCCACCAGAATATCGCCGGTAAAATAGACACTACCTTATTTTTATGGATTGGGTCAGAAAATGACAGGCAGTTAATAAAAAACGCTGAGTTTGTCACAATAGCAGCACTGTCATGGTAGTCAGGTAGACGTGTCTTACCACGTGAATGGTTTTCGTGGTGACTCTGGCCATGATTGGGCACCATTTGTTTTGGATGTAGTGATTGCACTTTTCACAGCACCAGGTTTTACTTACTTTTTTCAAAAGTTTCCAAACTTTTGTGGTCAGATGTCTGGTTTAGGTTTAATAAGTTTTAGGTTTACCTTTACTAAGTTTTTACCAAGCGTAGTCCAGCCTACTGCACACTTGTCATGGATTAGTGTCATGTGACAGGCGATGGATAAGTTTTCAAAAACGAAGGTCCGCTGGTGGATCTATAACCACTGCCGTTTGTTTCGTATTTAACCAGTGTTGCATTTGGATACGAATAGATATCGGATACTAAATTTCAGAAATTTTCAGATAAGGATTGGATATGTTTATTCAAAAAATGTATCGGATATGGATCAGGAGTTAAAATATCAATATCTGCTCACCTCTGGCAGAGGTGCACTCACCTCTGGCAGATTCCTGTAACATTGGATTGAAAACGTTTTGTGTGTATCGCATGCTGTTGTTCATGTGCTTGCATTGGATCTGAAGCGGATTGGACTTCCGGATTCCGGAACCTGATTTGTTCATGTATCTACTATCTACATTTTGGAATAGATCTAAACCAGATTTGGAACTTATCAGAATAGGACCGGATCGGACCTGGTATTTTTGGGCTGGATTGGAGCAGAATCTCGAATGAGACAGATCCGCATAGCACACACCTCTGTCTGGGGTGTCTTTGTTATTTAGAGGTGTGCACTGTGCATGGACTGGGTTTTGAACTTTTTGGATCCGGACTCCTGCTGCTTCCAACAGGGTAGCCGGGGCCGGAGTGGATTTGGACTTTGCGTTTGCTGCAAAAACGTTACTGTTTGTTTGCTTGACTTATATTACCCGGAGTCAAACAGCAGTCGGATTGTTTGTGTCTCGTTCAGCCATGTCGAACCCAAATGGCTTACTGAGCCAAAAAGTATGTCAATATCTTAACCAGGGCCGCACAATGAATGACATATTATTGAGGGCCGCACATTGAATACCTTAATTTGATCTTAGCAAACTACATTTAGCTTAAGCTAATGTACTGAAAGCATTCGAATCCTAACTGCAATGGTAAAATACATGGTAAAGTGGCACTGAGGACCACCTGCATCAAAAATGTCAGATTCAAGATTATCAACATAAAGACAGGTTGTCAGTATGTACGATACTTTTATACTACAGCGAAGACCTAAACTGGGTCGCACAAAACCATCGACTGGGCCGCATGCGGCCCGCGGGTTGGACATAGCTGGTTCTAGTTGGTAACTTGGTACCGGACCCGGAGTGGATTCGGATTCAAAATTTGCAAAACAAGATTGCAACCGGACTAAAAAAATCAGAGTCCGCATGGCGCACACCAGAGGGTAACGGATATTGATTTTTTGACTCATGATCCATATCCGAAAAAATTTTTGAATATCCATATCCAATCCTTATCCGAAAATTTCTGAAATTTAGTATCCGATATCCATCCATATCTGAATGCGACACTGGTTAAATATGAAAAAAACAGGTGGTGATTACAAGTCTACCAGTAAAACTTCATTTTTGAAAACTTATTCATCCACCGCCTGAACCATGACAAGCGTGCAGAAGACTGCACTACGCTTCATGGAAACTTAGTAAACCTAAACCTAACCCTTAAAAGACTAATACCGAAAACTAAGCCTAACCCTTAAACCTAACACTTGTCAAACCTAAACCGCAAATCTGTCACAAAAGTTTGGAAACTTTTGAAAAGGTAAATAAAACCGGTACCATGAAAAGTGCAACCACCAAAACCAAAACGAATGATGCCCGATTATGCAAGAGTCAACGTGAAAACCATTTAATACAGGAGGACACGTCTACCTGACTGCCATAACAGTGCTGCCAATGTGACACACTCAGCGTTTATTCTAACCGTGCGTGTCATCGCCAGCGGATCTATAGCCACTTCCAAACAAAACACCCGGTCACTTTTTGACCCAATCCATAAAAATAACATCACATGTTGTGCACTTTCAATCGGAAAAACAGAAAAGTAGTGTGTATTTTGGCGCCAGAGGTATACTATGGTTGTACTGTGGTTATTTTTCCATTTCAACTGTAGTGTGTCTGGCTTTGTCCAATTATGACACTGAGTTCGTGTCGGGGCACTAGCAGTTGGTACGATGAACCTGGTCGAGTGGGAATTCCTTCTATGCGAATGGTCGTCGTTTGATTTCTCAGCATTATTGTTTCGTCTCGGCTAATAGAGACGACTCTTTTTATAAGAAAACTTTTTATGTAAGCTACAGAACTTTTTTAATACGTTTTCAAAACCAGACACAGGTTTACAATTTGGGTTAGGGTTTTAGGTTATATCGCAAAGAAGATCAGCTAATCCAAGGATATAGTCTTTGTCATGTGACCAATTTTCAAATAATCTGGTTCAGCTAATGGCAAAAGAACTCCAGTATTTAATCAATTAGTAAAATAAAGATAATAGATTTTGTGACACTGAGAGTAGATCACAGTAGAAAATATACCAAAACTATGTAGCTTACAAAAACTACAAACTCAAACTGTCGTTTAGCAAAGGTTAAGTGTATAAAACTTGAGGTAGAGTGTTCAAAATTCTAACCAAAAGAAATGTAGCTTAAACACTGAAATAGACAAAGGTGGCAAATAGGTCGATCGCCGAGTGTCACTTGGTCGATCGCATTTGATTTGGCATTGAATGGATAAGATACCTAACAAGAACATTTTTCAATCAATATTATATAAAGTACACAAAAATGATCCATCAATTGGTTGGTCACGTGTATTCTTTGGTGTCTCTTGTGATGGCTGACCGTAGGCTAGCTGGGCAGATGCCACGAAGGTATTGTAAAATGTTTTTTTATTATTGCGTGGCAATCATGATTTAGCCGTAACAGACACTTTGCCTTCTGTCTTTGCATGAGTTACTAGGGCGATGGAACACTGTATTTGCACATGTGATGCTCAACTTTCGCATTTTGTATTTGTGACTATAATACCAACTGGTCGATCGCAGGTTATCAAGAAATTTTCTAATCGATCCCAATCGAAGACAAGTTGGCCATCCATGAAATAAACTATATTAGCCTACATAACACACACATATCATTATGCCACTCATCAACACAACAAACAAAGCAGCATACCAGCAATATAAGAGCAGTTTACTACTACCACTTCGCCGGAAAAGAATTTACGATAAAGTAACACGAATTATATTGATTGTGATGAGTGCAGCACATACTGACAAATCATTTTGATTTTTTGTGAATATAAAAACCATATTAAAGAAAACACTAGCACCATCTTTCAATGTTTGTAAAGCCACATCAGTGACCCACACCAAGCGAATCTATCGCAATTTATTGCGTAAGGAAACTAGTTTCGTGTGTTACACATCTTCAGTCCTGCGCAAAAGTCGACATATGAAACAAAAAGAAAAAATTACGCACTGTTGCCAAGATCAAAACTCAAAATTACTAAAATTGAAGATTACTAAAATTTTTTACAAAAATTTTAAGATTACTAAAATTGAAGTTTTAGTTTTTTTTAGTTTTTTTTAGTAATTTTGAGTTTTTTTTTATTTAGTTTTTTTTTAGTAATTTTCAATTTTAGTAATTTTGAGTTTTGATCTTGGCAACAGTGCATAATTTTTTCTTTTTGTTTCATATGTCGACTTTTGTGCAGGACTGAAGATGTGTAACACACGAAACTAGTTTCCTTACGCAATAAATTGCGATAGATTCGCTTGGTGTGGGTCACTGATGTGGCTTTACAAACATTGATGAATGATAAGTACAAGCTTGAATCATTGCAAGGAGATGGGAGCAGAACCAGGCAGGCGATCCCTCAAAATGCCCGCTGAAAAGCTGGGGCCTGTAATTGTAGCACCATTTTTTTGACATCTTGAATCACTCTCAGGGAAATTTCGTTATAGAAATCAAACAAATATCCTGATCCTGATCCAATTTTTTTCAAAAATAAATATCCAAATCCAATTCTGATCCAAAAAAATCGGAAGTATCCTGCAGGATATCCAATCCTGATCCTGTCCATGCTCACCTCTGGCGCACACCTTGGTGTGATTGTGGTGACTCATGAAGGACCGCTCCTTGGGGTTGAGTGACGTCAGTGTTTGCAATTCCAATCGCACACGCTGGAACCACAAGAAATTTAATCTTGGTTGCTTGTAGGATTTCGGACGTTTGCAGAATTTCGAGGTCAATAATTGTGTTTACGTTAGCTGATTTGAACATTGCGATGCCATAGCGTAATGGAGTCACACTTCATAAGTCATAGTGAGCCGATATTCAAATTGTGAAAAGAAAGGACGTCTCTGGACTGATCTCCCCTTCAACAAGCACGTTCAAGCCTACAATTTACAAAAAAACACAACCACAGTTGAAATGAATATGATGAGAGATGTGGAATGTCTTTCGTTACCATTAGTTGTTACTGTATGAATCTCATGGACAAAGATGCTTTATTTAAGGCAGTGGCTATAGGTCTGCCAGCGGATCTTTATTTTTAAAAACTTGTTATTTGTTTGACACCTTGGTGCAACGTGACACTTGACTAATCAATGCACGACAAGTGTGCAGTAGCTATTGCACTAGGCTTGGTAAAAACGTACTAAACCTTTAAAAATGCACCAGACCTTACAATAACATAAACTCTTAAGTAGTTGTAGAATTTCAGTTATACAGGCATAAAAGAGCACAGTAGAATTATACATACAGACCATGATGGAGTACCGCCATTGTGTGTGTGCTCCACCAGGAACGTAGCACCCCCAAATGGGGTTGAACAGACAGAGGTAAAGACAGATTAAAAAAAGGTTTAACAATAAGCAGTAATATAGTAGTGTTAGGTACATGAAAAATAAACAATATGCAGTTAGTCAGGATAGCTGAAAAGGGGAGCAAAACAATACTGCACAGAGGCTTTATAGAAAGCATAAAAAAAACATACTAAAGACAATAAAGCTCACAGAAAACACACACATTCGGAAAGTGATGGCTATTCATTGAAGAGAGGCAAGTGACAGGCAGGAACACTAGTGGTTAATGCACTGAGGGTGGCTAAAATCAGATCAAACTTGCACACAGGCCAATATGCTGGCAGGGTTTCCTCTGACCACGGCCAGAGACAGGCGCTGGTAGAGCCACTGTCGCTCCCTGGGGTAAAACAGTCACATTTATGCAAAAACCCAAATACAGAAAATCATCGAACCAAATGATGAGGAAGAATCAGACACAAGAAGGTTCACATAAAAACATGAACATAACGCTAACCCATAAACCCTAAAAATAACCCCTAAACCTTAAACCCTAAACCTAAACCCTTAACTGTAAATTTGAACACAAAAGTTTAGAAACGTTTGAAAAAGGCAGTGGCTGCAGAACCGCCTGTGGATCTTGAAAATTGAAACCTTATTTTACCACCTGTAATGTGATAGCAACGCATAAGGAAAATGCAGTAGGCTTGGTAGAAACGTAGTATCGCAAAAAAACTGACTGTAACCTTAACCTACGCTAACCTAACCTTAACCTCACCCCTAAAGCAAAAGTTTGGAAAGTTTTGAGCAAAGTAAAGAAAAACTGGTCCCATGAATTGAAATGTGCAAACAGTCACTGTTATGAAAACGCAAGGCACCAAGATGAGAGATGCACCCACAACCATTGGTATGGCAAACTTGAGACGTATCTTTTACGCTGCCAGGTCGACGCCGTTTCAGTGACAAACAAACTTACCACTTTATTTGAACCGCGTCATTCGAGGCAGTACAGTGGAATAAGTTCTGAAATAACAAGATCCATGGGTGGTTCGGTAGCCACTTCCTTTGAAAAAAGTAAAGAAAAACCAGTCCCATGAAATGTGCAACCATTGCACCCATCAACACTGGCATTCGTTCTGTTGGTAATCCAAAATGAAAGGCACCATGATGAGAGCCGAACCAGAAACCATTCGCATAGTAGATGTGGACATGTCTGCTTGACTACCATGATGGTGCTGCTAGATTACTAGTAGAGTGACAACCTCAGCATTATATTTGAATTGTGTCACAGCTGGTAGACCTATACTGTAGCCATTTCCTTACAGGTGAGGTTTTTGCACCAAACACATGCTAGCCTAGGCTAAAAGGCTAAAACTATAAACACATAATGATATGTTATTTACCTTAAAAATTTCCCCCACTATAGTTAACCTGCAGGCTACAGTACACATGGCAAGAGAGCAACAAGTATTGCACATTACAGTGTCTGACTGCAATTGAATTTCTGATACACACTTTTGTGCAAAAAATTGTTAGAATAAAATAGTTAACTTCGTTTTTCATGTACCCCAAAATTTAGTGGACTACTTCTTACTGTAAAACGTTTTGTAATGGCTGATTGATGCCGTTTCCACTCTTTTGACACTTCCATCTCATTTGGGTGTACTTTGTCACTGTGCCCTGCAGGGCATTTGCGACTGTGGTTGCCTACTCCATAAACCAATGAGCAAAGAAACACTGCACAAGGGGACAATATAAAACCTACAGAAATAATGAACATTTGGAAGGCAATAGTTATCCATTGAAACAAAGGCAAGTAGTAGGCAGTTATATTGGTCAGTACACTGGGAACAACTAAAATCAGATCAAACATGCACATAGGCCAAAATTCTGGCAACATTCCCTTTGACCACAGCCAGGGACAAGAGCAAAGCCAATCTATCGGATCTCCTTATGTCCCTTGTCACACAGATGAAGTCCAAGGCAGAGGAGAGATTAATGCAAGTTAATGACCTTTTGAGAATGGAGTTGATGGTTTGAAATGAGGTGCTGATATTTTTGGAAATTTGGAATTTCAGATCCAGTTTACAATAAATAAAGTCAGGATTGCAAATAAATCAATGAACTTACATTCAAGCAAATAGCTTCCACCTTATTGAAAAGCAATCTTATTATCTTGTGCACTTATATGTGCAGCAAAATTCTATGCATGAAAAAGGCATTTTTGGTACACACTTATCAATTGTCCATCATAGACAAACTTTTGATTATACTACTACTGTAATGCCTTGATGGTTCATGAGTGCATGTATTGCATCTTTTAACACATGTATGAGTGTAAGATCAGTCACACTTTCCCTTATGGGTATGTGGCAGCAGTGGCGTAGCCAGCCCAAAAATTTTGGGGGACCAAAGTGTATGATTTTAGGTGAATAACACTTTTGTTTGGAAAAACGCCTCTCAAAGCACAAAATGGCTATATATTCCAAAAATTTAGGGGGGCATGACCCCTTTGCCCCCCCTGGCTACGCCTATGTGCTGCAGTGATTAAATCTCAAACTGAAGTTGTTTCAAGAAACAAATTTAAATATTTTTGGTAGAGCATGTATTCCTCAAGTCATTAGACTAATTGGTCAGATATATTAAAAACTTGCAAGATGTCACTTGTAAGCTTTCTAGCCTCCTGCTCAGTATTATTGAATAGGTGAAAAGGAACACTTTGTGTTCAGTGTTGTTAGTCACTTGTAACCACGACTGCATTCATTACAACAGTAGCTGCATGGCCGCATAACAGAGTATTGTACTCTGTATACACAGTATACAAAGACAGGCACCCACAGACTGGTCGTGACACTTGGAGTTGATGTACCAAGTGAGTACAGTAAAATTTTCTTTGCTCAACAGATCAATTTTCTCTGTTTTTACTAAAAAAACATATGATTATAATATTACAAATACAATGAGATTACCAAAACATTTTGCAGAACTGTTTTTATTGAGTTTTAGTGGCACTGAATATGCATTTTGCTACCTATGAGTAGGCTAGGCAAACAGAAAGGAAGATGGGCTAGCTCAAGGGTTAGATACTTGGTGTTAATATATATTCTTTAATTTGACAGAAGGCTGGATTGGAAGTAGATGGGTGGATTGTTTGTGTAAACTTACTAAAATTAGTTGTAAGAAATGAATTAGTTTGACTGTTATTATTTAAACAAATTCACTAAGTCAGATTAAAAAGCTTAACAGTTTGTTTACATCTTGCTGATGATAGATTGTGTATTCCTCTACACTTATGTTAATGAAGTGCTATAAGAAAATCAAAGCAATTTTTTCTTCTGTTTTGATGTCACCCACCATTATAGTTTGTCACAGTTCACTGTAATGAACCATCGTCTGATGCTTTAATGGTTGTCAGTTTTTAAACTGATAAAGTTGCCTAAGCGTTTAGTTTGATTTAAAATTAGCTATTCAGATCATTGTCTGACTTACAAAGTCAATTGAAACAGCAACTGTGCTGGACATGTTCTAATGTAAATACACCAACTTGACAAAGTGTTTGATAAGTTTGGATTTGTTGTATAAGATCATATTTACAGCAAATATTCTATGCCATAAACCTTTTTTCATTTTGATAAAAAATGGCATGGTTCATTGTTTCTCAAACAACAATAATTAGTTGGTCTATTTCAATACAATGAACTACAATTTTAGTCTACATGGCATGTATATCTAATATAGCATTGTTTTCTCCTATCAATTGTTGTATCCTTTTATGAGTGCAACTTGGTGCATTTCCATGCACACACATATAATTATTTTACGCAACATTGTAGATGCATCTACTGCTTTACAAATTTGTGGGTGCCCTATACTGACCGTATTTGAATGTGTATGTCATAAGTTGAAACCTTGATATTTTCATTAAACTTGTTTGTTGAAAGCTCTGGCATTATGCTATCAAAATCTTTGATGCTCACTTGAGTTTATATTTTTCAATCTGATATTGCACAAAACAAATACACAGGAACAATATCAAGTGCCATCTCTGTAAATAAACTGCACATTTTTTCTTCAAGATGATCAGCTTTCATTAATATTTTATGTTGAGAAAGTTGGAATAAAAAGAAGCTGCAAAGCTTCACCAATCATAGCCCACTTCTCATCAAATTATAAAATTTTGTTCTGTCTGTAGCCTATTTGAATTTGATCCAGAGCAAATATGGGGTTGGAGTAGCAAGCAAACTTGACTGTGATGATTTATAGAGAGTTATTGCAAAACTGTTATGGCTTGGTTAGTAGTTGCAGGAGTTGTGGGTGCACTGTTATTTCCTTATAAAAATTTTTTATGTCTAAGCTTTGTTAATTTTTGAGTTGGAACATGATTTTCATTTAGATTGTTGTTTATGTTTTAATCTTGTGGTACTTGGTTCAGTACAAAGATGGGAAAGAAAAATCGTGCAAAACAATCTGGAAAGCCATCAAGTGCTTTACTGAAAGGCAAAAGAGAGCTACTAAAAATGGCAGCTGACTTGTTCAAACGTTAGTTAGTTTTCAGTGTATTGGCAGTTGGCACCATTCATCTGTTTGCAGAGTCACACTTCATAAGTCATAGTGAGATGGAATCAATGATAATTTTCTGCCAGTTTTGGTGCTAGCTGTTGTACAAGGTCGCAAGAAAAAGAGTTCACTTTTAGCTTATATAATTTGTATTTCACTACATGCATTTATGACAAAATGCCATTTTCACTTTTTGCTGCATGATAGTTTCCACAGCATACTAATTACATGCCCACTCCAGTGCATAATTATTTTGTGTTGAATGTCTTACTTCAAGGTGCATTATGATTAGGATATTTGAAATTTTGCTGCAAAATTTGACACAGATTATTAATGGCCAATTTTCTTAACTTTAAATTATGGCATAATTACTACTAGCAAGCAAAGTTGATACTTGTAATAAAAATATTGTCTGCCATTTTTGCACCAAGATAAAGTATTGATAAAAGTTAGAAAAGTTATCTACTCATGTCATTTGTATTTTATATTTAGTTGGAGTTGTCCAGCCTACCAGGCAAGAAGAATGGGATCATTATTTAAAACTCCACAGTGCTGTTGAAAAGTTCACCCACCGGCAAGCTGCAGGTACAATAGGCTTTAAATGATACCCATGCAAGTAGTGTGAAAGTGCCCAACTGGCTATATCCTACAAGAAAATTCATGTTACAAAGAAGTGTGAATTATGATTTTTCAATACCAATATTTTTGAGCTAGTTGAAAGCATAACGTTTTACAATTAAAAGAATAACTTTTCCTCTCAGTTGTGATGTGCTTTTCAGACTTTTCTCAGGTTACACCCAATTTCAGTGAAATTCATGAACCTATTCCAAATTAATTTATGCATTTTCTCAGCACACTGATTCTTTGTCTAACATTTTTATCTGCTCACTTTCAATGTCTGATTCTTTCTAAGTCTTTTTTCCCATTACATAACATTTTTTCTAATGATGAGAAATTACAGTAGCTGCTTGTTCGTTTTTTTCCATGTTGTTTTTTTTCTACATTCCCTGCTTGTATGTATTGACGCCTGTTCCCATTTGAGAGTAAATGTACTGCATTTTTGTGTGCTACTACTATTCCTTGTGTTATGGTCCTTCGGTCTGAGATAAACGCCCATGGAAATACAAAAAAAATAAATAGATTGGTATCCTACAGTTTTAGAACACCAGGCATGCCACTGTTGCAACCACTCGGTAGGCGCGGTGTTGGAACGAGCCGATGCACCACGAAGGTGATGTGCGCTAACAATAGCACCTATATGTATGTGGCGCAAACAAGCAATAATCGAGTGATCGTGTGGTGTAATCTGTACTGATACTAATAGTGAACGATTGGATGTGACGACTAGCACGGCATGTGACCTCTACTGTTGCTTGCTGCCACAGTGTGAAGCTTTGCGCGCTTGCTGTTCGACTCTGCGATCGCAACACCACACTTCTTGCAAATGGAATGGTGCATTTGTGAATACTACGATGCATACTGCTAACATATTTATTATAGGTGACCCAGAATCAAATTTTTCTTTGACTGTCTGCAAGAAATTTCCGGCGTAAAACGTAAGTGACTTCGCAAGTTTCTTGTTTTGAGCAGTCTGTGGAACTATCCGCAAGTTGTGCGATCGAGCTGCAGCGCTGCCGAACTTCCTGAGCTGGCTGAAGGAAAACGGAGTCGTATGTGAACACATTGCGTTGCACGATTTCAAAGAAGAGCAAGGATATGGCTTCGTTGCAACGGAACCGATCGAGGTAACGTTTTGGTAACGTCATGCAGGGGTCTCCTAACTTTTTTGTCAGGGGTCCACACAAGCTGTTATACAATAATTCGAGGGCCAGACAGTTACATTCTACCAAATCAATAAATTTTACGGAAACAAGTTATTTTTTCATTATTGACAAAATGTCTTCGCGGGTAGTTTGGAGACCCCTGACCTAACATATGAAAACCTGTCGTCGCTTTGGGTGGAATGAAATGCAGTGGATAGCACTCAACATAGTACCTGCCCCTGGTCAGTATTAAACGACGGACGACTGGTAAACCATATGACATTTGCAATTGCAGTTTACCACAAAAGTGGTTCTAGGTTGAATTTTTTAACTTTTAGTGTACTTTCTGAAGCTGTGTGGGAGATGATTTCATTACTTGTTTTCCTATTTCATTTAAAATAGCTGGGCGTGACGTACAGCGTCTGTGACAATCACTAAAAGGTAGCAAGCACAACCACAAGCCGTGTTACTCGTAACCTCGCTCAAATGCGTTCGCGTTCTTACTTCATTTATGCGCCTTTTCGAGTGGTCACCTCTTTCTTTGATATTGCAGATGAGGAATTCATTGGCTTCTATTCCTCGAAAAGCAATGATGTCATATGAAGATGCGGCTAGGTCTTATTTGAGTAAGCTGAAGATTATGTTCGTTTCCGTTTTGTATTATCACCATGAGTGCATTGCAATTGATGATGATAACAGGAGTTGTTGGTCGGTATTCCTGTGAATTGTGTTAGAAAAGTTGTCACTCTCTCTCTCTCTGATCGTAATTATGATGAATGGGGTTAATCGTTGCGAGATGAAGGTAAAACTTTAAGTAGCGCTCCATGGCATAGTTTTATGCTTTTCTTTTCCAGGAGACTTGATCAAGGGAAATGAAGTTTTGTCCGTGATGCCAAATGTCTGTTTGGCATTGTACTTGCACTGTGAAAAATATTCAGAAGATTCGTTCTACAAACCTTATATTGGTATCAACTGCATTGGTTTTGCGCGTGCTAAACTTACTATTATTATCATTGGGTTTTATGTTCCAGCCTCGTAGATTCATGCATGCCGACGTATAAAACTTAAATTTTGATCTTCGTCCTGTAAGCCTTTGCCTTCAGTTGTATGAACAATCCTCAACGACATCAAAGCAAAAATGTAATTGCTTGTAGATTAGTGTTGCCCCATTTTTTTCAGATATGCTTCCCAGCGAGTTCAACACAATTCTTTATTTTACGCCCGATGAAATGAAACACTTGAAAGGTTCAACAGCTTTGAGTAAGCGATTTCATTGCCAATTGGCTGTTGGTTAAGTTTCCTATTTTTGTTTTTATTTGTGTATCTACCGGCAGGTGTGAAACAAGTCCTTTAGCAAAATAACTAGATAAACCGAAAATATTACAAAGCAAGAATGAAATAAGTTTTTGAAAAAGTACAATCTCGACATGAAGGTCGACCTCTGTGCATGGGTTTGCAATATGATGGTGAGACATGAATAAAGTTTGCAAAACGGGAAATGTATTTTTAAACAAATTGACAAGATTATTCTGTAGAAACATACCAACTGCTTGTACATAAAAAACTGTCTTGGCTCCGTGTGCTAACCCCTAACCGTATTAATTTGAATTTCTTCTTGTTCACTATGTTACTGTAACTGATCGCAGGTGGTGCGATCGGACAGTACAGATCGATTGTGCGACAGTTTGCACTTCTCTACCAAGTCCTTAACGGAAACCAGCAAAAGGCTGATGCCGAAATCGTCCCCTTGCCAGCTCGGACTGCGTTCACCTTTGACGCTTATTGTTGGTGCGTTTCAGCTGTAACGACGCGACAGAACAAAGTTCCAACAAGTATGTTGCAGACAGTTTTACGGTTTCTGTTAATTATCCGCAATTCCAACCTAATCTGTTCCTGTGAAGTTTGCTTCATCTTTTTTCCTAATCCCATCTCATTTTCCTTTTCTTCTTGACGTTTTTTTTAAAATGCTTCTTGTTTGATTTAGTTCAGCAATAGTAGCCCACTTTTAAAATCCGGTATTATCCCCGGTATGGAGATGGCCAGATTAACCTAATGGCTTACAATTAATTTCAGTACTTCTCTCCATTTTAATCGATTTAAAGAGTCCTTTTCACTCATTCCAGTTTTCTTAATTTCCTCTTCCACCTGCCTTCTCCATTTTTTTCGTGGTCTTCCTCGTAATCGATTTATCCTGAAGTCCAGCACCATTTTCACTGTTTCGAAATGCGTCTCTTACAATCTGCCAGTTGAATGCTTACTGTATAAACTTTTGATTTATTTACAAAAATGTTGTGAGTTATGAATAGATCAGAAATGCTCTATTTCTGTCCCTACGAAGTTGACCGTTGCGAAAATGCAGTACTTCCTTCGTTATGGTACTTTGTTCGCTCTTGTGGTGCTAGTCTGTTTGAGGAGAGGCAAGGTGACGCTAGTACAAGTGAGCCATTCGTGTACAAAACAAAAATAGCTGAGGATTCCATCGAACAGTGGGTTTCATCGTCGAAAATTTTGCGTGAAAACTTTCTGTCGTGTTTAAAGAATGGCAGCTCCGCGAATTGCAGCGTGTATTTTACAACGCAACACCGTGGGAAACGCTTTACTGTTTCACTTCACAAGTCCATCAAACCGCTTTTGCTAGGTCGGCAAGATATCGCAATATGTACTGGGCACAACCTATGGTTAGAATAGATCATTAAAATCATTTTTGGATCTACGTCTGGTTGTAGTTTACTTCGCAGTCGCGTTAACATCACTTAACGGAATTTGTAGTGATCCTTTGTCACTACTTTTTAAGAAGTTTGTCATTATTGATATGCTCACTGTCGTCGTGAATATAATAAAAATCTACCCCTTTAGGAGTTGGGTGGCGTTGGTAATGTAAACACATTTTGCAACTTGAGTGTAGTGAAGACAAAACTTACTATTTTTCGTGAATTTCGCGTCAATCAATCGGCTTCTAAATAAGGCATAATAAAGAACCTGACATGCGGCATCGCTTTCAGCGAGCATGTGAAGTGTAAACAGAGTAACTGTGCATTGCTTGCGCAAATTCTCCTTTAACAATACAGGGTGTCCATAAAGTCCTGCACACATTAAAAATTTTTATATCGCAAAAACCACATAAGGTAGAAACTTTACATTTTCGACAGTGAATTATACTACCATAAAGTTTGTTTGTTGTTTTTTACAGGTTATTTTATTGTTCAGATAAGCAAGAATAAGTCATTTTTAATAAAGGCGTAAGTTTGCAACAAAGTATGAAACATGTTGACCATTCAACAAAAAGCACAATGTGTTCTTTGGTACCATGAATT
>Ga0210059_1007031_pt1 | contig 17957 bp, 10 predicted proteins | sample Ectturendosymbi2_FD_188042 | JGI IMG/M metagenome (GOLD analysis project Ga0210059, IMG submission 188042) | Ecteinascidia turbinata endosymbiont from Florida, USA - Sample 2 (SPAdes) (version 2) | ecosystem: Host-associated > Tunicates > Ascidians > Unclassified | place: Key West, Florida... | reverse complement strand
CATGCGCGGACACACGAAATCCCTTGACGCGAATGACAAGTTGATACAAACCAGATCTCACGTACGGAATGCAATAGCGAGTAGGGAACGGCAAGTCGTAATGCGAAAAGTTAAATCCACTATACAGGTGAGGAGCAAAAAGTCAAATCCAGAGTTGCTATATATCTGAAGAAACAATCAATTATATATTTGGATTGACAGTTCCGTAAAGCCAGTCGATATTTTTTGTCGCTGAAGAAATGTTTCTAGTGAAACTAATAGCAGCTGTTAAATCATTCTCATTTTTTCATTTCTACTCAGCAGTACATGGTACAATAACAGCATGCCGTTTTTATGGATAATAACGTCATAAAGACTCATAATCAACCCAAATTTATTTCATGCATTCACCTAAGACATGGTAAAAAACGAAAAAGTTGACCGATAATACTTCTTTAAGTAAAACCTAGTAAATAAGTATGACCAAAGTAACAGTTTCGTTTATACAACTTCATTAAAACACGTAGACAAAACGCTTGCAAAACGCCTTCTTAAATCACCATGCAACATCTCAAACTGTAACTTATGAAATACGTTTTTGTAACTCCTTCCTTAAAACAAAACATGTGTCTCGTGTAATACCACGTCAAAATTAACCGTAGGGAAATTTTGGTTTTCTTTATGAGTTCCATCTTTATGAAGATTTGAACAAATTATGAAAAAGTTTTCGTCTAACACTATAGGAAAAAGGGTATCATTGGTGAAACAGAATCGTCTTTACAAAGCCAATTAATCATTCCATTTGTCACTCCAAAGTAAACAAAGAATTGCTTTTTTGCAGGTACAGTATTTTTGTTTTGCAGTAATTTCGTTAAACCTAACTTTCCACGAAAAAGCTTTCAAAAGCATAAGTTTCGAAAAAAAGTTTTTTTGAACATGATGATGGTTGGAACTGTTTACCAGAAAGCGGAGCATTTAGCAAAGTTTAGAGTTTGTTAAAAACGCTTTTGCAGGTTGGAATATGGCTACCTTGGCAGTATTTATGTGGAGGAACTTTAATTGCCAGCTGTTGGGTGCTGTCAGCTGCACATTGTTTTGCGTGAGTATTGCGTTGTTGATGGCATTACGTGCCAAAACTATTGGTCTTCGTGATTCGTCCGATCGATTTGTATGAAGATAATAATATCTGAACGTTGTTCAGAATATTGCTATGTGCCCTTTTTCGATTTGCTAAACAACCTATTTATCAAAGACGATTTGGATAGATATGTTTTTATTTGATGTGAACCGCCTCACATCCTGATATTTTTGAAGACACTTTGGCCCTATGCAACCTTGTTTGTTATGAAATTATCTTGCTGGGTACGAATTCTTCTCGATAAACTGAATTTTAATAAAAATGAAGTGTGCAATAACTTAAGTCGAAAGTTGTTTGCTCATTGATTAAAAATTGAAGACTGTATCAACCTAATCAAACGTCTTTATCGGTGTGTATCAAGATTCACATTAAAAACTGAATTTAAGGTCAGTTTCCCTGTTATACAGCTAACAAGACCAGCAAGTTGATAATATTGCTTGCATTTTTCTAGTCAAGTTGGGTGTTTTAACGTCTTTGCACTCCATACTGCGGTATGCATGGTCTAGTCCTTACGGACGGCATACCACAAGTAAAATAAAAGATTTTTCCTTTCTCTTGTCTTGTGAGCAACGTGGATGCACCTGGAGAAAACCACACGAAGAAAACATTCAGCGTTTCTTTGTTCTTTCATCGTTTTACTTTAGTTGACCAACGTTTGCTGGGCATGTTGTGACATTGCGTTAGATAAAATTGGGCTGGGTAAATGAAACAAACATGGTTCAGAAAACAGATTGATTGCAGTAACTGTTATTTACCAGCTCAAGAGCCGCACACGTCATTCATTCCTTTGTCAAAAGAGCAGTGCGCACGACGCGCGTCACAGAAATGCAGACATGAAAAATGGACGAGTTGCCAGTTCTCAAATGGAGTTCTTGGTTTCACGAAGAGCGATAACCAAAGCATATTTTCAAACTGATCAAATATTAGTCAAATTTTATGACCAGCGCCAGTGTTTGTGTGCTCATTAAATGATGGAATTCTTGAAAGGAGTCAATCGTCGATGCAAAACACCAGTTCCGCCTAGCCTATATAAATTCAGCTGTTCCTTTTGGAGAAACCGGGTTAGCAGGTTCGCTTTAAGAGAAAAATGCGTTTGATTTTTGTGATAACGCTTGTTTTATTACCAAACGTTTTTCTTTTGTCCACATATTTTTAATTCTCACTTACAGTAATAAGCTCCTGTGTGGCAAATAGGTGAGTGCCCCTGTGCAGCGGAAGAATGCGCAGTGACTCTTCAGGATGATTTTATTTTTTTAAATCTTGTTGTGTTTTATAATAAGTAGACTACAACTGCTAGATCCCACTTCATTTTGCTAATATTTTCAGAGATCCATACCATGTGCAATATTACACTATTCGCCTGGGAGATCATTGGACCAAATATGCGGAAGGAACAGAGCAAGATTTCAAGATGAAACGCTTTGTCAATAACCATCAATACAACGCACAAACTGTTGATAACGACATATCGTTGATAGAGGTATTGCTGCAGAGTGCAACTAATAACCCAACATGACCTGAAATAAGATCGATGCTTCGCAAGAAACAAGCAGAAACTTTGTAACTAAGTGTTTTTCAATCAAATTTCACCAAACAGCGCTTCACGTAAAATCGCTCGCAATGGTTCCAGATGCAAATAAGTTATTGTGCAGGGGTAGCAGGTTCAGTTTCACTGGTCACTCCCGCATAACTTACCACACTAATCTATATTGACTTTACTACAAAAAAATCTAGAAGTCTAAAAATGAAAGGGATTCGTTAAATGAAAGGCTAGAAATGAAAGGGATTCATTACAAAATTTCATTTTGATACACAAGTTAAGAAAATCGTCGTGTGCTAATACTATAAGCATTTCAAGAAGCTTCAACATGGTGTTTAAAGTTTTCGATAATGGGAACTTGTAGTTCTAGAACTGAAACTGCATGTGTCTTAGCTAAACGTAAACACGCAAACAGTCTGATTTTAGTAAAACATATCGCATTTGCTTTACAAAAGGTAGAAATAGTTAGAACAGCTCTGTAACGAAGCCACAGTCTTAAGTGCAAAAATTGCACTTCAAAAGACTTGTATTTCACTTGGTTGCAAAACTTGCTCAGGGAAACAACATCTAATGTTAACTGCGTATGAGATGCCAAAAAGGTGTCTTTTTTGCAAAATGGCCTCATTTCAAGCAACGCCATGACCGTTTGTTTGGAGTAGTTTGAGACAACTACAACCATGGATTCACTAATAGACCAAAAGTTACTCTGTTCCTGTGAAAACCTTTTTCTGTAGTTTTCCTACCATAACCAAAGAGAGAGTTTGCGCTGCGGCAAGATTTCTTACGATGGCATCCACACGAAAACAGGGTTGATTGCATGATTTTGAAGTAGGGATTATCCACAGAGCGAAAATATCAAACAGAGCGAAATTATCGTAATTTGACCTACGTTAAGTGCAATCACACTTAAAATGTGTTTGTTTGGTTGGCCGGATTAGTTAAACCAACGGATCTATCTAAAAAAGGCGTGTGGGAGCTCACCCAAAAACTAGCAATTTTCAAGCATAAGAAGTGTGGGAACGTTCAAAAAGAGCCGAAAAAACTAGACAGTTTCAGTAATTAGCCTGCATAATTATGCTAGGATGCTACGCAAGAGATAGCTTGTCGTTTATTCATTTATGCGACGTCTGGAGCTGCACACAGGAAATCTGAGGAAGAACACACATCTTGAAGTCAGGTTTCTATGGAAAAAGTGTGGGAACACGTACTTGCCCCACTAAACCCTTGGTTGAGTCAGATACGTAAACGAGCAAAAAAGCACCCAGCTTGATGTGCGCTGCTGAATATGATAAACACACTTCGTTTCAAAATCAAACTGGCTATCTTCTGTTTATTTTCTTGAATCAAGCTTCGCCGAGCAAGACTGGAAAATGCATGAAAATGTGTTGTTGCGAATTCGGATCCAGTTTACTCGTCACTGACGCGTACCACTGTCCACCAACATTAGGTTCGAGTCAAGATGTAGACAGAAAAACCACCTCCCGAAAAAACGAAAGCGCCAAACTAAATGATCAAGTAATGCGACCAGTGGCGTAGCAAGGCAAAGTGCCGCCCGGGTCCGACCATAAAGTGCCGCCATTTCCACCCCTCAAATTTGCTTACAAAATTTTAAATGGAAGTTCATATTTCGTGCTAATTTAAGGATATAAGGATAAATAAACCATCTTCAAAATCGCAATCAAACACTAACAAACTGAAATGTGTCTTGTTTTTGATTGTCGATTATGATTCTTGCTTTTTCTGCCTGTCGCCACCTTCCTCATCATTAATTTTTCTATTTTTTGCTTTCTTTGCACAGGCATATACGAACCCCACATGTTTCGCCAAATTTTCCACCTTGTTGGTTTTCAAATCTCCGGTGAGCTCGCCGCATGACATGTTAATAGTTTACTCATTCCAGGGGATCAAACGGAAAAATTAAGGGATGTGATGGCGGCATACCTACTTTACAAATGTAAACATTTATGTATGTTAAAATTTCGTGTAATATCCCCGTCTTTAACTAAAAATAGTATATATACTGCGTATAGCAGGCCATTTAATCAATCTGATAATATGATCTCATTGATGTAAAAAAACGTTTCATTGTACACTTCACGTTTAAGTAGTGATTTAATCCTCTTAGAATATATGGAAGACTTCGAACGTTAACTCTGTGGGCACTTGCGCGGAGCCCTCTATAGGTACAGGGACCCATTTTGAAAAAATATTTTAAACAGGTTTAAAACAATCTATCGTTGAGAAGCCCTTGCTTGCAGTCTTCATCGTGACCTGCGCACTTAGTCTAGCTGTTGTGTTGGACCTCTTCCAATTACACAGTGTCATTCCTTGCCTTTGTTACCAACAGAACCATCACCAGAAGGTCTTCAATTGGGAGACTACGTTTGTGCAGGGGGGACTGACATTCTAAAATTTGACAAAAAATCCACTGATTTATAGTGTTTCATATTTCAATTTTGGGTGACTTGTAGCTTTTTGGGGGGCTGAGCCCACCAAAGCCCCCGTGGCGACGGGCTGGTTACCAACAGACGTCTAGTTGGAAAACTGTTTACCAATCCATGCCAGCTGGGACATAGGCCTTTTGGATGCTCAGCAGTGATTACAACGTCTTACGTTCGACGGTTATTGCGAAGAACAAGTTTATTCAGTACACGCTTTGCCAAGCTGTACAACCATTTCGATTAACGCCCTTTTTTAATAAAAGCGTTGGCCACAATCATATCTAAACATATCGTTTACCCTTGCGTTAGGTCTTCAGACTAAGGTTCTTGCCTCAAATTAATCAAAATGAGAGCAACACCTTTTTCAAACTTTTCTTGTTGAAATAAGTTTTTCTATGACTGCCAATGTTTAAAGTATACCGTTGAACAAAGGCGACTTCACGAAAACCACGTTGTCTATCGTCTGGCTCTTATTCACTCTACCTGCAGTTGAAACCTACAATCTGAGCTCAGAGTTACCCATGAAAATATACCAACTGCACTACCCCGCTTCAAGAACGTCATTTTCCGGCACCATTACGTCATTGCAGAAAAACAGCAGTTGTATTGGAACTGAGAAAAGCTATCTTTGCAAAGTTCTTCATTTCAACCGCCAAAACTTAATGTTGATAGGCCCACCTAATGACTGGGCTACAGCTTATGGCAGGTATTGAAAATACCCCTCTGGACATTAAAAAATAGCATGAGATGTGCCAAGAAATTTTTTTTTTATATTTTTAGCGACGGCAATTAGCGGCATGCCAACGCCTGAAATATGCTTCTTACCGGGATAGTTTAGGCTAACGATCTTGCCCAAGAAGCACCACAGCGAGTCACTCAGTGTCTGTAAATTGGACACACAACCTTCCAGTTGAGAGGCGGACACTATACCACTGGACTATCGCCGCCGCAGAAAAATCTTCGTCGCCAATGCTTAGGTGTCAGGAGATGTTATTACGTGCAGTTGGGGCGTTACTGAGAAACCAAAGATACAAGAATAAGGATTAAGCTAGCCTTGATTATTTACCGTGATTTCATGCAAAAATATTTATCAGATTTTGAGACAAGAGGCAATATATATCGAAAACAGCTGGAGCCCTAACGTTTTTAGTCTGCGGTCGAATGTCATCTCTTTCTTTTGTGCAAACGACTTTTGCCTAAGATGGCTGAAATGGCTTTGTCTGGCGAGGAAGGTTTAGGGACTGGGGCACAATTGGCCCCCAAGTAAGTATGCCCGTAAATAGGGGGCGCAGGAAAATTTTTCGCCCCCCTTGGAAAAATGTTTTGGACGTAGTTTAAAACTATTGGACATAGTTCAAAAAATTTGGGCCCCTCTCAGAAAACTTTTCGCCCCCCAAATATTTTATCAATCCACTCACTCCAAAGCCATATGTCGTGTTCTTTTAGGCTAGGCTACCACTCTAAGCATTGAATTTGAAAAGCGGTAGAACATTTAAAACTGTATTTACAATAATAACGAAAAACTAGAAATTTTGAACACCTTTCAAAAATTCATTTTTGGTCAGATAAGTGCCTCCCCCCTTAAAGTGCCACCTGGGGCCCGCGGCCCCACCTGGCTACGCCACTGAATGCGACCACTGCACTTCGCGCCGTGACCTGCAGGCTGCTTGTATTTGGTTTGTATATTGTTGCCTCAACAATGTCAACAGCACATTGGCAGGTGTTTCCACATATGGTAGGTGTGCTAGGTTAGACGGTGTATCTTTCAAAAAGACAGCAACTGCAGTATACTACTATTAGTTAACTGTCGGAAAATGCTAATAAAAATGCTAATTTCTTCTTTCCCATTGTAAAAAGTTTGAAACTACTTTAGTTAGCAGTAACTTTTGTTTGTTCGCAACTTGTTTGTGGACAGTTTGCCCGACTATCGGTTTGCTTCTAAAATATTTTTTATGCTTTATCTTCGAGCTTATTACTATGCGTAATACACCGAGACTGATACGCAGTGATGCATACCAGCCAAACTTATGACCTACACATAACATACGTTAGGTTTTCCTGCGAATGCGATGTTATCATTCAACGTGAAACCCGTTGGAGAAACATCAGACCATCTAATAAATTTGTAAACAATTGAAAAGTAAAAATTTATTCCCGCAGAACTTTTGGTGGATCAAAGATTAAGTTTAAACAAGAAACATTTTAGATTTCGCAGGCATCAATTATATTTTCTAACATCGATATAGTTACGTCAGATATTTTATGAGTGTTTTTTAGTGGTTGGCAAACAAGTAAAAAATAATTTCCATGAAAACAACTTTTAAACTTTAAATCAAAGTCTTTTACAAGGTGCTTTGAGCAAAACAAGCTATTCCGGTGCATGAAAGTTTAAATCATTAAACTTTGTGGGTATTTTAGTTGTTGCCAAAGGCCAACTCACGATGTGCAACTTTCAACACCAATGTGCAACCTGCATGTATACCCAACAATCCCACGCAGTTTGAAGCTAAACATCGGTGCTATGTTACAGGATGGGGACAGACATCTACAGACAGTAAGTGGTTGTATTAACCAAAGACTATTATCATATCAATAAACACCTGAACAAACATAACTTGCTAAAACCATTCAGTGTTATTAATAGGCATGTGATATCGTTTTCATTTTCTGTGATTTTGTATTTGCCATACTTTTTGTGACACTTGATAGGTTTCTGCGCTGCGGTTAATAATAATGCTCTATCATGGATTTCACACATCCACCTAAAGGCGGTGAAACAAAGTTAACCCTTTAAGTCCCGCGTGCACCACTTTTCTTGCAGAGCTTCGCAATCCTATAACTCGCCAGGCGATTGAGCTAGAGAGCTGTTCAAACCTTCTACGGATTCAGCACGTCTTATAGTCGAAATCGAAAAAAAAACGTTTTTCGTTTTTGGTAGGGGGATTTCTGGAGGTGACGTCACACAGAGGGCATGTTTTAAAAATGTAGGCCACCTTTGGCCGGCCCTGGGCCCCAACCCATTGACCCATTCTTTTGGATCAAACTTTTGTTGAAATTTAGGTGAAAATCCGCATCTATAGAGCCCTTGATTGACTTGCTAACACATCTGTGGCCAAAAGTATGGGCTAATTCCTAACTTTTCAGAAAAGGCATAATTTGCCCTTTCAGGCCAAACTTTGGCCGGCCATAACTCGGCAGCAGACAGAGCTAGAGAACTGTTCAAATCCTGCAATGGCTAGTGGCGTCGTGTAGTTTAGAATAAATTTTTTTTAAAATTTGGATGGGGGGTTTTGGGCCAATGGGCTCATAATGGGGGTCTTTTTTTTGGTTAATTATATGACGTCATCATCCGATCCCACGCACCAATATTGTGGCTCGCAGTATTTTTGGACTCCAGGCTAAAATACGCGTTTTTAGAGTCCTTGATCAAGTTCTAGAATTTCTGGTTCAAAAGTTATGCCAAAAAAATTCCAAATATGTCAGGAATTCCAAGGGCCTTCAGGGGATTACCCTAATTAATATTCTACTATTTTTTCCATAACTTATCAACCAGAAATTCTAAAAAGTCCATCAAACCCTCTAAAACCTCGTACTATAGCCTAGAATGCATTTAAATCTTGCGCGGTTTCGCGCCGCTGATTCTGCTCGATACACGCACTTCCACGTGTCGCTGACGTCACGGATTGTTTGGAGAAACCTGTCAAAACATGTCAAAGCAACCTGTGGTTTTGTAAACATAGCCAGAAAGGCCGAAATCGTACGGCGAAAAATTTTTTTTTCAGCCTAAACTACAAGTCTTTCCCCAATCAGAGCGGATTTGAACAGCTCTCTAGCTCGATCCGCTGGCGAGTGATGGCCATTTAGAAAAGGGGTGTGTTCCAACCCAAACTGGGGCTTGTGGGTGCAGAAATTTTCACCAATTTTGTTTTTTTTGGCCATGATTTCGGCTACAGATATGCTAGAAAGTCATTCAAGGGCTCTAAAGACGCGGATTATGGCCTAGTTTCCGAAAAAATCTTGAGCCATAATAATGGCCCAATGAGTTGGGGCCCAGGGCCAGGTAAATGTAGCCAAAAACACCCCCACTTGTGGCATTCCCATCCGAAAACCCCCCACCGAAAAGGAAAAATATTTTTTTTGATTTCGACTGCAAGACTTGCTGAATCCGTAGAGGGTTTGAACAGCTCTGTAGCTCAATCGTCTGGCGAGTTATAGGATTGCAAAGCTCTGCAAGAAACGTGTTTTTCGCGGTGCCTCTCTAAACGGTTTAACTGATAATAACACTTTTTGAAATCTAAGTGTGAACCGGGTGGATCCAGCCAGTAAGTTTAGGGGGAGGGCGATTTCAGTAGGGAAGTCCAGTCTCATAACAGCTTCGCTACTGTGAGAGAGATGAAGTATACTTCACAAAAGTGCAGCGACAAAACAATGGACGATAAAATAGCCTTATATTGCGAATGTTGTTTTCCAAATTGTACAAAATTATGGTGAATAAAGTTACTTTCTTAGGTTTTAGGGAGGGACGATCCCCTCAATCGCCTCCCTGGATCCGCCCCTGGGTGTGAATCTAATCACTGGAAAGTAAATGGTCTCGACAAAGTTGACGCAGCCGAATCAATAAACAATTTTGTAGTGGAAAATCGATATCACAAAACTAAACGCATCCTCAGTATTGAAATCTGCAAGCAAATGCATGAGAGTAAAATGCTGAAGCACTAAAGCACGAGCAGAGAACGCCAGCAAACTGTAGATTATGATTAATGAACCAAACCACAAGTTGCGGCATCAAATATCTGGAAAATACGCAGTATTAATAAAGCTGGTTACACTGAAATATAATGTTGCTCGATCCATGATAGACTCAAGCGATGGTTTACTCAACAAGGAGTAGGGCATCATTTGCAGATGTAGAGTATTTCAAAGATGTTTTGAATCCAGTCACTCTCACACCATCGAACACACAGGAGGTGCAATTAGTGAACGAATATACCATCACTGCAGCCGAAGTCTTCCTAGTTGTCAAAACACTGAAGACTGGGAAGGCTGCAGGTTGTGATGAAATCCGACATGAAATTGATAAGACCTTGAACAGAGGAGTTCTTTGTCGCAAGAAAATGGAGATAGGCGTCACAGATCACTCGTGACACTCCCCAAACTAGCACCAAAGCGAGTATAACGAAAGTGAACTGAGTTTAACTGCTGTTTTCCTTTCAGGAAAAGAACCGTTTGCATCGCAGCTGCACGAAGCGCAAGTCCCACTGATAGGCAAGACTGAGTGCAGTCGAATGACTGTCTACGGGCGCAGGTTGACAAGCAACATGCTATGCGCAGGATTCCTGGCCGGAGGCGTTGACACCTGCCAAGGCGACTCTGGAGGACCATTAACATGCTTGGATGAAAATACTAGTAAGATGAAGCGTCACATTTAAGCAGAAGCTCATTTTGCACTGTGCAGTTGCCTTGCAGCAGATGGTCATTTTTTTTAGTTTTTTTGAACGACAACAATCAGTCTGTGGACGCCAGTGTAATAACCTAGTTGTTAATCGCTTTTCTAGAAAAATCATTCTCATTCAAGGTCATGCATGATGCTCCAAACCCTTCACCACAACAGCCAAATATAAATAGTGCGGTGTATCCAGCAGTTTTATAAGATGTCGAAAACAGGAACGTTGTATTGCTTGTTTGGAGAAGCTTACGTGGGTAGACTTGTACTTCAAACCTGGGCTCATTAACTTAGTTGCATTGGCAGACATTCACCTTGCGTTTAGGCAGAATTAGAAGATCGTGTTGAAAAGATTAAGAAATCAAAAATTTATTTTGCTTACCGGTTTATTCATTTATTCAACCACCAAAGCCCGTACTGTTAATCCAGCGTTTCTTAACCTTTTTCTACCTCAGCACCCCTGCTGGTCACGCCTAAGCAGTCCAGCATCCCCTACCATTGGCTAACTAGCGCCCCAGGTTAAGAAACCTTGTTTTAATACATTGTAACAGCGGATAAATCACAATATGAAGAAATGCTTCCCCGTATGTAATATGAAACCTTGCACTGCTGTAGCAAATATTACGTAAAATCGAACATTTAATGAAATTTTTGGTTTCCCAAACATTTCTGTCTGACGTGCAAACAATTCTTTTTAAAGTAAAATCATATATTTTTCATACAAAGATAATATAAGTGTCATATATAGCCAGGAGCATATGTTGCATATTTAAACGAATATGATTTTGCAATTGTTTTGCAGACCGTTATTACATTTGGGGTGTGGTCAGTTGGGGTCACGGCTGTGCCAAACCCCGCGCTCCAGGAGTCTACACAAAGGTACACAATTATAAAAGGTGGATCAGATCAGTGACTGGAATTGAACTTTAACACGGAGCTTTACAGTGCGTTGAATGCAATTGTAAATGCCCACTTTTCACTCTTTTTCAAAAAATGAACTTCTCGGGTTTCATATGGCCTTGCATTCACAATAAATTTGCTTTTGTCCACCCTGCTGGCAATCGTATTGTTCAAGTATGGATGTCTCAGCGTGTTATCGAACTTTAAGCCAACATTGTGACGCAGGATCACAATACGTAAAGATTTATTGGAGTTTGTTAAACCTTTTTTCCTAAAAGTAATGCAATTATGTGTAAGTAAAACATTCTATGCAGCGTGGGCTTCGAGATGTTGTTTCGATTGCTCTGAACTTATGCTATTTGTAGCGAAAGCTTTGTGACATGAAGACACTGCGTTTGACGAATGATCTGCGACGTAAACGTACCGGCGAACCTATGCGCGCTGCAGTTCTGCAGAACGTGAAGAACACTTGCTATGTAAATTATGCTCTCTTTTGATGAACCACGTTTCGAGTAGTGTTGCCTTTCAGTTAGTTTTGCCTTCGAATCGCTGCACTTTTCATTCTGGCAACAATTTGAATTTCAACTTTGAAGTGATCAAAGAAGAAAGTTCTGACCGGTGGTAATATTTCGGGTTGCTTGGTCACGCGCTATTTGCGATACAAAGTTCATTGACTGGTTTGTTGAAGCAAAAATACAGCTTTATGACTCATAGATTAGAACAACAAAGCACAATAAAGCAGAACAATAAACGAGTCTATCTTAGTCGTCAAGATGATAAAATTGTTGTGTGTAAATAGAAAGATGCTTAGAAAGAAGTTGACAATTAAATGCTGGAAAATAACTGAACCTTTCATGAACAATTTTTTCTCATATGCACAAACCCAATCCCCAGAGATCTACAATGTTACCGTTCACAGTTGTCTCCATTACTGTCGGATGATAATATTTTGTTTACATCTTGATTTCCCTGTAATTACTCTCCACAAAAGTGAGGTAGCCGAACAACCAGCAAATTCCTTTAACAGGAAACCGATTTCATGAAACTCTACACCAGTGGTTCCCAACCGGGGTTCACGGATCCCAGGGGGTCCGAAACAACATTTTCGGGGGTCCGAAATGCCATTTTCGAGGGTGAGAGTTTTTATTTTATTTTTGGATGGACTTTTTTTCAAAATAACTAAGATTTATGAAATCTTGCAAGTGCTATTACTCAAAAAACATTATCCAGCCTAATTATTCCAGCTAGCGTTACTTATTAAGAAAATTATATTGTAATTGCGTACATTGCTATTTCTCAGGATTTCCATACGATTTCAAGAACCATTTTCTATACTTTTTCAATGCCTTTCAAATACAAAATGAAAAACTTCAATGCCATCACTTACCTTCATTTTTCCGAAATTTCATTCATGGAACAAAGTGCAAACAAGATTTGCAAAAGTGTCGTTAGCAGTAAAGAACAAAACTTGAATAAACAAATGGTTGAATTTGGGATTTCCATACTTTTTCAATAATTAAATTTATGTACATTTTGGCCAAATTCAATTTTTTTTCAAGGTTTTTAAAACCTATTCCACAATTCACTACATTTTCAATACTTTCAATACCGCGTGAGAAGCCTGAACGCAAAATCACAAGCCTGAGCCCGACCCGACATTTATTTTTGAAGCCCGATTTAGGCTCGAATGTCAAATTTACCCAGTGAGTCAAGATATGCGCTTCTGCGCGGGATTGGTGGCATAGCAAAGTAACGCGACTAAATAATTCAAAATTATCAAGCATTTTTTATGGAAGATTTAATCAACTCGATTGCTTCAACAGTAACTGGCGACAAAAGTGTCCCTCATTGCCAAAAATTTTGTGTGCAAGCCCGAAACGTTTTGACGAACTTAAGCCCGAACTCGGCCCGACTTGTAACTCTGCGCTGCGGTTACCACGCTGAAGATGGCCGGTGATGCGATTGCGATGTTAAAATGTTTATGGTGCGATTATGGCGACGTTGTTGTTTGATGCTGCAGAACTTGAACGTTTCTGGTGTTAACTATGCAAAGTTACCAGAAATTGAGTACAAAAGTCCTGTCTACTCTAAGTCTAGTGTTCTTTGTAACAACATATTTGTTCGGATCTGGATTTTCTTTTCTATTTCATTTAAACTAAAAAGTATTTGAACCGTTTGAATCCTTTGAACGATTTTTGCATGGCTCTGAGTAATTGTGTATCAAAGTATGAGCGCATAATTTCGTAGATGCAGCAAAAAGAGTCACTCGGTTCGTTTCTAATGAGCATTAAGGTATGAAAGCTAAACAATACGCTTAGTGCTTTCTGTTGTGTCGTTAGCAGGCCTGCCTTACGAGCAGGGCTCAACTAGCTGATATTTTCGGGGGGAAGTGATGGTACGTAACAACTAAACTCGTTTTCAAAACTTTACGGGGATTATTGCTCGGTTGTCCCCCGCGGTTGAGGACCTGGTTACGAGTAGTAATTAGAAAAATGAAGACATTGCAAAATCGGACTGGTTTTGTGGTTTCTTCCCTTTTTTAAAGCGAGGGGGTGCGATGCTACTTTATTTTTATGAAAGGAGTGACAGCTTCAAAAAAGGTTGGGTACCTATGCTCTACACAGTTTTCAGATACCTACTGTTGTCAACCATATGCCAACTAAGCACAAGCCATTTTTGGCTGTTGCCCAAGTGAGCTCACAAATCGATTTCTAGTGCCTTGGCAATTTAGAACAAACTGTAAATGTACGGGAAGGCGTTTTTCACGAGGGTTAGGGTGCAACAGGAGCCTCGACATTTTTCAAACAACTACCAAGTATTGAAGTGTTGCATTTATATAAAATAAGACCTCTAAATTTTTTTGGCAACGGGTCGATGTTTAGGGTTGCATCAGCACTCCCAAAGATTGACCCGGGTGGCGAAACTTGCAAATAATGTAAGTTGGTCATAACCTAGCAACTACTTGGAGTAGGAACATGATTTTGGTGTCCTACCCTACTAAAATATGTACCAGCTATTCATTAACCCTACTAAAATATACACCAGCTATTCACAAATGCTAATTTCAGAAATATCAGAAAAACATAAAAAGTTAAGTAATTTTCATTTGCAATGATTTTTGCTAAAATATATCAAAATTTTATGTATTTTACAAGGAATTTTTAAAATTCTGTTGTGTGGGCTGTCCTTCTTGTGTCACGTTTTTAACCCTGGTGGTAGTACCAGTGATGCGGCCAAGGCGTATTTGTCGAATCACAAGCTCTTCTAGTCGGTAGTGCCCAATGTTGTTTCAAGCGCCCAACAAGCTAAAGAGGAGTGCTCAATGTTGTTTCAGCACTTTTGTTACCAGGTTACTTAGATCTAAGTATTTGGTGAAAGCAGTTTTTTAGTTTTCATTTTACTTCTCTCCTTCACTCTCAGTCAATTCCACAAGTCTAGCCTAACCCTCTTGCAACAAATATATCTCCTTGTGCTTCACATGCCCCAACAAAAACTCCAAGTAAAGTGTGAGGCCGACTGCCGTGATCACGATATATAAATACTACGTTAAACCGCGATGTACAATGCATTGCGCACTGGCCCTTAGTGAAAAGCTAAGACTCAGCCCGACCCTACCTCAATGTTAGGTGGAACACTTAATCCTGAAAATCTAGCATACCACCACCAGGAGGCACAGTCAAAACAGAAAATTGACTTGAGTCACGCTATCACTGGGTACTGCTACTACCACTTTTGGTGAAATAAGCGTATATGTAGGCTACACGCGAAACGTCGTGAAAAATAGCTGAGTGGACAAAATAGTCATGAAAAACAAGCAGTGCAGGGCGTCTTTGCCCATGCTGAGGAAAAACAATACAAAAATTGATAATCATGAAACAGGGGTCGGGAACCTATGGCTGGCGAGCCAGACGTGACTCTTGATGACGGCATCTGGCTCTCTTGATATTTTTCTTTACGCGACTAACTTACTTAACTAACGTGTGCATTTCTAAGAAAATCAATAATTTTAAACAATGGTAGATGTTTGAATTTTGGCTTTAATAACATGCTTCTTATTGTAAATGTGACTTCTGGCGCTGCATGGTGTTGCTGATGGCTTTGTAGGAAAATTACAGAAAATGGTTCATCCGTAACAATCGTGTTAAGTGTTGAAAAATATAATATGGCTCTCACGGAAATACAATTAAAAATATGTAGGTTTCATGGCTCCCTTAGCCAACAAGGTTCCCGACCCCTATCATAACACGATACAATTGTCATTATTGCATTTCTTCTGTGTCACAAGACTTGGAACAGCAAAAAGTTGTCAATTTTCTGTTTCTTAACTGATGCAAGCTTGGATGTTTTCTTCTGTTTAGTTCCACCACTTGTAGCCTACGACATTCTGTTGCAAGAACCTTGCAGTAGGATTTTCACAGCAGATGATTATCTTGGATGTGTTGAGCTTTGTTTTGCTTATATTGGAGAGGAAAACATTCCTTTCAAGAGACCGGGGCTGTCCACAAATCAAGATAGACGAGCAAGCTGTCCTGGAACTACCCCACGGTACCATTACAACAAGAGTTGCAGCTCCTAAAGCTTAAAAGATTTGTTCTCATTGCCACTCTAATTTACAATGTGTGATGGTTTACCAGAAGTTGTACTACTGATGACTTTCCATTGATTTACGACTTTGCAGAGATCTTCTGTTGTATCAAGCTGTTGACAGCTTGAAATAGTGCTGCAAAGCATTCAATCTTCATCTTTGGTATCTTACGTCAGAAATGGTTCCACTCTCATTGTTTATCAGCAAGTTGAACGTGGTGGAGAAACGTGCCTTAGTAGATCACATGCTAGCTCTTAAATTAAGCCAAAAGAACTAATGTCTTCTCAACGCCAAAATGGTACCGGGTATGGTAAGCCAAGCTTCCCAAAGAACATTGACAGTTTCCCTACTTTGGCAGACTTGCTTATCTTTACTCTCGATCAAATCTTTCTGGTTGAAGTTTTTCTAAATTGGCCAAACTCACTAGCAAATCAAAATGCTCTTGTCAAAATTGGGGTAATTTAATGTGATGAATGACTGTGCTGAACGTGGTGTAAAAACTCGGATCAGATTTCTTTGCTGCAGCGACGTCTCAACGACACTATCGAAATTTCGTACAAGTGGTGGAACAAAACAGAAGAAAACATCCAAGCCTTCGTCATCCAAGAAAAAGGGAATTGACATAAAATTGACAACTTTTTGCTGCTCCACGTCTGGTCACACAGAAGAAATGCAATAATAACAATTGTATCGTGTTGATGATTATCAATTTTTTGTATTGTCTTTTGTCAGCATGGGCGGTGGAGGTCCTGGAGTGCTTGTTTTTTATGACTATTTTGCACACTCAACTATTTTTCAGGTAATTTTATGCATATGCATATGTGTTTATTTCACCAAACGTGGGTGTAGCAGTACCACCAGGGCTTAAAACTTGACCAAGAAGAAGAATACAGAACAAAAGTTTAAATATGTTTGTAAAAAAACACAAAATTTTGATCTATTTTAGCAAAACTCAGTGCAAATGGAAATTGCTTAACTTTTTAGGTTTTTCTGATAGCTTCAATGAATTGCTGGTAGGCCTGTATATGTTAGTAGGATTAGACATCAACACTAACGTACGGAGGGGGGGACGCTGTGCCATGGCCCTCCCCTCAGACCCTAAAAATAAAAAAATTTATAAACAGTATGCGTATTTTTAGGTACAAATGCGTATTTTTGGTGTAATTTGCGTATTTTTGGTGTGATTTTGCAAACTTTTTCCCGGAGCATGCCCCCGGACCCCCCTAGAATGGTCGTCCTAAAGTTGATTTGTGACGTCACACGATTGTGGCGAAACTTGCCCCCCTCGGGAATTTTTTGCGTACGCCACTGGACACCAAAATCATGTTTCTCCTTGAAATCTTCGCAGAAATCCATAATCTACCGCTTGTACTTGAGATAGCGATTTCTTAGTCATTGACAGTCAATAACATTAGAACATGACCGCTTCGACGCTATTAGTACTTTCACGAAAATCATGCCGAGGCTCTCGTTGCTTGGAATATGTCGGAAATTGAGATAAAAAAAGTGTATCTGCGCACATAACTAAAACTTAAAAATCGTTTTGAGCGTTCCTCAAGCTTTAACCCAGGGGTGTCAAACTCGTTTCAGTTCCAGGGCCACTTCAGACATATTTAATCTGAAGCGGGCAGGACCAGTGAAATCATTGCATAACATCCTGTTGTAAGTAATGCCAACTTCCAACTGTTTTTATAACTTTAATGCAAAAATTTCAAGCTTATCTGAAAATGATTATTAGCACATTTAAGGAGCAACCTTTCCAAACTGCAACAATATGACGTTTCTTGAGAAAAATCTGTTCAATTTTACGATATATTAACAAGATTTATCATTAATGACTTTGAAACCAACCTAAACGAAAACACAATGACTAAAAAATCAACCGAAGCAAAATATTTCGGAAAAACCGAACCGGTTTCTGTCAAATTTCC
>Ga0210059_1007030_pt1 | contig 17960 bp, 14 predicted proteins | sample Ectturendosymbi2_FD_188042 | JGI IMG/M metagenome (GOLD analysis project Ga0210059, IMG submission 188042) | Ecteinascidia turbinata endosymbiont from Florida, USA - Sample 2 (SPAdes) (version 2) | ecosystem: Host-associated > Tunicates > Ascidians > Unclassified | place: Key West, Florida... | reverse complement strand
TATATTTAGGGTTAGCAATCGAAGATAGAAATATATTTACATATTATTTATTCCCAATATTTATGCATATATCAGTTTAATATTATTATCAAAAGTCATTGTATGCTTATTGTTAAATATATCTATGAATAATCATGATAAAATATAATTGTCATAAGACATTTTAGGGGTACATGTTCATCTGCCGAAATTCTGAAGGGATACATGCTTATCTGTTGAAGTGCTGTAGGGGTACATGCTCATCTGTCGGAATGCTGAAGGGGTACATGGTAAGAGAAAGTTTGGAAACCCCTGGTTTAGGTCATATGTTTGCGTGTTTATCTCTGCGAACCATTTGCTTCAGCAGTGTCTTAGTCTTGAATTCCATTTTGTGATCTTCACGGAAAACGTTTTTTTCGCTTGCCGATTTCTTGGATTAATTAAATGCTAAACCTTCGCTTTCCTAAGAAACCTAACCAAAAATCAGCCTTCCTACGAAACCTAACCGGAGTAGACAGCTTACAGTGCTAACAAGTCAAGTCATGTTTGCGCTGTAAGTACACAGCAACAGAACACATTTCAATCAACAAAGCTTAAAACAAACAGCACAGGTTGGGCGAAAGACGGCCAAAGCAGTCACTTAATCAAGCCCAGCCTACATTTGATGACTGTTAAATTCAACAGCACAGGTGAAGCACAGAACATGAGTTCAAAACGAAATAAAAACAAAACACAGAAGCTAAATCAAAACAAAACACAGAACGAAATAAAAACAAAACACAGAAGCTAACAGTGCCTGATAGTGAGTTACATCTCTATGCTGCAAGATTATACTACTTTTAAGACGTCACAAAACCTTGGTTACAAAATGTTTACGATGAGATAGAAATGGTCTGTATGTCAATCAGATATTGCTCATTTAAAATTGTTACGCTGCAGAAAATAAGAAAAAATAAGGGTGCAAGTCACAAATAAGGACAATTATTAGAAGTAAGGACAGTAATATTTTCTAAGACGCAGTACTGTACTTCAAAATAAGGACGAATCTTAGCAATAAGGACGGTATGGTAGCCCTGCATATGGGTCTACCGGTCTTGTTTTGAAGGTTGGTTTGGCGCTGTTGGATACGTTTTAATCCAAAATCCTGTCACTGTTAAGGCCGTATGTCTTCCAAACCAAAGATTCAAAAATTCAAGTTAACTAAAGTGCTGTAATGACGTAGATATTTTTTGTTATATCTGTAAGTATTTCATCTTAGCAACTCAAAGATGCAACACCACTACTTTCATCAAAGTAGGCCGCAGGGTTTTTTTAAGGAAAATGTTAGGTACCCGGTATGGACCCAATTTCTCTGATTCTAGGGACCAGATGATAATTTTCTCTGAATCTAGGGACCCGATTTGGGTCGCTAAAACAACTTAAAAAACCCTGAATTAGGGTGTACCTAATACCTTGCTTATTTGAAATTTGACTTGAAGATTAGGGCAAAAACTGGGCCCATCATAAGTTTGCATAACTTCTGTGGAAACTTTGAAATGGTCTCAAGGAAAGAAGTTTTCCACAAGCTCATGTTTGGTGTTTCCATGATTTATAGAACCTAAAAACAATTTGGATAGGCTGCAAAATGGGGCGCATTTATGTCACAGGGGCGCCACAGACGTTTGGAGGGAAGTTGCCCCAAACTAACCTCCTGGATAACGCCACTGTTGTAAAGCCGCTTAAGTGAATTTCCGGAAAACATTGGACTTGTCGTGATTTCAGCGAGAAACACGGGTGATCGCTTCCATTAGAACGGTGGTTCCCAAAATGGGAGTAAAGTAAATTACCCCCCAAGGGTAATATGCGATTTTTGGGGGTTAACGTGGAACCAAAACCACAATGTTTTTCTGTATATGAGCGATTACTGGAAAATAAATTTTCGACCTGAAATGCGAGCAGAATTAATAAACACGGTAATAACAGAAAATCGCTGTTGTATTGTGTGAATTTGCACCATAGTTTCGACCGGCCAATTCCTTTTTTTGATTCCCTTGTGTTTTGTTGTTGCCCGACATGAATATATATATTTGATTGATACCTTCCCATCGAGCTGATGCACTCGTGTTTATTATTCTATTCATAATGTTGCTGCGTTGTTGAAAACTACTGAGATCTTGTACCGTATTTCAAAAGCTGATGTGATAAAAAAAACTGCAACATTTGGACTCGACGTCCGAAAAACAGCGAAAATCCGCTGAAAAATCTCATGCAAGTAAAATTGTCTACACCAGTGATCAAAATTTTCTTGTGATGTTTCAGACAAAATCTCGAACGGGATAGGAAGCAGTATGCCAAATCCTGTACGCAGTAAATGAGGTCGGTCCATGTTGAGGATGGATGAAAGTTCTCAATGGGTATGCAAACTACCTGAACCACTGCTTCAGTGAATCGGTCCTATTTAATTATTTAGGACCATAGGTGTTGGAGCAAGCAAATTTATGGGGGTGCTAAGGATTTTTGCCCGAATTTGCTCAAACATGCCCGAAAAGTTTTTGTGCGGCTTTTGACTACAAATTTTCTCCCACAAAAACCATCAATACCTTTTTTTGATGTGATCTCCGAAAAAAAGGTCTTCGTGTGTTTCCTGCCCACGTTAGGCGCCATTTTACCTGGATTTTGCGCAGATTTTCAACAAATTAAAACTCTTGGGGTGAACGTGCAGGCCCTCCTCCTATACTATTGTTTAGGACTCCTAGAATAATAGTCATTTTTAAAGTATTTTGTAAAAGCTTTGATTAGGGAAGTTAAATACGTAGCGGGAAAGTTTCTTCAATCAGGTTAAAATGGATTGTTGCAAAGTTTATACAGTTTAACGGAATCTCTGTGATTGACTTGATATGCGTCGAGCACCGGGAGGGTCCTCGCACCAGCGGCATGCCTGCGACGAAAACATGAGATGAGCGATGCGGTCATTCGTGCATAGATGTTGTACTGTGGGTTAAACCAAGTAACAAGTTCTGGCCGAAGAGTTGCAAACAACGTCTATCACACTTCTCCATTTTCCCGTCGCAATCGTGCACACTAAAATTTCCTGAACCATCCACCGACAAAACAGGTGAATAGACATTTTGCAGAGAGCAGACGTCAGCAATGAACGCTTCCAAGCGTTGGAGGAAGCAGGGGTAGTGGTATTACTTACACTAAACAAACGATTGAAGAAATACTGTTTTCGTGGCAGCCTGATTCCTCTCTAAGGCAATGTTCTTCCACCTTTCTGCTACAGTGAAACCTTCCGCAAATGTTTGCGGCGCTCACGGAACCCTATGCAATGATCCAAGTGTCGATATTGCTACAACCGCATAGAACTGTGGTTGCGAATTTCGTCCCAGGTAACTTAGGTCCGGAACCCCTGGCAGCCACTCGAGGAACCCTGATTGAAAAAATTTGCTCTTTAAGGCTTAAAAAGCAAATCTGGAGAATCATGTACATTACATTTAACGCATTTTATTAGTTCGCAAGTGATTTCAAACAGAAATACAACGAAGTACACAAAGGATAAGCTATAAAGTCTCATTCAGTCTAAGTTTGGCCAGCGCATGGCAGTATCAAGTTCTTTGCCTGGTCAGGTCGCTAGCTGAACTCTGAGTTGTTTGATATGATTCAAACTCTGATTGTCGATTCCAAATCCATAAAAAGCCTCGACTGAGGGCAAAAAAAACATTTGAGAAAAAGATTTCCGTCGCCCGTAAACAACTCGTACATTTAAAAATCACGCTGTGTAGTAACAGGACTGCTAACGAACATGAAGCAGTGGCCGTAACACTGCCCTGGCATTCGACACAACTTGCCTCGAACAGAAAAACGGCAGAACTTAAACCGGTACAGCGAGTCACTTGCGGTTTAACGAAAACGTATGCAGAAGACATTGAATGTTATAAAGCTACAATTCTGGTTGCAATTCAAGCAATTTTCACAAAAAATTTGAAAAACGAGTTACAAGCACCTGGCTACGATTTTGGTCCATACGAAGCTGCTGAACTTGGAAAAAATACACGTTTTGCGCAGGGCAGTAAATACTTTTGCAGAGGATTTACTTCACGGCACAACTACAAGTTGTGACTTCTTTCCGTGAAGCGATCAAGACGTTCACATAAAACTTTGCTTTTGCGCTGCTCGGCTTGAAGCTCCACCGTGCGTTCATCACGCTGCGCGGTGACTTCCGCCAGCTGGCGTCGCAGCATCAATTCCACTTCCCTCTTTGTCGCTGATTGGGCGGAAGATCCTTTTTCAAGGTCTTCTATCTTAGTAAGCAGTGTTTGGCTGCAAATAAACGAGCAGCAAAGTTTGAGCTGTTTGTCGAAAAGAGAGCAGATGAGAAACATATCTTTCATAACACAAGCTCCACTGTTGTGACCAACTGCGTTTTTTTGATGAAAAACCATGGATACTATCCTGGTCATTACCTTGGACGTGCACTGACAAACTGCTTTTTTATCAAGATAAATGCCGCTACTATCACAATTAAAATGGCATTGCGTGTATTCTAAACAAGATTTATTTCGGACACTTGCCACCGCAGGCCCCATGCACTTCTCTTCAAAGCAAGGAGTGTAAGTTAAAATAGCTCAGTTGCAAGGTTTTCCATCAGCAGGTTTTTCGACAGAGTGATTCATAGAACCACAGATTTGAGGCAAAAAGCACTTGTTCTCGTGACTGGAAACGAGGTAAAAAACGAGAAATCACAAATCAAATCAATGAACGCGGGTGAACAGGTCTGCAACCACAAATTTGACGAACGTTTCTTGCCTTTATCTCCGAATCTTGTTAAAAAATGTATTCAAACATTAATGGTGACAACGGGAAATGATAAACGTAAAAGAAAAACGGGAAAGTGACGAGCGATAAACCGAAAACTCGTGATTTGAACTCAAATGTGTAAACTGACATACTCAAATGGGTAGTCGTAGCAAAGTTCACAATACCGATGGCAAAGAAGCAAAAGATGACAACGGGTATTTTGAAGCTAAACGAAAACAACGAACTATTAACATTCGAAGAAAATACAAGGCGAAAGGTTCGAAAGTGCTCAAAGTTTCGATAAAGCCACTTACTTAACGATTTTCCGCTCGCGAAGTTTTTCTTCATAATCCTTGGCAGCGTTGCGACAAGCTCGAATTACTTCTTTTGTGAGCGTTTCCAATTTAGTGGCTAAATAATAGAGGGGTTCTCGGAGCTCTCTGCACGACACAACGCAAACATGAATCGCAATAGTGCAACACTTTACATTACCGGGTTCTTTCTCGAAAACTGAAACACAAATACTATAGTTTTTCTTATGCTTCACCTTCACCAGTTGAATCGAAGCAGCCACAGTTACGTCTTGCTATCTGCAGAGGTAAAGCTAAAAATGTTGGCCTCGAGAAATTCTATAAAAACATCATGTCTATGAGTTTTTAGATTATAAAGCGCCACAAGCAGATGCAGCACGATTGCATACGTCGACACAACAGCCGTTTCCCTTAACTAATTTTCCAATGTCTCATTAACAAATTTTGTACACATACGGAAAGGTGCAGTTTTCGATGAAGAGCTTTGTATCTATACAAAGCGATGTCTATATAAAAAGAGTTCTATCGGTCTGGGATGAAAAAAGTCCGAACATGATTTTCACTTGTTTTAATTTCAATTTTGATTACCTTATTGAAAAATGTAAAGGCATGCTGTGATTTAATCGGTGAAAAATTCTAATTCAAGAATTGTTTATTTTAAAGAAACCAAGTCTCACTAAGAACCACAACGTTTCGAAAAATAACTTTTGTTGGTTTCCAAAATCTTTTTTTGCTTTCAAGGCTAATGTTGTCAACCACTTATGGCAACGGCGGTATTTCCGCGAAGATCTTGACATCAGGGGCATAACGAGGGGGGTAAAATTCCCCGGGCGCCGAAAAGTCCCAACAATATCACAAGAACTTTCTTCAATACAGTAAATTTGCTTCCGAAAGAGCTCAGCTTCGAACATGGGAGAGCTTAACTTGCATCTTGCCCTGGGCGCCATCTAACCTCGTTACGCACCTGCATGCAGCGAAATAGAACCTGACGTCACTGGTACCACCAAAGGTCTTCACAGCAAATTGCAACGTGCTGTGAAACTGGTCGAAAATTTGTTAAACCATTTTATAATCTATCATCGCACGACCAGCGAACGTTGCAGCCAATGCGGCAAAGGTCTCATGGACTGATGATGAATTTCAAATGAGTAAAATGTTCTGCCTAAAAACAACAGGCCAGCAGTTGACTTAAAAACGAATCCAGCAACTATGAAGGTAAAGAAAGCTTTATCAACGACTTTTGGACAGGATACTGGAGCTCTGCAATGGGTTTTAATATTTCGCGTAAAAAGCAGTCACATAAAACCGTTTGTTTAAAAATTAACTCAAAATTTGCGCATTTTCACCCCGAGCTGGTGGAAGAGTATGAAGTCTATAAACTTCATCGGCAATGACTGTGTTTGTCAACATTCGTTGTGATAAAGCAAGCTGCAACCGATGTCGTAATAATGAGGCCCGATGACATTTTCAACTTAGCTCTAAGAAATAATGTCATATTTACAACAGAAACTGTAACTCAGGGACGACAAAAAATAGTAATTTGTCCGAACCAATTCTCTGTCAGCTGCTACTCCTTTTTGACTAAACAAACAAACAAGGAAGGACGTCTAAAGTACTGCAACAGGGTTCAGTTTCCCGAAGTTCAATGAAACTGTGGGGCAATTATGCTGTAATAGGTGCACAACAACAGACACAAACAAAAAACAACAATTCTCGGTACTTCGCTACATCTGGATTCGCGGGACCTTCATCGTGATTCGATTCAGCGAGGAGAGCTGAGACCACCAAAGATTTTGAGGGGGTCTTCAGAGCAATTTCGACCAAGTTCGGACCAGTCGCTTCATCTTGGCCTGAGACATAAACACGCCAACTACAACGTTTGAGTAGAACGGAGTACTATTGGTGAATTGGTAGAGGTTGTTTCGAATTTCAAGGAAATTAAAATATTTGATCAACACACCAATAATATGACCTGACGCGAAACACTCAAGTTAACGATCAAACGTTTTTCATTTCCCTTCCTTCAGTTATATGACGCCACAGGGAAAGTAGATTTTGCAGCAAGGCTCATAAGCCCAACGTTATAGTTATTCAAAAAACAACACCACGGCAACTGAAGATACACAGTAAAACACTTTATTAGCAGCCCGTCTGTATGCGAAATACTCATCCACTGGCTCCGTCACCAGGCTGCTAGAGGCTTTCTTTTAGATACACTCAGAACAAACTCTCGCGCAGACTGACCGGCTTCATGCAGCTGACTGGAAAACTCTGACAGCGTCGACGTTATTTCGCGGATTTTCTGCTCGCAGTTGGTAACTTCCTGTTGCTGTTCCAGTATGTCCAGCCTCGAAGTCGTTTTCACAATATCACACTCTTCCTGCAAGCTCTTGTTATCTGCTCTGGAATCAAGCTCGAAGTGTATAATCGTAAAACGAACAGAGCTACGAAGTATTTAGACAGGAAGATTATATCAAAGACTGCACTAACAGCGTCGCCTTCGGTGTAAACTGCATCAAAAACTGGGAGTAGTAAGGATACATTACTGCAGCAGTAAATCCCTGCTTAGTGTCAGTCGCGACGACGTGCGAATACCGATTACCGCGACGCCAAATCGCATCCAACCAAACAAAACGTACGATCGGACGCCATTCTGTAGCGACTCTATGAATTACTGTGAACTGGTTGAGTTGGGAGAAGAGCCAGGTCGACAGGAAACCTGAATCTTTATCTGCGACAAGTAACTTTTCGTTTCACTGCACAGCAACGCAGTATCGAGGACAGAATATATGTTGAAGTAGCCTAAAAATTTGATCTTCATCAGGTTATATTATTGCGCTTTAGCAGAAGTTTGAGCACCCCCTCCGAAAAAACAACCAACATCGTTTGCTTTTGTACAAAACTTTATGCAGTGTGTAGAAAGCGCAGGGCCAACATTAACTTTTAAAATGGATATTCTAGAACGTCTTCCCCAAACAATCCCATTACTTGAAACATTTAGTGGCTTGACAAGAAGCTGTACCTTACGTAAAAGCTTTAACCGAGTGCAGAGTGCGCGAAGTTTAAGTTTAATAGAAGACTTACTTCAGCTGCTTGACCTCGTTCCCCAGAGATGTTATCTCGGTCTGCTTTTGGTCTCTTTCCTGTTGAAGTTTCAACATATGTTCTTTGGTGGCTTCCAGAGCGTCCTCAAGCTTTGCCAAATGTTCCTCCAGGCACTGGTAATTATCAAGCACAAAGAATGAGAGTTGCATCACCGGCATTGAGTTCTGTGACGAAACAATCTTGACACCTTGTAGCAGGACTAAGTGCTGAACAGCAGCGCTCGCGCAGAAATCGCAAAATATACAACCAGTTTAGAAATTTTCGACTTCGGGTCACGCTCACGAAAACAAAACACATGTTACTGCACAATTTGCATTACGTTCCACTGCAAACTTATACCCGTGTTGTAGAAGCGGCGCAAGTTCTGCGTTCAACAGCGAGCTCGCACCATTAAAGGGATCATTTAAGGAACTAAAATATTGAACGGTAACGTTTTCTGAAACCACTCGTATGATCAGCAGGCGATACATTAACATCTGTTTAAAACAGACTAAGTTTAAAATATGACCGAAATGTTCTGACAGATCGATTTTCAACAAAATTCTATACGCATGTAAACAACACTGCACAAAGTTCCAGTACCGTAATTTTTATAAGCATATAATTAGAGTAACCAGTTTCACAGAATAAAATACTCTACATGCAACCCCCATCTGAGATTTGAGCGACTAAGGCACCCTGAATACTTAAAATCTAAGTGAGATGAGATTTCGACGACGATACAGGCTTTGCATGAGGATTTCTATTCATGGCCTGGAGACCACAACTTACTGCCTTCTCGTTGGCGAACTCGGATTGCTCAAATTCACGTTCTTCGCTAAGATTGTCAAAACTTTCTTGTAAATTTTGCAGTTCTTCTTTGCTTCGGGCGTTGGTCTCCTTAAGACAATTGCATTCCGTTCGCAAAGCATCACATTGAGTGCGGAGTTCTTGTATTTCTAAAACCGACAAAAATTTTTTCTTTTCTGTTTCTATCAATTTAAACTGCAGTTTGCTGCACGATTTAAAGCACTATCTCTTCATCACAAAAAAACTCATTTCACGGATTATAGCTGCAATATGACAACAGTGAAACGAAATTAATCGCACGCCACGTCGCGCAAGTTGGTGCACAAGACCGGAATTACGTCACACGTTGCAACATATTTCCCGAATGAATTTGCTCTCTCACGCGTGTCGTTACAGTACCCCATTCGTGTTTGCTGCTTAACCCATGTTAAACTGAATCCAGTGATGGTGCTTTCCTGGTGGACAGTACGAGAGGTCAGTGCATTGTCCTTAAAGTTATGCAGTCTTTTCTGCAAACACACAGCGACAACCCTCAAATAATTTTTTGGAAACCTAGAGGGTGCAATGAACTCGCAGAAAGGGTGTGCTAGATGTCGGTGATCCTTACAGTGCGCAGCTAAATGAAGAGGCGAATTTATTTTTGGACTGGCAGTGTTGCTGATTTTAGTCACAACGCAAACACATCGCACGATTCTCTTCACTGTTCCTAATGGCGGCAATGGAGTTCTTTTACCACCAATCAGCACTCGAAGCACCGCATCACGCATGAATTACCTGTTGTAAACAGTAACAACTCTAGTGGAAGTGATAAAAAGGTCAAACATGAATAACACAACACAAGCAAACCACTGCGCGATTCTGCATTTCGCTTTCAAACCAACTCAGTCGACCAATTCACAAACGCACCTTGCAACTGGTGATCGTTGCGTTCGTTGAGAACCTTTATATTCGCCGACATCTCACCCATCTTTGCTAAATCGGTTTCGAGCACTTTCACTTTGCTTTGACTCTCCGCACAAGACGAATGCAGGCGAATCAACTCCTGAAAAAAATGCAAGCAAGCATACCCAGTCAGTTTTGTGATTACTTACTCAGCAACTGCCAGTGGCAAGATTCTGAAACGAAACCCAACATGTTTGTATGAATTAACGCAAATTACAACTGATCGCACGGACTGAGCATTGAAATTTCTCCCATAGTCATATTTATCGATATACGATGGAATGGTCCAGTGGTCGGCAACGATCAGGGACTGCCGAGCATCGGGAGGTAGAGAGAAAGAGCAAGTTTTTATTTTCATGTAAGGGTTTGATCACAATGGCGAGGGTGTCTTTTCCTGTCCCGTTTGATCATGTCACAACGTTCAGCAAATGCGAGTCGCGAGTTGGTGAAATATTGCGTTGCATGAGCCAGGTGCACGTGCTTCACAAGCTGCATCTGTTTAATTCAAGCATCCGATACCAATCGAAGCAATCTGTACTGTCGGTCCAGGTGTATATGACTAGAAACCAGAAAAATGAGCCGAAAAATGTTGTCGTTTGGGTGGAGGCAGGCCTGTCACGCTTCAGTAAGTTTTCAAATCAATAAAAGGTTCGCAGTTAACGAAGCGTGCAAAAGATCATGACGAGCTTGCAAACGCAACCATACAAACATGATATACAGAACTGACTGAAGACTCCGAAGTAGTTTTTAAGCAGTTTGCAGTAAATGAATGACGGAAAAAACATTTAAATCGGTCACATAACAGCTCAACTTCTCGAAGGACACCGACATTGGTCAAACGCCCAACCTCGTTTTCTTTTTCCGCTCTTTTCGTAATATCCTCATCTTTTTCTTTGACACGATCATAAAACTCGCGCATTTGCTTCGATTTGAGATTCATCAGCGAAAGAGTTTCTTTCCACCTGTTTGATTTCTCTGCTAACTCCCTTTTTATTTTGCCAAATGCAGCGAGCTCGGCTTCAAGAAACTTCATTTTCTTGAAAACTCGTTCGTACTGTTCCTTGTAAGTGTCTACAAACAGCAATCCCAAGCGTTAGTTCATCAAAGACAAGTCAAGAACACTGAGTTGTTTCCATGCACAGTCACACATTTACAGATTTCAAAAACTGCATCGCTTATTCTTCGAAAGTCGTCGCCCGCTTCGGAGATACAAAACTGCTGATTTTTTTCAATTTTTTTAACAAAACTCCAGGACTACGTAGAGATACTTCAACGACATGAACGCAGGGTCTGCCACGTCCTAGTGACAAAATTGATTGTATGGACTTGCATTGCGCATAAGCGGTCAAAGCAAACTTAATGTGCCAAGGGTACCTAGCTTCAACAAAACAAGACACATCGCGTAATTTGCTCCAACACACTGCATCTTGGTTTGAGGTCCAGTTGAAGAACGACAAGACCAGTTTATTACGCAAATCTGGATTCTGGTACATACCTTCGCTGGATTCTGTATTATATGTTTTTACAAACAGCAAACATTACCTTCTACTTGCGGTGTTGGCTGGAGAGTATTGCATATTTTTCGTCCAGGCGAGTCTTTAACTTTTGACGGAGCTTGATCTTTCTACAAATAATTACCAAGTTGCTACGGACGCAAAGTGTAGAAAAGCTTTGTAACAGTGATGCTATGGCGAATAAATTGAACTGTGTGCTTTCTGAAAACGTCTGCGATAAAGCAGGATTTAAGGCTATAAACCAATTCCAGGCGAAAGAAGGTTGACCTTGTTATTAGGAGCTGCCGTGATTTTAAAAGTTTTGGGTGAACACAGCCGCTCGTCCTTTCCATGTCAAATTGCACAAGAGGGCGATCGCATCTCAAAAGAGAACTAAATACAAAACCATGAAAACAAGATAGATTTTTAGAAGTGCAATTTAAAAACAAACAACAGCTATCTCCGGCCGTATCCAGTCATACCGACAACTGTTATCATGGGCACTTCTTTCATTTTTTGAGGCTGTTGCTCTCACATAATTATTTGTTTTGAAAAAAGCACGCTGTTACATTAAAAAGTATGATGAACACATTTATTGCAAGTACAAGATGGTTGAAAACATTGAAGAGAATGACTCTGTAGCTGGATCCTAACTCAGATACTTGTCCCGAAAGCTGGCTATTCATGACTAGGGCCAAGCAAAGTATTGGCTCCTAATGTGTACATCAGGGGTCTCAAAACTTTTTTGACCGAAGGCCACCTGAGCTATTATACAACTGTTCGAGGTCCAGACATCTTACATAATGTGATTATATGTTACATTCTATCAAATAAGCAAGTTTTTGTTAATATCTTATTTTTCATTGTTGACAGAATGTCTTCGCGGGCCGGATTTGGAGACCTTTGGTATACATCAATTTGAAATAATGGGCTGTATCCAAGCAAGTTTCTGTGGAAAAAAAGATTTTCATACGGATTTAGTCCCACTAAACAGAAATCGCAGAAGTGTGTTGCAGTCATTATGATCTTCTAAAAATCGTTTTCATTGATAATTCAGATCAACAGTCATCAAAAAACGTCATGCGTTTATAAACGATTAATGTAACCTGAATCAACATGCTAGTTCAACCAGTTCTCTCAAACAGGGTTGTGGAGTCGGAGTCGCAAGGAGTCGGATTCCTAAGAATACGAGTCGGATTTTTTATCCGACTCCAGAAGTCCAATAGAATCATTTTTTACATTGCACTCCTAAGTTAGGAGTTCTAACTCGTGCCTTATGACAATTTCAACATTTCAATTTGAAATGCTACAATTTCTTTTAAAACATTTTGGTCATAAAATTTTGGAGGCTAGGAGTCGGAGTCGGACATTTTACCTCCGACTCCGCAATCCTGCTCTTCAATCAAAGTTTTATGCAGTTGTGATTCGTTGGTCCAACTACTGCCTAAAAATGATGCAAGTTAACAATTTCTCCTTGTCGAAAGTCGTTTTGCAGTTTTACGTCTTCGCTCATGTCATAACACACAAGGTCAACGACGCCACACATTCAAAACTTAGAGTCAAATGACTCGTGCCCTCCATACCTTTAGAAAGCACCCACGAGAGCATGCAAGAGAAATTTTCTTTCCCCTTTAAGAAGCATTGCGTTCACTCCACAAATTCTAGTTTAGGTGGAAAGAAATCCTCATTTACGTAAATACCGACCACACTTACTTCTGACGTTGCGGTCCCTTAAAAGGGAGAAAACGATTTTTGTAATAATTGTGATTTTTTTCACTTAATAAGTCGTTAGTTTGAACTACAGTTCTTCACAACACGATCTACTCCACCACCAGAGCGGACAGATGTATGGTGTTTGTGATAGGCATTCAACGCTTAGACTAATTGTAGGGAAAACATTTGCCTATAATCACCTTTTTGGTCATAACTAACCAATCAGAGGAGCTACAACAAACCACTGGGCATTATTGGAAAGGGTACTCCAGAGCGCATCTCTCGATGCCAGTTTTGCGCATGTGTGACGTTCCTGTGACGTATTACAGGGGTAAACACGATTTTTTTATCCCTGTAATAATTGTAGTCATTTTTTCAAAGGGCTGTGCAACTAAAAGTATGGACGTTGGCAAAATTGATTCTTCATGAGAAAAGTCACTGACACCGTCCTCTTCGTATAAAATAAAGATGTTTCAAAGATGTCTTGGTTGTCTTTCTACTACCAATGTTTTTCATATTCCCCCTAACATTTTCTACCTCCAATGTTTCTCATTCCTCCCTAAAAACTCATTTTCCCCAAACTTTCTGATGAGTGCTTTTCTTTGGTGTTTTGGTTAGTTGAACCATTTGCACGTTTTCCAAGTAAAAAAAGGGTTTGAAAATACATGCAGGTACCAGTAAATGTTGAAAAACTACTGCAAATTGGTTGACATCTACAAAAAATACATTTTGCGCAATAACGTCAAATGCAAAGATACAGTATGTATATATTTTCTTGATAAAAAAGACGCCAAAATCCCTTTTCAAAAATGTCTTGGTTGTTTCTCTACCGAATTTAGAGCCGCTATAGTGGCTTTCTCGGTCACACAAGATAGGAAATTCTTTTTATTATTCGATAAGTGCTAACAACCAGCATGGGTACGCAATAATACTGCGCTCCTTTTGCTTTGGTGGTTCCAGCTGAGAAGCAAAAGATATTTTTCTGAGCAACATGGAAGAAAAAAAACTCAACACAAAACTGCTGGCATTTATCCATGTCATTGCACGATCGCAGTACTAGGAGCACATGTCTGTAATGATGACAACACAAAAGTTCCGCGATTTAAACAATACAAAACTAATGGGGACTTTGCATCTTGTTTTCTATGAATAAAATACTGTTCCCTGTGTATCTAAGGTAGCATTTTCAGCTTCTTAATGTCGCAGGTTAACTCTTCTGTCAAATAAGATTGTCGCTGACACCATAACGTGAAAATACTAATGGCAAATTCCATGTGTGGCATCACTCGGGTTAACTTTGTTTCGTGCTCCTTTTTGTCATACTGTTATCTCGGTGCAGGGGTCTGCAGACTGTGAAACTTTTTCTGCGGAGTCGGGATTGACAATGGCTGGCTCGGATCACATGTTTTGGTGCTACGTGACCACAAACGTGAACGAAAGTGGTCTTTTACTACGTGTAAAGCCGTGCTTAGCTCTGCATGAAATTTTAAAACAAACATGTGGCAGAGTTAACTTAAGATGCTCGAATGAAAATGGACAGGGCGCTTATGAATCAGCTTAGATCACGCAAGCTACATGCCAGCGGCGAACTTATACAGTGAATTCGGGAAACTGCCATGTCTTGTGTGTTAGTTCAGTAGTCCACTCCTCCTGACATGCATAAGCTCTGGCACGTGGCTCCATCAGACCTGTGGCCACGGGAAAGCTCAAGAGCTCATCCTCTAAATGTTAAGTACCGTTGTACAAAACAGTAAGCACGCTTCTTCAAAAACTGAATTCCTCACCAACCTAGAAAACCTCATAAGAGACATAAGTCGGCTACGAAAATGGGGACAGCAAAGAAAGGTAATGCTTTTATATGCGCTCAATCCAGACAATGTGCAAGTGCCTAAAAATGAACAAAATAAATTTTCTTCTTCCTGCAAAAATCTAATCCAGGGGCCGGCAACCTTTCCCTAATCGCGGGCCAAAAACATACTCTGCAAGGTATAACGGGTCGTACTAATTTTCCACCAACAATTCCGTTCCCTTCGCTGTTTATTATGTTGTTAAAATTTGGGAATTCATTATCAGATTAACTCCAGACTTTCACAGTTCATAAAGAAAACGGAAAATACGACATACAGTACATCCACAGCACTGTGCAGTTTCTCATGAGTAGCTCCGCATTAGTATGCAATACAAGAAGTTGCAAGGAGGGCAGATTCATAAAGTACATACCACTAGGCGGGCCATCAGTTACTACAATTTGTAAAGGGTCTGCGGGGCGTAGGTTGCCGACACCTGATCTAAACCAATACAATAACCAAAATGGATCATCGCTGATCTAATGACTGAAAATTTTCCTTCTGAAGAGTAGAGAGCACGTAAGTTCTCATGCTTGTTGCGATATCAAGATTGTAGGGCTTGAACAAAATCTAACGCCGGAAAAGGAAAAATCAGCAAAAGATGTCATGTTATCTAATGCAGGACACATTGAGTACCTGTGAAATACAACCAGAACGATCTTGTGTCTATTTTCAAATAAATTTGAGTCCGCAGCAATTGGTAGAACTTCTTAGCAAGCATGAAGTTTTCCTCCGACATGTTTCTACACCTAGTGTCGCAACAACCACGGCAAACTAGACTGCAGTTTTTTGAGGCCTACAAATTGAGAAGCGAAAGAACAGTATCACCACTCAAATGGAGACTGATTCGCGATGCCATTATTTAATCATTGAGTCGGTGCTAACACTAACAAAGTCTTCTTTTCGGTCGGTCACCTTATTTTTTCGCAGAAAAGCGTGGCGATGACAGGTGTTGAAAATGCGGAATCATTTTACTATCTGAAATCAGCAAAAAAGCCTGTGGGCCGCTGCAAACGAAGATCAACCGACGTTGGCCCGTTGCTGATAATAACTACTCTGATAACAACTAAATAAGGTGCAAAGTTTAAATTGTAGTTGGTGTTTCATCAGTTACTTGGGCGAGCATTATAGCATTTCAGAAAACCTATTTGAAACGTTTACATGCAAACATTCGTTAGAACTTCACGCGTCTTGCTCTGAGGGTTTAATTTTCTGCCCATGAGTTTTAGGACAACCTGACGCGTAGGCAAACTCTTGCTACCCCGATCGGCGTGTAGCAACACAAGCTACACGCCGATCTAAATTCTCGTTAAAATATTAACCCCAATACGTAATCCAAAAACAGTTAAAAAGCCCTGCAGGTATTACTTGGACAAACTTCGCAGCTCGTTTTTCACATTTATCCGCTACTTAATTTTCTAACAAGTTGTCATGTTTAAGGTCTCTTTCCACCACTCTGTCCACGAATGTAGTAGTTTAAACAAACATAGCACAGCACATTCTATCACCTGTTCCACAGGTAATAATTGTGTCCGAGATGTCTGCAGGGAACGAAGGGCGTTGACCTGGTCCAGGATTTTCTCAAGGACAACTTCGATTTGAAGATCCTCGCAGGGATCTAAACAACGGCATTAAGCCTTTGCTCAGTGGAAGATACTCAACCGTACGACGCAGCGTAGATGGCTAATGTAATTCAGCTGCAGCAGTTCCTCAAGCAAGCCTGCGATGCAGACTACAGTATATCCTTAAATAGATAGTTTTTGACGAGCTGTCTAAGATGGGCATCAGATGAAAGTGTTGTGTGCACTTCATGCTTCTAGTTTGCAGCGCTTAGCTTAGACGGCATCGATCGCTTGAATCGCGTTACTACCACGGGATATTAGCGTTCTCCTTTCGCACAACACCGACGCACCGGTTGCCAAAACGAATTTAATTACGCGAAGATATGCAGCAAGTGACCGAATACAAAAGAAGAACGAAACAGCGTTTAAGCGACGGAGTCAATGGCATGCGCGTGTTGTGAGCGAAGTTTTACCAAATGACGACACATCGATACAAAGCAACAAACAACATGAATCAAAGCTTTTTTCGTTCAAATAAACTCATTCAGTTGACGTGGCTTCCGATACTCAAGCTATTTTCGCAGTTTAGGACATTTTTATTTTCGTAACTGAACCCGTTGCACGACCCCATAAGCTCGCTAAGTCAAATTCAAAGACGGTTAGAGCGACGCAAAATAAACTTGTTTGCTTGCCATTGCACATAAATCAACGCAGACTCTGACCTGTTTGCGACGCAGAAGTTCGCACCGTTTTCGATGAATGCAGCGCAGAATCTGCACAAATTATAAATTCTTCAGGTGTTTGTCACGTAGCAGCAAAAACGAAACAACCCAAGTTATGTATTCAATGCACTGGTTTACAAGCGAGAAGCTTTACTTCTTTTGCGTTCATGTAAAGCTAAAATAAAAATAGATGTTGTATTTGCGACATTTTGCAAGGAAGGCGTCCGTCAACACGCACGAATCAACCCAACACCCCCAAATTTTGACATAACAAAACCAGCAAGAACTAAGCCGGGAAGCTACGCGCTTTATTCCAGAAAGTTCAGTGGAAAAGTGTGCAACGCAAGCCACGCTAACGCGACAATGACTCTGACTCTCACACAAACGGTATATCATGACTTAAAAGACACACAGCAAGCACAGCCCATAAGATTGTCCCGTGCACGAGAACAATAGAAGATATTGCGGCGGCAACCATAGCATTTTCAGCGCTCAGCTAACCTTCAGCAACCGGCGGGACGTCGCAATGCAGACCACTGCTTTGAGCAGTTTGCATCAGGTCATTGTCGTCTGCGTCGGTCTTCTCGTCGCCCCAGTCTTCCTCAAAACTCAACGTCTTTTTCAGGTCAACCGCATTGGTGCTCAGACGTTTCAAAAACCTTCCGTGCAGGAAGTTCGCCGATGACGGTGTGGCGACTGCACGACGTTTCTTTGTGGAAGG
>Ga0210059_1007029_pt1 | contig 17961 bp, 10 predicted proteins | sample Ectturendosymbi2_FD_188042 | JGI IMG/M metagenome (GOLD analysis project Ga0210059, IMG submission 188042) | Ecteinascidia turbinata endosymbiont from Florida, USA - Sample 2 (SPAdes) (version 2) | ecosystem: Host-associated > Tunicates > Ascidians > Unclassified | place: Key West, Florida... | reverse complement strand
AAAAAGAGTGATTTTTCTGGCATCATAACGCCTTCGTTCTGACCTTCTGAACTGTGGTCGTCTGCCATTGATGTAGATACTTTGTTTGCGACGTAATCCGCGTGTTGTGTAAGGTGATACAAACTTATGAACAAACTTTGCTCGAGTAAAGTTTTAAGGCAGTTAATTTGCTGTAGCAAACAATCGGCTATGTTACTTAACCTTTGCAAGGATCCAAGTTTAGTGAATTCATGTGCCATATTGTTTTATGGAATCCGGACGGAACAACTTTAACTCAGATTTTTTTCCAAAAAAAGAGTGATTTTTCTGGCATCATAACGCCTTCGTTCTGACCTTCTGAACTGTGGTCGTCTGCCATTGATGTAGATACTTTGTTTGCGACGTAATCCGCGTGTTGTGTAAGGTGATACAAACTTAAGATCACTCAGATGTACTGATTTCCGTACCCGGCTGTATGCAAGTTTGCTCAAAAGTAGATATTCGGGCGTGCTGGTTGTGAACTGCAATGTAATTGAGAGCTCGTGTCTGCCGAAGTTAACCTCCTAAGCAATTTGATGCAAGAAAAATGCGAACAGAAGATTAAAAACAATTTTTTCCCTGCTGTTGTTGATACTTGTGCAAAGAACGGTTATACATGCGTTTTTCTGGTCTTTTCAGAGAACAACTGACTTCCAGCGAGAAAGCGAAACTGGAATTACAAGGCAGACTGAAAGAGCTAGAAAGTAAATTGGCTAAGTTACAGAAAGAACTGGATAACGTTTCAGTTGGGGGGACCGGAAACCCACTTGCAAAGCAATCTGATGAAGAGGTAGACTGTGACATGCCGCCTCCTGGTCACTTGACCGTATAAAAATGCGTGAAGGTTTCCTTACAATAGAAATATTTGTAATGAGTTAAGTTGTGCGATTTGTTGAATATCGGTCTTCTCTGCTGGCTTGCGGTTAATCACAACTATTTGTTGAATTTTATTTCATGATGTTATGTTTGCAGAAACAACTGCTTTTAAAGACACTATTTAGAAAGCCCTATTTTACGAGTTTTACACTCACTTGACGCTCAATCGTCTTGCTAGTCGTTTACTGTGTAAAAATAACTTCCACGATGCAAGTATAGCAGAAGTTTTGTACGGTTTTCAGGACACGGTACCGATGTCGCAGAGAAAGCGATTTACGCGGGTTGAGATGGCTCGGGTGTTAATGGAACGGAACCAATACAAAGAGCGATTGATGGAACTTCAGGAAGCAGTTCGCTGGACTGAAACGCTCCGTGCTTCAAGAAATCATCCTGATTTGAATCAACCCAAGACCAAAAGCAAATCATCAATTTTTCAATTGTTAGTTGTATTTGTCTTTAAATTTAACAGACATTTCGATCAAAACCTACCAAAACAATTTTTAACACACAGCCGGTCATCTTTTTATTTGCCAATGTTTGTTTGGATTTTTTCAGAGAAACTTCAAATTTTTGGTGAGGTCTCCCTTCCTTCAGCTTAATTAGCAGGCATTTTTGTTTTTCCAACTGTACGTGGTTGTTTGAAAATGTAACGTTAGTTTTCTTTTACCAAAGCGCACCTTTCCTGTGGTTGGTTTGTTTTGTTGCAATGAAGCAGTCGCAGCAAAAACTGTGTCAGATTTTGCGACTTGTGGAAAAACTTCTCACGTGTAACTCCCCACGCCATACCCACCTTAACCTATGATTCCCCAAATTCTGCACCGTCATCAACCACGCAAATATCTCGTGTTGTTTGTCACCAAATCTAACCCTGTCGAAAGACTTTTAGTTTGTAGTTATTTTAAATAAATTTTTTGTTTCTAAACTTTACCTAAGTTGGTTGACAGCGTGTTTATTGACTCGGTTTTGGTCGCAACAAATCCGACAATTCTGTGCTTTGTTACTTGTCAAGCAGCCGCGAAAGCCTTGCACTACCGTAAAGCCGACCTCGCGCCTCAGTTCAGCTTTTGCTTTCTGCAGTTTTAGTCGATTGTTTTCGAACAACAGCGGTGGTGACGCTCAGATGGTTTCGTCGTCAAACCAAACCCACATTCGTCGATCCGCCGGCTCTGATTTAGGCATCAGCGTTGCCTACAACGCTCCAATGTCGAAGGTAATTCCTCGCTCCCGCAGCACGACGTCATCCATGTATGGAAAATCGCCTACAATCGATACGCTGCGCGAGACGTAAGTACACGTCCTATCTCTCTGTTGTTGCTTGGCACAAAAAACTTTGTTATATGGTGTAGTGTGGATGCTGCATTCTTCACTGCACTGGCCAGTGTGTTATTTCTTGTCAAAATAACGCTTGATTCGGCGTCGTGAGCTTGTTTCCAATCAGCTGCACTGTCACAGCCTGCAGTGAACAAAGAAGCACTTAATGAAGAATGAGCACCACTTTTTCGCTTGAATCCGGAAAGTTATCGGGCAATTAAGAAAACAAGAGTAGTATTTGGCCGAAATCTTGATTCCGACTCTGGTTCATTAAACCGAAAATCTGTATCTTCTTCTGGACCTCTTTAAAATCAAACATTCTCTTCTGGGCTTTGCTTGTAAATCGTACTCAAAACAGCCCATTTACTCTTACAGCTTTTCTTGGCCGATTGAACATTTTTGTACTCAAAATGTCATTGTCTGCGATTTTACAGAACCAATACAGATTTTTGGAAAAAATGTTTTTTTGTGGCATAACCGCTTGACATTTTTGTTCAGTCGGCGAAATTCAGGTGGTTAAAGACAGGGATCTCCAAACCCGGCCCGCGAAGACATTTTGTCAATATTGAAAATAATATATTGAAGAAAAAATTGTTTATTCGGTAGAATGTGACATATCCTGAAACGATCACATTACGTAAGATGTCCGGCCCCCGAACTGTTGAGTAATGGCTTATGTGGCCATAGGTGTAGGAGCAAGCAAATTTTTGGGGGTGCAAAGGATTTTTGCCCAAATTTTTCCCAACTTGCCCAAAAGTTTTTGTGCAGCTTTTGCCGACCGTTTTTTAATGTCACCTTTTAAAAAATGGACTTCACTTGTTTTCCTGCAAACGTTAGGGGATAATTTTTTGAAGTAAAGCAACATTGGGCGACATTTTTGCCCAATTTTTCAGGGATTTTTTCTAGAAATTTGGGGTTTTGTTCGGATTTTCAGGAATTTTGCCAAAATTTTAGGAGATTTTGCCCAAATTTTCAACAAATCTAATTTTTTTGGGGTGCACTTGGCACCCCCGTCTGCTACACCACTGTATGTGGCCCTCTGCCAAGAAAGTTTGGAGACCCCTGGTTTAAGGTAATTGGTGCAGACAAGGTGAAGAACTTAAGCGGAACTTTCAATCCAAGCGGAATGGTTGAGGTGTCTTCGTAAAATAGATAATTTTGAGGCAGCTGTTTTGTATTACTCATTTGTTTGGGCCTTGGAACCTACGAACTATTTATGGCAATGCATTGAGTTGATTTTGTAAATAATCGTCTAACGTTTGAGGTGCTGTAACTCGTAAAGCGGTCAAGATACCTCGCACAAAACGCGGGTATCTGAACTGAACTGCACTATGTTGTCATCAAAAACGACTTCTTCATGTGTTTTTTTCTGATGGACGATGCACGTGGTTGCAGTTTCTTATTCAACATACGCATTATGACGCAACCATTGTTTGCTGATAACGGAATGGCGCTTGGCAAAGTAAGTTGGAAGCCTGGCTCTCGTGCGAAGCGGTTTTCACGTCTTGAATTATTCAAAACCTCGCCGAACTAAACATTGGATTCTCTCAAATTGTGCGGTCTTCTCGTGTATGCAGAATGTTGCGTAACTTCGTCGCTGCGGCTTGTAATGAAAGGGGCTGCATTGTCTACAAGACGTTTTTTGATCATCGCGTCCTTTTCTACAACTACTGTTGGTTTGTGACGAAAAGAGCTCCTGCGTAGATTTGTAATGGGCGCATGGTCTGGTGCCTTGCTTAACAGTCGCTGCACATCATGCGACGTTGCTTGAGAGGATTTTTTATGCTGACTGGCTCAGTAAAGCGATGATTATATGCAGTTGTAGCGCTCGAAGCTACCACCACCGTAACTTCGCAGTCATTACTACTCCTGGCAAACCTATTGTGTTTCAAAGATCTTTTGAATTTTTATGTACAAACACTAAAAACCGGCTAAATATTGATTATTACAGAATGTTCAGAAACCAATCGGGCATCGCCTTTAGCGCCGAAGCTCTCTTGAAGAAAAGGTTTTTACATTACTGCATGATTCAAAGCAATTGACATTTGTGCTTGTCCTTATCTTCTCAGTTGATTTATCATAACATAAGCAGCGTAGATAATATTTAGTTGATAACAACATGCCGCGTCACCGGCTGGTCAATAGCCAGCTTCTTCCGTGTTGGTTACGCTTGTAAGTAAATGTACGTGAAATACAGGGTGTTCCTAAAATTTGTTTTATTTGAAATAGATATATATCTGAATAACTGCGAAGTCTAGGTGTATAAAATTAAACAGGTTAACCGTTTAGTAGAACAATATGTATCATGAAGATCAGATAGAGGAGTTCAAACGCGTGTGGATTTTCTTAACAATTTTACAAGTTTTCGATACACGAACAGTCTCTAACACAGCGCACATGAAGCCCGCTTCTGGGGCTAAGCACAAATGCTTCCGTAAGTTTCTGGACTATGTCTTCCGCTATTGTTGGTCGTCCAGACGCTTTGGCCCAACACAAACAACTTTGTTATTTTAACGTCTTGTGCCATTTCCAAATCTCCACTGCAGTTGGTGCTTTTTTTCTGGAAAACTCTTACACAAATGCACGCTGTACAGCCTTGTTTGACTGTGTTCAAGCATATTCCAACCCATGAAACACTTTGGTATTGAAGTGAATGCTATGTATTTATCTGCACAGGCAAACGCATGGAATAAAAATGTAAGTTTTTTCTACGCATGTTAAAATTTTAGATCATTTGATAAAAATACATTGGTGAACTTCATAGGCTGCAGAATATAGCAACAAATATTTCGGCACACCCTGTATATCAGTGGCTCCCAACCTTTTTTGATGCATTCCTCCCTTTGCTCATTTTGGAACTTTTCATTCCTCCCCTGTTTGTGTTCGTAGGCTAGTGTTAACTACAATTGGAGCAACGGTCTTCATTGACGACAATAACTTAAGTAATAAAAGTGGGACAAAACTAATTGTCAAATAATGGCACTAAAGTTTGTCAACAAAAACGTGTGCTAGTTACAAATATAAAGTGATATAACTAATTGAAAGAGCCAATGTCAACATCAAACGAGAAGTACAACACTGACAATGAATAGGTAGCTTAGCTGTAAGATGGAAATTCCTCCCCTGAACTCATGAAATTCCTCCTTGGGGAGGAATTCCTCCTCCCCGGTTGGGAACCACTGCTGTATATTAACCGCGCAGAACATATGAAGTTGGCATGTGAGTAAAATGAAGTAACTGTGACCGGATTAACAGAAAGGCCTAGCCTTGATTAAATACTTTTGTTTGGTATTGATGGTCAGCTGGTATGTTTTTTTGTACTCCTAACTGATGCTAACTCGTGAAACCTACTAACCATAATTCTTTACATCGAAACGGCCAACATTACGGTGCATAAATACTAGTGAGTGAAATATTGAATGGGATTTTATTTCTTGCCTCCGATGACCTGCATGGCATAACAGACCGGATGGCTGGCTGCAAATTTTCGCAGAAGCAGCGGTATCGACCGCGGTGGCGATTGCAACTACCAATGGAAGCTATAACGCCTTTTAAATGCATGCACTTTGTTTTTGTTAGAGATAGTGCTTGCGATGATCATCACCGTCGTCAGTCGTAACAATATCATTTGATAAGCGATACAAGCTTAATTGTTTTTGTAAGTTTCCTTGCTTCAAGGTTAGCTTTGATTTATGGAAACCTGCATGCGTGGGAAATGTAAAAATGAGCCACTCAAAAACTCAAGCATGTGTTCAAGGTTTTTCTTTAAACGTGCAGTGGCCAATCCTGTCAGTGTCAACCAAAGTTCTTTTAAAATTTGCTGCCTTCGTACATTAGTTGCATGATCAGTAAAATCACCAGCAATCAACCAACCGTCCACTGCTTATTGCTGTTGTTTTATGTGTTACTTTATTGCTAACAGGTTATCCATTGCTTACCTGAGCTAAAACGTGTGTGTACCTGCTGTTGTCCGCTTCTGCCCGAACCATAGCGTTATGCAATTTTGGTCAGTGTCTGGGTCTCCAGTTGTCTGTTAGCTGATGATTTAAGAACCGTTAGCGTTGTTTATTTGTTGGACCTTCTAAATAAACCCAACCAACTGACCAATCGCCAAGTTTTACTTTAAAACGGTCCTGCTTTTGATGTGCCGGAATTACGAAACGGCAAACACAGGGCCTTCCTGGAGCTGCTATACGGTATAGGAACGTAATCATCAGTTGTAATTACACCAGGTTTTTTTAAGGCATTTTAGGGACCCGATTCGGGTCACTAGATTTGAAAATCGGGTCCCTACAGGTCCATACTGGATGCCAAACATATTCCTTCCAAAAAAACCTGAATTACACTCAAAGCATTACCTCCATTTGCCGGTTGAAGTAGGCGCACATCGCACATCGAAATTTTAGAAAACAATGAAACGTAAAATTTAAGGCAGAACTGCATGTTATTCGTTTACCTGCAAAAGTGTTTTCATGTGCGAACCTACCGAGCGTTGGTACTCGGGTATTTGAGAAACTTCCCAGTTTGTATGGACCTGAAACCAAATCAGTTAGGCTTGTTCTCGTAGTTACAATCGAGTACCTTCGAGCTTGAATCCGGAACCTCCGAGTAAGTTCATAAGTTTGAACATATGAAGCTACTCTCATAAAGAAACCTCTGCCATCCTTGGCCTATTGTTCATGTAGCAATTGTCCAACATCGCGTGTTTGAGACATTCGCAAACTAACGCATTGCGCTTCACTAATGCTCAGTTCTATATGATTGGAGCTAGTAGGACTAATGTCAAGCATCTTATGAAGGTCGAAGAATCGTTTTTCGCAAATTTAACTAGGGTTAAAGGTTTTCGATCGGACCTTGGACAAACTTTTGTATGTTGTTGACACTGTGAAGTCCCTCGCACCCACTCGATTCATCATACGCAGTTCAGCGCTTGCAGCGTTCAAAAAATGGAAGACTTGATTCGGTCCGGCTAAATACGTGCGGCGAGCCGACGTCATGTAAAAAGCAGCTATAGCTTCACATTTATGATCTGTTCAAGGCCCCTTTGATTTGTCACTGATCATTAGTATGGTTTCTCATTTACCGTCCATCAAGGAACTGTTGGTGTAAGTTTGCGAGGCGTTGCTATCCTACATCGGAATTACCAAGTTCCTTTACGCTGCACGCAAGTATTTCTGCCAAACGTAATACTGATTTTTTGCATGCGTTCTGCAAGCGGATACGAACAAGGCTATGTAGTACCCAATGCTAGAATTTTCACACACTTTTCTAAACTCGTGCAGAGATTTCCATGTGTGTACTTTGGTACCTGAAACCTCACGGTTTCGGTATGTAGGAGGTGCGATTGTAAATCTTTGCCCACCAAGGGCTTAAAGTGTTGTTTTTTGCAAAGCTCCTTGTTTTAATCCGTCGGATATCGTGGTTTTACTTAGAGACTTAATTTCGAGCAGTGGGTGTGAATTTCCCAGCAAAGGCTGTTGACGCTTTCTCCAAGTTGCTTAAGCAGTGAGAGGGGCATTTAGGTTGAAGTGATTTGGCGTTGGCGAGAAAAAAAATCGTTTAATAGCTCTCAGTTTGAATTTTATTTGATTTAGATTTTAAATTTAACTTGGATTATACTTTAAAATCCTTTTGGGGGGCAGTTTTTGTCCCGATGTTCCAACTGTGCGAAATGCAATGAACCGTTTAACTGCAATCGTGCTTGCTGCATCAAGCGTTCAGGAGGAAGTAACAAATTTCCATAGGTGGAGATTGGCAGGGAGTAGTTACTACACCCTCCACGTCGGTTGTTAAAATTTCGTGCGAAATAACTAACCTGCGCGTTGTAAGCATGAAGAACAGAAGTTAGCGAGGTGGCCATTTCGTTGCAATAAAAAGGAAGTTAGTCGCTTGCGTTTTATGTAGTGGTGCTGCCCTGTCCGTAGGGGCCCATTTTAGTCCAGAATTTCTGCAGTTGAAAATTTCAAAGCGTGCCATGTCAATCTCGCCTTTGCTTGCAGCCCGACGTCCAAGCAAGAACTTTCTAAGAAAGAGATATCATCAAAAAGCGCGGACAGTAAACGGTTGCAGGTTGGTTTACAGTCTTTATTATTGCCTTGATGGAATTGTTGAAAACGTCTTGGCGTTCTTGTCGTTTTCCAGGCTTGCGGATGGAGTTTGCCCAACAGTCCTGCTTCGCCAAAGGAAGGCTCGAGAACCGTACCTGTGCCTGTTTACTGCGGGCCCATGCAAGATCAAGACAACCATATGAAGGTAGTAGATTCGCCGATTGGTATTTAAGATTGTTAATCTAGGAAATTTGTGACATTGACACATCGTAGCATTTTAGTTTTTTCTTCGTAAACCATCAAGAATGCGGGTCATTGTCCCTCCGTGTCATACTAACTTAAGGTGGGAGGCAACTTCGTCTTGTGTGGTAGGGAATGCAGAACTTGTACCAGCGTACAATGCGCTCCCTAGGTTTGCAATGAAACTGGCTTCACAGGAACCGCCTGATCGAAACCATGGTTTTGTTGTCACTCCACAATCCTCAATACTTTTCGGGATGCGATTGTGAACATGATTGTGACTCGTGGTGCGGACTCGAAAGTTGGTATCATATTTGCTCCTCTTCATGCGCACTATCAGAACCATCAAAAGCAACAGGCGTATCACTGTTTAAACCTAACCAACGAGCTTTTGAAGCAAAATAATTTTCAAGTTATGCTGGTGGTTTTACTTAGATCACTTAAACCAATTCCCATATATCACTTGGCGATCAGTTAGGCGTGGGTTTATATTTACTTAAAACAGCTGCTACATCTCATTAAGCGGTGTAGCAAAATCGGTCGCAATGTTTTTTTTTTCAATAACATTGTATATTGAAAATCATTGTCGCCATGGAAATGCATGGTCAGGTCTAGAAAATTATTCAGCTCATCCTGTGATGTTTTTCCTGTCTATTTGCACTAATGTAATTTAAGGATTATTTGGAAACCAACCCATTAACCCATTATGCATCTTTTTATGCGGGGTTTGGCTGCAGCGCGTGATTGCAGTCGTGTTAGAGGTGTTGCGACAAGTAACACAGGAGCCAAATGACGACAACAAGTATTCAGACTATTACAATTTCACAAACTCGCATTCACCTTGAAAAGTTCATGAACATCACGTGCTGCTGAAGCGGCATTCTGCGTTGCAGCGAGATTACGCGCGGCGCACGAAGAACTACGTGGTTGGCCTGAACTGAACAAATCCTGCAAGGAGATAAGGCCGTAGCAGGGTTTGGTAGAATGAAGGTAAAACGTCTTGCGCATCGGAACACGATGCAATTTTGCCTTTTTGCCCATTAATTTTTCGGAACAGGGTCGCCGGGTCATGAAAATGTTACTTTACATGTAAGAGCCAGTTGGCCGTCACTGATCTACTAAAATGCTTGACCTGAGTCCGTTAACACTTCGACAACGTTCCGTTTCAAAATAAATTACAATCACTTTTTTCAGATCTGGTGCGCCGCTGAAGTGAACGTCGCTGGGGGTGTCACGAAGGATGGCGGAAATGTTGTTGGAGCGAGCAGTATTTTCTACGGGGACTCCCCAGAAAACATTCCGGAACCTGATGAAGAAAAACCGGAGGATTTGACGTCGGATGTCGCGCAACTGAGTGAGGCGAGTGCGATTAGATACTTGAGTATAATGAATATGTGTTTTTGGAAACTTGAGTCCACACTTGCCTTGTTCCACTACTTTCATAAAGGTCTCGCAGCATTCGATCGCAGTATCAGCGCTTTGAAAATCTCTCTAGGGCCGCTTCAAACGATACAATATGCAACTTCATATTTCAAAATCCGAACAGTGTGATGCTCAAGTCTGGTAACAGATCACGTCGTTTATAAAGCGCTGAAAATGTTTGATTAATGCACGTTCGAAGTACGGGTGCCTTTTCACCGAGAAATTCAGCAACATGCATTTTAACTATGAAGTACCATCCTTCAGTCCTGTTCTACAGTATATACAAAAAGTTGTTGTCTCCTAGTCTGCGAAAAAGTTTTGATCAAGTTTGGTCCTTCCTTCCGTTCGTAGTCATCTGTGCTGTGACAACTGCCAGTAATTTTTGTGCCACTTCACACTTGTACAGATGCGCCACGAAGTATGTCTCCATCGCAATTTTTTGTGCGAAAACACCGGAACCGATTTGAAAATATGAAATACATTAAATCAAATTAAATTACCCGATGCTTGACCAATCTCCTATTGGTCAATTCGACCTTGTTTGTGAAATGCCGCGCCTGCAATCTACCTACCGAGCAAGACCCACGCCCTGTTACGACCAACCCTTCTTACGGTCAAGGCAGCCAAGTGCGTTGATGGTTAAAGTCACGGCAAATTTACAAGTGATTGACATTAAGAGATGTAGAATGTGCCGGCAACTGTCGCTTGATCATTTGTGTTTAACTGTGCATTGGCTCCCACACACCGAAGCCCACCTTTGCAGTAACCTGCATTTACACGCATTGTTGTCGCGCGTTCAGGAACTAGAGTCGCAGCAGGAAAGAGCTCGTTCACAAACTCTCATTCGCGAAGCTTTGTCGTCGTTCGTTTGGCTTGTGTGCGACGATTCCCGATCTGGGCCAAGTGCGAAGGGCAACGTCGTCAGCGTTATCGATGCAAAGGAACCAAATCGATGCCTGCAGAGGTTTTCAGTTGGCGGTGATGACGCTCACATTCTGTGCATTGCAAGTTTGCCAGGTTAGATGCAGATGGGTTGGGTTGCGAAGGTTGTGCGTTAACTTGTCATGTTCAAGGCACTGGGGTCGAATGTCCGTGAGTTTGTCAAATTTATCCATGCTTTCAGGGACTGGACAAAATGAAATTTAACAACCCATACTTGTTGAGTTTTTTCCTCTATTTGAACAACAGCTTAACATCGCACATTCCCTGTCAACATAATAGTGCCTGATACCGGGTTTTTCCTTAGTTGTTCATTTCAATCAAGTCCGTTCGAGCATAGATCTGTGATGTTTCGATCGGTTGGTGACAAGCTCGTATCCAATAATAGTTTTGAATATAAATCACCAAAAGTTTAAAGGATACGTAACAATACAATGATACTAAGAATGGAGGAAAAACAGGTTTTATTTAATCATTAATGGTACGATAAGGACTTTCGCGAAATGCAACTGCATTGAACGTTTAGTTTTAAAAATTATTTTCTCAGTGAAAATATTGTAAGTTATTTTATTTGACCCTGGAAGTGTGAGTGGAGTTACTAATGAAAGTCCTGATTTGAATCATAATAATAGTATTTTAATCGTACGTTGATCGAACACCCAAGCTCGTGAGAGACAAACATAAAATTAACATTGTTAGTGGAGAGCTCTGAGCATGATGTGTCAATATAATGAAGTGAAAAAACTGTGCAAGGCTTGTTGGTTGTTAAAACCGGTTATGTCGGGCGGCGTCTTGCTTGGCAGCGAGCAATGAAAGCCATGTCTCCACTTAGCCATGTCTTTCGCAGGCGCCATTGGTGAAGACTACAGCAATTCCTCAAGCGAAGATGCCGACTCAGTATGTTGCAATGCAGGTACGCGTCATGAAATTTGTCACGTGCCAGCAGCGAGTAGGTTTCTAACATTCAAACGATGCATTTCCTGTGCAGGTGATAGTGTCCTGGGAACGACTCAGTCACCTGCTGATTTTGACGACAATTTGCAAGGTAAAGAAACAACTGCGTGGGTCTGTTACGTAGATGTCCATTCATCATTCGCGCTGGCACCTTCAAGTCAAGGCCTATCCCGTCGTGTGCGACGATGAGCACGGCGTCGCTCACAATCTTCCAAGAATGATTTTTTCGATGTTTGCTTTCCAGTTTTAATGGCTGACTTCCACTCTCTTTTGTTGTAAGCGAGTTTTTCCCATGAAGTACTTGTTGTGCTAAATGCGTTTAGGTCACGCTTTAGCACGTCCCGGAAACGCAATTTTAGACGTCCAATCGATCGGGGAGCATTGCGTGGTTCACTATTGGCAGGCGGTTGTCCTCCATCCAGCACACAGCACCTATAAAAACAGTGAAAAAATTTACCTTTTGCCTGCGGAGTAAACAATTAACTCGCCGATTGTTCCACTAGAACAAGTATAACAAATTGTGGAATTCCGGAAATTTTGCGGTCTTAAGCTTTTCGCGCCATGTTGAAACTTTCGGGTCCTTCACGATTTTGCTGCGGCTGCCACTGAGATCTTACACTCCGTTAGTCCTTATGAAAACGAGTTTTTGTTGTTTCGCTGGAAGCGTTACTCCCATTTCGTCGAAACTTCATTCTTACCTTCCTTCTAGCTTTGTTAAAATAAAAAAAGAACCTGCAATTATACACGATGTATAAACAAATGACATTATGCTCTTCGCTGTTTTGATTGACGCGAAATTCCGCTCGGTTCGGTGGGTAATACCCCGCAGAGAAACCGGGATTTCGCGCGGTGAAGTCTTTTGACAAACGTGCGCGAGTGAAAAAACTTCAGTTTTGAGTGCTTTTGCCACAATGACGTTGGGGCATGCGATTGGTCCGCTGGTCTGTTGCTTTTTTTGCGATCCACAAATGGATGTGATTGTTTTTTGTTGTTGTCAGGTATCGAGCCACCTGCCTCTCACGGTGACGGTCCTCCCACCGACGCTCAGCAGCCAAGCAAGGTAAATGTTGGCATGGAACTGATTTTAGCTGCTCAACTACGTCACTGAACGAACAACATGGACTCGTCTTTGAGCATATAACGGCTTTTTTAAATTACGTTTTTCGTGAAGTTCAGACAGTTGGTAGTCAACTACCGCTGTGCACAAACTAATATGGCAATTCGCTGTAGTGCACCAATCGTAGTGTTAATACAAGTTCGCTATTTTTCACTGCGACGTTGTTCCATCCTTAGAAACAATCTTGAGTAAAAAACGAGGCTGAGCAACGCTGCGTGTTGATGCATGATATGCAGCGCGTTTTCATCAGCATCGTGAATGTGTATCAAACGCTTCTTTTTCTGATAATGTTGCGGGTTGAGTTTGATTGTGATCTAATGCTTAATTTTGACAGCATGCCTGGTTAGAACACTCAGTTTAACTTAATATTTTATTGTTTGCTTATAAACTGACGCTTTGGGCACGGTAATGCCTACAGGCACGACAATATCGTTGCTGCGTATTTTTTGCGTGTTTGCCATGGACCAAGGATGCGGCGTTGTTGTATTCGTGGACGTTGCAAGTTAGAGCTGATAAAATCGCCGCCATCTTTGATGCATCGCTCGCTCCTTCAAATTTTCAAATTTGTCTTTAACTTTGTATTTCGGTTGGATTTGTTCGGGTGACTTGTAATTGAACTAAACATCAAATCAAAAGAGCCCTGTTTAACAGTAAATCGCGGGACCCAAACGCGACGTTTTAGTCAATCTTATTCGGAGAGGCAATAAGAATAAGGCAACTTAACCAGAGGAAGATATCCTCACCAGCCGAAACCGACGAAAAAGCGATCCACTCAAACTTTCCTCTGGACAAGACAATAACATGATAGAAATGGCATCTAAATGGGAAGAAAGACTGTGCACCCAAAATATGACAAGAAAGACGACCCACAGGCTTGGGCTGCATCATTTCTCCACCAAACTCTATCACAGAAAGCAAACGGCGTGAAAACAAAGGCAGTGATTACCCACAAAAGATCCAGCACGACTTGGCAACAACTAAGCAATTACAAGCACCTAGCTTAAATAATGACGAATAAAAGCAAACGGAAGGTCGTCAAATGCAGTTACCATGAATAACAAACAAATTTATGGTCCCATTGTTTCACGTATGCTGGCAAAAGATCAAACTTTCCCATTGAATCAAAACCTGACATGTGCAAACTGTGGTATAGATTTGGCGACTTGTGTGATATGCAATGAAAAGTATGTTGGCCAAACAGTAAACAAATTTTCGAAGAGATGGTCATCGCACCGAATTTATTGGAACAAACCGGTAATGGTAATGGTACGGTAATGGCAAAGATCAATTGAACTTAACGTGTTACTATACAGCGTTCCATGACATCCTTAATAAACCACCTGTTTATGAATCTTTTTGAAACTCTTGGTACCTGTGAAAATAAATGGCTGAACAAGTACAACTTAATATTCAAAACATAATCTTCTTTCGTTTGAAATAATTTTTGTCTCCCTTTACCAATTTGTTTGTTCTCATTTCTTACCACCCATGCAGTGTTTTATTATTTACCGATTTTGTGCCTCCGCATCGTGTGGCATGTAAAGGCTCTCCCTAGAGCAGGGTTCGGGAACATTTTTGGCTGAGGGAGCCATGAAACCTACACATTTTTTGTTGTATTTCCGTGAGAGCCATATAATATTTTTCAACACTTAATACAACTAACATACTTAACTAACGTGTGTATTTTTTAAGCAATATCAACAATTTTAAACAATGGTAAATGTCTGAATTTTATTTTTAATAACATACTTCTTACTGTTAATGCGACTTCTGGTGCTGCATTGTGTTGCTGATGGCTTTGTAGGAAAATTACAGAAACAGTTTCATTCGTAAAATCGTGTTAAGAAAATATCAAGCGAGCCAGATGTCGTCATCAAAAGAGCCACATCTGGCTCGCGAGCCATAGGTTCCTGACCCCTGTCTGTGACCGCCTTTCTTTCTGCTCACACAAATTCCACCACTGCTTTGTGTTTAGTCATCGCGGCGTTGCTCGTATGTGGTTCCATGACTGTGGTCTTAGTGCTTTGGAGTCAGATAGTTTTTCAGTTTTTGCGAAAGCAATTATTTGTGAATGGCGTATTTTCCGATTTTTACTTGCCACAGCTTGTGTTTTACTTTTAAGTTTCTTGCGTTTGCTTGATTTATCTGCCTTTGCTAAAATTAATTCACCCGTAAACATTGCTTTCAGATCTTAGGAAGATCTCAGGACTGATGATGTGTAAAGTTGCGTGAAACCGTTTTCCTATTAGTAATTTGCTGATAGATTCGACTGCGTCACCTTAGTGGAGACTAGTTACTTGAAATGATATGCGCAAGTTTGATTCATCGCAAAACCATGAAAGCAGAGCCCTGGCGACTGATTTCTCAGAAACTTGCAGCAAACCTAGAGCTTTTAATTGTTGTGAAAAGAGCTCTGTGGTCATTTTAGTAAACGTCTTTCGTCTTTGGAAAAGCAGTTGGAGGTGGAAAAACGGATTGTTAACATAAAAAAAAAACTTTTTCGGTCGATTCCACTCACACGCTTGCGTATCTCATGGGAGAAAACATGCTTTTCCCAGTTCGGATCTGTTGAAAAAGTACAGACTCCCACGACAGACGGTGACAACTTAATGGCTGAAGAGCTGTCAGGAATTTTGTCTGAACACAGCGAGACAAGAACGAGCCCAAACAATGTTGAGCTTCGAAGTCTGCAGCCTACCATGTGGTTGGGATCGCAAAATGGCTTGTGAGTGCTGTCTTTGTTCTCTGCGAGACTTGTGACGTACAAGTGCGATAGAAGTTAAAAGAGTACTTGATTTAATTTACCCCGAATACGTTGTGTTACTATTTTGGTGGTTATTGATCTGTCTTAATTAACGTAGAAAGACGTCACAGTTGATCCACGGGCGTCGATTGTCAAATCGTTCGCTTTCTCTGCATCAGGTTTGGGTTGTTTCACTTACCCTGGTATAAAAAATTTGCAGTAGTTGACTGTAGTTGGCACACGAGCGTAAAGGATTTATTCGCGTAGCTGCGTTGAGATAAGTGGTCGCAGCAGAACTTGGGGTCAACAAGTCTGTCAGTCAGATCATCATGACCAACGTAACCCTGACGAGAAATCATCAAATTGTAGCAGTGAAAATCGAACTACATTCGAGTAATATCTGCAAGGCATCAAACATGCTTACGGAAGCTTGTGAGTAAAGGTGCCGCTCAGTGATTTGGTGGTACATTGGATCTCTCATTGTTCGCATATATAGTCGAACATATCGCCTAGCTATCATTTTTTGAATGATGCGTTGCGTGTTTCGCAGTGTCTACGTCCATCCCGCCATCACCAAATGGAACAAGTGTCTTCATCAAGTTCGTCTGAACGACTCGGTTCTTGCACTCGCGCACGTGAAGGGCAGGGCGCTGGCTGCGCTGGCAGATGGGACGGTGGCCATCTTCCGACGAGACGATGGTGAATGTTCATTTGTTTGGTTGCGGTAGAGCAAAAGATTGCTTGCGATGAAAAAGTTTGTTGTGTTATTTGCTGGCTTCGTGAGCTTCACAAAGTCGAATATGTGTTTGTCGATGCTTGACGTCTGTTCTGGTAATGACCAGACTGGCGATTTAAAGCGAAGAAACGACTGAATTCGCATTTGTCAACCCCTTTGTATCGAGCGTTTCTCATTGCGTAACGCGCTCTGTCAATAAGAAGCTCCACCGCTGTTTGACCACGCGCACGTCTTTTCTGAAACATTTTCGCACGTTTCAAGTCTTGAATTGATTGTTATTCAGGTGGAGTGTGGGATTTGAAGAATTACTACTTGCTGGATCTGGGTCGCCCTCACCACGCAATCAGATGCATGTCGGTGGTGCATGATCGCGTGTGGTGCGGGTACAGAAACAAAATCCACGTCGTCGAACCGCTGCTTATGAAAGTCGAGGTAGAAGTCTGCATTGCTTCGTTTTGTACTGATTTGTCGCAAATGATTGCCAGTGTTCTCTCCACCACGTGATGTGTTCCCAGCCACCCTGGCGATCCGGAAAAAGTTTTTGGTTTTCATTATATTGCGTTCTTTTTCGCGCTTCGTGATTCGATAGCATTTCATCAGGCGGCAAGTGGCGACGAAGTCTCAGGTGTGCGCTGAAAATACTACCTGTCACTTCGGGGCTACAGTGCATAAAATTTGAAACCTGACGAGTGCCTGAAAATCCTCGCCAGTTTCGTGAAAGTTGGCGAAGAAAAATACTGGTTGTTTTTCGCCTGTGGAGAGGTGGTGGCGGTCGTGTTTCGCTCTGCAAAGCCACAGAGGTTGTAGTTTGCGGAAGAACCTGATGGTTGTTCTTTACGTGGGAAACAAATTTCAACAATATGTTTCAGGGTTGGTTGGTATTTAGGAACGGTAAGCTGTCACTGGCTTGAAAGCATGTGTTTGTCTGATGGAAGCTGCTCGGAATTGAACCAAGGTTCAAAGCACTACCTGCACGTTTTAACAAGTTCGTTTCGTATTTGTAAACGCTGTTATTCCCCATCTATTCGCGTGCAACAAGTCAGCATGGAGATAAATATCGACCCTAACACATGGGTGCAATTTGGTGGGGGACACGGAGGACATAATATGCTTTGTCCCCCCCCACTTTTTTCTCTCTTTATTTGGAGAGGTTTCAAAAACAAAAGTGATGTTTGTCACGTTTTGTGTGAAGAGCTTTTCATGTTAGATGGTAGGCCACACATAGTCAAGGTGATGTTGAAACAGAGTTTGGTGTGGTATCACTGATTCTATTACTTTATTTTAACTTCGATAAAATAATTTTTAGCATTTTTCCTGTTTCTAGCGATCGTGAAAGATGTTTAACTGCTTTTCCGAGATTTTCCCCTGTGTGGTATACTGTTAGAAAGGTTATTTTCTTGTAACAGTGAGAGTATTACAGCTGCACCTGTCAGAGACCACAGTACAGCCATGATTTGTTCCGTGCAGAAATGTAACTGGCTTTACTGTAACGTTGGTTGTCACGTATTCAGAAACAGACAGCGTATAATTTAATGATACTAGTGTATACAATGTTAAA
>Ga0210059_1007028_pt1 | contig 17962 bp, 11 predicted proteins | sample Ectturendosymbi2_FD_188042 | JGI IMG/M metagenome (GOLD analysis project Ga0210059, IMG submission 188042) | Ecteinascidia turbinata endosymbiont from Florida, USA - Sample 2 (SPAdes) (version 2) | ecosystem: Host-associated > Tunicates > Ascidians > Unclassified | place: Key West, Florida... | reverse complement strand
GCGTATCATTGGCATGTTCGCGTACTACGCCCAATGGATTCCGCGCTACTCCGAAACGATTAAGCCACTCCTTGCCGTAAAGCGTTTTCCGTTGTGTGAGGAGGCCGTTGCTGCCTTCGACTCGTTAAAGACCTGTCTCAGTACCGTAACCCTGGGCACTATTGATGAACGCCTCCCGTTTACCGTGGAAAGTGATGCATCCGAGCATGCGATATCTGCAGTGTGCTTCGTACTGTACCTGAGATCACGTACATCACAAATTCAGACCAAATGCAGCGGCAATACAAAAGTGGAGCGGCTAAAGAGTAGAGCAAAAAAGGAGATGAGCAAATTAAGAAAAAGATGCCATGTCTGCTGACATATGGGTTTGGGACAAGCTTGATCTCTAATATTAAACATAAGAAGCCATCATTGGGTGAAGATAAGAATGAGTGCAGTGAAACTAACGAATCCAAAATAACATCTAAGTCTAGTTATCAAATCAGTGTAGCTGTAATTGAAAGCGATGCCAATGTTGACGTTTCACAACCACCAACAACGTTAAATCAATTGTCGCTGATGAGTATTGAGAGCGAACTATTACGGAAACAAAAGTTTGACAAGCTTATATCTGAATTAGCTTGCAAAAAAGCACGCAAAGTACTATTATAGTTGTGTCTAACAATGGTGGGAAAAACTGAGAAATTTTTCGCATTCCTGAGTTTTGCGATAGACAGGGGTCGGGAACCTTTCTGGCTAAGGGAGCCATGAAACCTACATATTTGTAATGGTATTTCCGTGAGAGCCACACGATATTTTTCAACACTTAATGCAACCAACTTACTAACTAACGTGTGCATCTGTAATCAAAATCAACAATTTTAAACAATGGTAAATGTCTGAATTTTCTATTATAACATGCTTTTTACTGTTAATGCGACTTCTGGTGCTGCATGGTGTTGTTGATGGCTTTGTAGTCTGGTAGATGGAAAATTACAGAAAAAGTTTCATTCGTAACAATCGTGTTAAGAAAATATCAAGGGAGCCAGATGCCGTCATCAAAAGAGCCACATCTGGCTCGCAAGCCATAGGTTCCCGACCCCTGTGATAGGAAAAACGTTTTCATTTTCGCATTGCATATCTACCCTTTCCATTTGATGTTGCAGAGTGTGTTATTTTGCGTGATGAGTACGAGTATTATGGGGACACTTTGCGACATTGGTTTTTATTGAAAAGTTGGGTGTGGTTCGAAAAATTGTGCCTCTGGGTCCCTAAAAGCCTCATCTGGCACTGTTAACAGGCACCACTTTGCGAATGGTACAAACGTCTCTCAGTTAGCACTTTTAAACAGATTCTTCACACTAAATGTATTTTAAGTGACAGCTCGATTAGGGCTGTCATAAACTGTCAACTTAATAGCAAATTCACTTTAGCGTTAACAAAATAATTTTCGGATGAATCAAACCAGGTTAGGTTGTTAGACATAGGCCTACCTTCATTTTTGTTGTAAATTTGGTTTCCCTATGTTACAGCATAAAAAGAATTCCAGCAGACTGTAAAAATAGCGGGCTGGCATAAATAAAAAACAAACTATGCAATCCAGGTTGACAAGTACTTTGATCCCTTTTGCAGAAGGTTCAACAACGTTCTAGCCCAGGGAATGCGTAACAGATTGATCATGACGACTTTTAGACAACGGGAGTTTTGCTGGGAGTGACTTGTTCATTTCGAAACTTTTCAATACTGTCTTTTCCCGGAAGGATCGAAACAAAGAGTTTTGTCGACGCGCAGAAAAACGTGGAAAGCAGTTTAAGTATTGGGAATGTATGGACAACCATAAACAGCAATCAACGCAAAAGAACCATGAAACCAGCTTATTTTTTATTTTGTTGGCTTACTGTTGTTGTGCAAAAGTACCTTAAAATTAGCCCATCTACATGACCTTGGCAAATGATTCCCTGGGAAAAATCCAGTGAGTTTTTCAGAACACTCGTCCCTTACAACTCATTGGTTTCGTGCTGGTAAAGCAAACCGTGACCGGTAGGTCAAGGGCGTAACGAGGTTAGATGGCGCCCGGGACAAGAAGCAAGTTTGGCCCCCCGATGTTCGAAACTGAGGTCTTTCGGAAGCAAATGAAGAACTTGTGATATTGTTGGAGTTTTTCGGCGCCCCCATAGTGGCTCGGCGCCCGGGGAATTGTGCCCCCCTTGTCCCCCTCGTTACGACCCTGCGGTAGGTGCATGTAGGACTGTAGCCAGATTAAGGTTTGGAAGGACAAAATACATTTTTAGGGGGGCAACATTTTGTTTTTTGTATGTTTAAAATACTTTTCTGGACACAACAAAATTTGGGGTCACTGCCCGCGGGTCTGGGCGCATGCAGGACCTAAGCATTGGCTACGGACATATTTTAAAACGAAACTGACCATGGATTGTAAGGTACAGGCCTGTAAACTCGTGGAAACAAGCAATCGTTTGCAACAATGCACATTGTGACTTTTGAGGTTCTTGTGTGACACAGCTTACACTATAGGTCGACACTGCATTTTATGAATAATGATAAGTAAGTTCATAACCAAATGGAGTTTATTTATTTATATAATTATCTCAAGCTCCTGGTCACAAAGCAGCTGTTTTAAGTTCCATAGTTTAAACTAAACTTGGGCCTGTTTCCACAAACCCCTGCTTGACTGGCCTTAAGATTCTTGCAACCGATGAAACTGTCGTTACTTCAACAGTAAAGTGAGAAATGCGACATGCACATATGCCATGAAATTAATGAACATCATCGTCTTGTAGCAACATAGGTCACAACAGACACATTTTCTTTTCCCTTCACAAACCAAGCACGGACGTATATCATTAATCAGGTTTATTATATACCTTCAAAAAGCACAGTAATGCTAAAACTTAAAGGACGTTAAAACACAGGGTAAACAGTAAAGAAATACAGCTTTCACCCAAGTATCGACCATTTGCAAAAGGAGAGTTTCCCGATTCGTCAAACATCGTTTACAAGTTTACATTGCTTCAACGAGTTCTCACTGTCATGAAAAAGGGAAACGTATAAAATTTTCAGGCCTAGACATCTAAAACAATATCACTTCCGATCAGGATGAATTTGCCGATGCGCTGTTGATGCATCACGTGACTATTGCGTCTTGACACCTCACAGGAAGACGTCAGTGACGTAATGAGTACTGTACTGCAAAATTTGCCAAAAACGTGCTGAAATGTTAGCAACACGCATAGTGATTGCATCTCTTAGTGCTAGCACCTGATTTGCTGTCAGTGATAGCGTCATTTAACAGAAAACTCCATTGCAAACGGCGTGTGCGCAAACTGAGCAGCACACCACTGAATAGAATAAGCGTAGGTCAACTCTGTAAATGCAAAAAAAAGCATTTCGTGGCGAAGAAAGACAACCAAGTTCTTCCTCCGGTGTGGTTTCTGCGCACCATGATAGCAACTGATGTTAAAAGAACCTCAGACACAATGTCAACCTGTCTTTTTAATTTGTATCAATTGTAAAGTAATTCATAAAAGTTTTCCGTTGGCATCGCTCAGGAATAAACCACTCTTTCAAAGTTTTGCGGGAAACACGAGCATCATCCTATTGAGTTGCGATGGAGGTAATAAGACATGCTGTTTGTGTTCACGTAGTATTTTTTAACAGAGCGTTAACGGTCTACTTGTTACTTACGCCGGGGACTATTCCTTTGTAATAAAGGCACATTCAGATTACTGTGTTAAGCGGAAATTGAACAGCAAGTGGTGGAACTAGCACGATGATTAGAGTGCAGGATAAGATCGACACTGCTTTTGACTGAGAATAGCGCCGTATTGAAGAGAAGCGTTTCAAGACAAATGCAAGCGGAAGATAGAAGGCGAACCAGGGTGGGTCAAAAAACCCGCATCAGCAGCAACGCGTCCAAAACAATGTTAGATCAGGTGACATTGCACTTGCTTAAAAATCCGAACACCTGAGAATGAATAAATGTCGTTGCACTTTTCGCTGCTGGTTTGACTGGCAGATGCTTTACAGTGCACATTTGAACAAAAGCAGGGAGCCTCTGCGCACATGCTGAGAAACAGTTTTCCTTGAACCCACTGGCAGCAAAATATGCGAATTTCTCGAAAAATGGACTACGCACCTTTGAAAGGGTCCTGTACCACGTCGCGGCTAAGCGATGTACAAGAACGAAAATTTAGCCACGAAAGACACGTTTCGCAACGAGCAAATTACATGCAAGTACCGAAGCGAAGAGCATTACTTAAGTCATAAACAGATCCACAGCCACTGTTTTTGTCATCACTGCAACTTCCGTTATCGCAAGCTAGCACGTACACCCCACTACTGCTTCAGGAAAACTGTACTTCTGTTTTTCATTCACGACATGTCGTGGAGTTCCATCAGCATATCGAAAGCCTGTCCGTTAGTCCCGTTATCAACGGTGTTGCGAGATTCAAGCTCTTCTTTCCTTCTCATGTATCGCGAAGCTGGTATCTCCAGCCAGAGCACGAGGCTTGCCACAAGACAGCTACACGCCGCGACAATGAAGCTGTAAGTGTAAGACTGAGTCGCGTCGAACAAGGCGCCTGCCAAGAGAGACGTAAAATGTGGTTAAATTTTTGCGGATTATATGTTGTAACAACATCCTTACGGTGTGCTTTTCGCGTAATGATCAGCAATCGTAAAATACATTTGTAGGAGGGCAATATTTTTGTTTTCATCACATGATTAAAACACATTTTTCGGGGCACAACAAAATTTGGGGGGACAGAAAAAATTTTAGAGGTTCTGCTTCAGGGGTCAAAAATCTGCTTAGTCCCGTGTTTTGTGTAAATCGCTTTGTTTTTCTTTCTTTCAGCTTGCTGCGTTACTATGCTTGCCAAAGGTTATAGCGAATTATGGCTTATTCCAAGAGAAAATATGTTGTTGCTGCGGGCCAGATCAATTTAATTCACTATAATTATGGATCGTTTTCTAAAACCGAAAGACCTTGAAACATGGCCGGATGATCTTGGGGCTACTGCAGCATTTACAGCTTGCTACCTTTGAAAGATACCTGCGAACTGTAGAGGCAGGTCAAACCGCGACAAACCCTGATGTTAAGGTGAGCAAAACGGACTGCTTGTTAATTTTTTGTCTCCTGCGGTTTATTTTACGTTGAAAACTGTGAGACGTGTAACGAGGCCTCAGCTGCACTAAAAGCGTGTGTAAGTAAAAAGAAAAGTACGCCACAACTCTTATAACTAAACAGCAGTCAGTGGTATAAATTTCCAACCAACTTGTAGATGGTGATCTTGTGGTTACATGAGGACAGCAGATACGGGTGGTGCATGGCTCTTCAAAGGGAATTGAGATCAGCACAGTTAAAAAAATTTTCTAAGCAAATCTATTTTGAGTTGGTAATGCAAAACGCGCACAACGGTAAAATAGTTCGTGAAAGGCTTACCTGCCACTGGTGGTCCAATGAGCTGGCCGCAAACTCCGCTAAAAAACAAGCAGAATCCGTACGCGCTTCTCAGCTTCCGTACGCCGAGAGTGTCAACCGTTACTGGTAGTATGTTGCCCTGCCAGCTTCCCGAACCGCAGCCGAATATAATGCAATATATCGCCATTGTCGGATAAGAGTTGCAAAGCAGACTGCAGCCGGTCGCTACTGCCATCACGAAGATGTAAATCTTGTGCAAATTAATTCGCCTTAAATAACCACGGTCGGCGAATGCTCCCGATGAAAGTTGGGCGACAATCTCGGCCAATCCGATCAAAGACAGCAAAGAAGCGGATTCGTACTCTCCAATGCCGAGCAGTTTCGCTCGTGCCACCGTGTGGACAAGGGTAATAGTGTATCCGAATTGTGTCAACACCAGGTTAAGAGTTACCACAGCCCATAACGGATTTTTCAGTAGCGCAAAATCCAGCGTCCGTTTCTTTTTCGGCTGGTAAACCGGTTCGACTTCCGGGAAATTATCGACAATCAAAGATTCGGTGATCCCGTACTGTTTTACTCGCATTTCAACTTCCTTCAGCTTTGCTTTCATTTGCTGCTTTCCGGACAGCGCACGCCGAGCGACAATGCCCGACTTGAATCCGTTTTTCGTCTCCTCACCAGCGAAAGCATCGTCGCTAACTGACGGCGGCAACAAACTTGCGCGATGTCGCTCAAGCGTGGGCTTCGAAACGAATTCCAACTCCTCCTTAAGATGAACAGGTCGCAGAAGCAACGCGCAAGCAATTAAATGCAGTTCCAGACCGCCAATGACAAGCAAGCAGCCTTGCCATCCATACAAGTTCATAAGGTACTGCAACAGAGGGGCTAGAAAAAAGTAAGCTCCGCCTCCCGACCTTGACAATCCATTGGCTAACGAACGCCGGCGCTTGAAATACCGACCAATCATGGTCAGGGCTGGGAGTGAAGCAAGCGCGAACCCGAAACCTGCGACAAAAGAACAAGGTGAGACGCTGTTTGTCGCAACAGTTTGAAGCATTGATTCGAATTTGAATAAAAAGTCAAGAACACACCTGATTAAGAAGAAACTTCAAAAACTAAACAGTCAGCCAAGCAAATTCACGTGTTCAAAATGCGGCCGTTACAACTCATCAATGTCCCTCCGGTTTTATTGAACTTAGGTTCCATAAGAATCCACCAATCCTTGTTTAGTCAGATACAGTCAAACGACAACAGAGTAAACGTGTGTTCATATTTAACCCTTCAAAGGGTTAAACCAACACTTTTACGAACACTTTGAACATTGTTACAGTTGCCCCAGTTTTACAGATCTCTTTTCGCAATTGCTAACATTCAAATGCCTACAAACAGGCAGAAGACTAGAGCTTAACAAGAATCGCGAAGTTGTGTACTTGTAAACACGCATCACAATCTTGCCTGCGACAACTCCAAGAGAAGCATAAAGATAGTAATGCGACGTTGCAAAAACGCTAATGATAAGTCCAAGAAAAACCAGCAATCCACCAAAAGCCACCACTTTCCTTTCTCCGAATCGGTTGCTTAGAGCAGCGGACAGTGGCGCTGTTGGTACAAAAACATAACTTGAGTGCATCCTATACGTTTTCCAGTAGCGGAATATACAGTAAACATTCTTCCTGAAAAGCACAGCCGCAACACGAGGCATTCAGCAAAAGATAATCACTCAATTCCACTGAGACGTCGATGACAAGATCAAAACAAGTTTGTGCTTTTACAAGAGGGGCTATGTATTTTGCGCATGTTATAAAGTTTCTTCATTTTGTCCGGGAATTTGCTTCCCCATGGAAGTCCATTTTGAAGTCATTTAGTTTTGAATTGCTCTTTGTCTACACATTGAATTTGTTGAGGGTCCCTTTGGCACATTTGCACACAATGTTTGCTCTATTTTGAAAAACATATCTTGCTTCAGAGCTTATTAATAGACTATATGAAGTCTTCTATTTTCTTTTTCCAAGGAAAGATCTTGGTGAGATAGGACAGTTGCACTGCTTTAACTACCAGAGGTACTTGCATGACCGATGGTAATTTTACTCTACTTTATGGTATACCTAATGTTATTGACACCCGATGACAAAACACGTCAAATTGTTTTTTTTCGCCTTTACCTTTGGACTATGTGTGGTGCTTGGAATGTTTGATGCAAAAGTTTAACCTTAATATTTTCAAACATTAACAAATAAACATGCTCCACTAAGAAAATTGTCACTACAAGATAAACAACTTCAAGCAAAACCGTGGATAACAAGAGGATTACTTTGCTTCTATAAACAATAAAAACAGAACCTTCAGAAAACGTTACAAATGTAAGGATGCCAAGCTGATTGGGCAATACAAAAATATAATAAGCTTGCAAACAACAGTATTACTTCCAGCTACTTCAAAAAACAGAAACGGTTTAAAGGAAACATGGAAAAACATGGAAAACAATTAATGAATTGTATTATACACATCAAAAACAGTCTTCCGATTTTATAGTTTGAAGCTACGTGACGGCTAAGAAACGAGCGGTTCAATGGCTGTAAGTTATACTCTAAAGAGTATTTTTCTTCCATTGGAATATCTATGGGGAATGGGATTCGTCCTACCAATGCATATTTCACTACATTTATGAAATCCATCTCCAAATCTTTTGATCTATTGGCACTTGTGCAGAAGAAGCCATCGCGTACAGAAGAAGCCATTGCTTGTATAACCAATCTCAAAAGCACTCCATCTAGTGGAATTGATGTCATTTCAGCTAAATCTTTCAAGCTGGCCATTGGTACTACTGCCCCAATCCTTACAATGTTGTTTAGTAAGAGTATGGAATGTAGTTAATATCCTTATGTTTAAAAATTTCGCAAATTGCAACAGTTTCAAAATATTCCTCTCCTTCCAAACCCAGTCATTACAGACCAATATCTCAGATGAGGTCATAAAGATTAAACTACAGTAAAACAATTTATATTTTTTTACCACAACTCGGTCTTCAAACTGTAAGTTTGAAATTTGTATGAATGGTGTCAAAATACAGCAAACTCATAGTATCACTAATCTTGATGTTATAATTGATGATAAACTTTCATGGAAACCGCAAATCAATTGCCTTTGTGGGAAACGTTCAAGCCTATGGCGTCATGTACGTTCAAGCCTATGGCGTCATGTGTAAACTTAGACATTTCGCTGACAAGAAAATATTGCGTTTTAATCTATTTTAGTTTTTTTCATTCGTATCTACAATATTGCATAATTGATTAGGGACGAGCTCATAAAATTGCTATCCAACCAGTACAAGTGCGACAAAACCGAATTTTGAAATATGTGACTTTCAACAATAAAAGGTCAAGTGTAAACAACATTTTTAAATTACTTAAAATTCGCAAAGTTTCTGATTTATATCAACCTAATTTGGCAAAGTTTCTGTAGAAATATATTGCCAAAATCTTGCCACCTTCTTTTGACAAATTTTTTCAAAACTGTACAAAATGCACGATCATGGTACAAGTCAACAGATTTCAGAAAATTTTCATCATAAGCATGTTAGAAGTGATAATGGCAAAAAATGTTGCAATATGTAGGACCTATTACATGGGATTGCATTTCTACTAAGATTTTAAAACATTACCACTACATATGTTTTCCTATCAAGTGAAATCTCAATTGCTTGCTGGATATTGGCTCTTTAAGAGTCACATTTGTAAGATGTTTTGAATGGTTTACCTTAAACTGAGCACGTTTTTTTTTATTTTTCGTACTGAACTCATGTTTTGTGCCTCACCTGTACTGTTTAAATTTGGCAGTCATTAAACATAAGCTGGGTTTGATTGATTGGCTGCTTTGGTCGTCTTTCGCCCAACCTGTGCTGTTTGTTGTAATTTGAAATGTCTTATTTGTTGCCTACTTGCAGCGAAAACATAACTTGACTTGACTTTACTTGACCTTCATTGTAATTAGTGGCACTCATGCCACTTACGATATAACCTACTTGAATGAACCAAATGCATATTTATAATGACAATGAGGTTGTAACGGAGGACGAACGTTTAATCAACTTTTTCAAATAGATGGGAAGTGTCTCTTGAGACTAATTTTTGCCTAAAACTGGTAACGTCGCGTCCACAGGAACCAGGTGTTACCTAATGCAGGGGTCTCCAAACTTTTGTCTGAAGGTACACAACACCTCGAGGGCCGGACATCTTACGTAAGGTGATTGTTTCGTGATATGCTACAGTCTACCAAATCAACAAATTTTTCGTAGTTATATTAGCTTTTCATTACTGACAAAATGGTTTTGCGGGCCGCGGGCCGTAGTTTGGTGGGCCCTGACCAAACGCAAAAGATTTGTGGCTGTAAGCTACCCGTTTTGTTATAATATTTAATCAGAGGCGTTTGCACACTGGCTACAGCGCGCAGGTCTCATCGTTATCATGCGCCGTTGTGCTCACGGGGGTGTCGAAAGTAGGCGCAGGGAGAGTCCAAGGCCTCCCTGGATTTTGAAATTTGATATTTTGCTACTAACGTTTTAGCGGAAAAATATTTCTTAGTTTCGGGGTCGGTAAAATGAAATTTTACCACTGTTGCCCCATTTCCTCGAAAAAAATCTTTCCGACGCAGTGGCGTGGTCAGCCCAAAATTTTTTGGCGGGTGCAAATCTTTTGACTTCAAGCGAGCAACAATATTTTGTTTGGGACACCGCCTCTCAAAGCACAAAATGACAAGACATGCCAAAAGTTTGGGGGGCATGGCCCTCTTGGCTCCCCTGGCTACGCCTATGTTCCGACGCCTATGATTGTGCTTACATTCTTGATTCTGTTGTGCAAAAAGCTCTGTCGCTGCCTTTCAGCAACGTTCCACTCACCAGCTGTGGCACGCATGGAGAGTGAGATTGAATTGATCCACGAAATCGCGCCAGCGCTCTCTTGGAAGTAGGCGCGAAATTCCGGAAAAAGCACACCGAGCGATTTGAGCATGCCTATCACGAGCATGTTGTCGACCCACACTGCACCCACCACGATCCACCCCCAGCCGCCGTCTGGGGGTTCAACGTACCTGAAACAGAATGCATCCTGCTAAACGACTGCATCACAACGGAAAAGTTTACTGCGAGCTTTTCTCCAAAGCAATATTTCTGCAGCAAACTGCATAAGAACAACCAGTGATTGCAAAAAAGGTCAACTAAGATTTTTCAACATGTTAGCTGCGAATACATTTTGGTAAGTGAGTTGAGAAGCGCAGCGGTGCGTGACCAATGTCAAGTACATGGAGAATGCTCAAGCGCTGATCAATGCGCAAATAGCAAAACGACGACCCCTTTCCCTTGTCAACTGAAGGTAGCGCTTAGCTGTAGAAACGGGATGTATCGCGCTACAAAGGCGAATTCAAGAGAAAAACACATTACAGCGTGATTTTTAATAGCAGTTTAAATGCGCATAAGGACATGGATATAGTTCTGAAACGCGAAAAAAGATCAAGCTGACAATCGGCTCTCGAAATCAATCCTATTTATCAAAACAAATGGACGACAGGACAATCTGACATGGAAACAGAGGTGTCATTGAACAACCTTATGGAAGAGTATTCAATTGTACTACATCATCGGAAAGGGAGGTTTTTCGTCCAAAGGCATCACTGGTGTTAGTCGAAAGCAGAATGTTATAATTTGTTTACCTCGCCGGCGAACAGGTAAAAAACTTGCAAACCCATAGAAAAAAAACTGTAAAAGAGGTTGTTAGGCTATGCTTATACTGTACAGCACGTTAGAAGATGCGACAGATTTGAAGGGAAAACTGACCATGAGTGCTGCGTACAATGAACTGTCAAGCTCACTTTACCTGTAGACAGTTCATGCGTATCATGCCTCTTGCGAAACAGCAGAGTCTATATCTACTGAGTAGACAAATGGAAAGCTATTACATACTCGCAATGATTGGAGCAGCATCTTATCAGTTGCTGGCAAAGCGAAAAAAGAAAACAGAACTGCTCCACTGTCATCCAATCAGTCAAATTATCTGATGAATTTGTAGTTCGGTCTTAATTTCAAAGAAACATGGTACATCGGACATAGAAGGCATGGTAGTACCATTACCAACGTTTCACACAACGAGGTATGCGTGATTCCCAACTGTTTTTCATCCGGAGGCATTATGCACGTCTACTCTGATATGTACATTCGCTGCACAGCGCCAATCGACAACAGTGGACATGGTGTCATTTTTCAACAATCAAGAAAAACACCGGCCAAGTGGGGCAGCTGGTTGAGCACTCGCCATAAAAGCAGTTAGGCTGGGTTCGATTCACGGTCGGCTAATAATTAACGGTACTCGAGGCCTGTCCAGTCTCGTCTTCGGCGTTGATGGGCGGGTGAAAGGGAATAAGTTCTTGTGCAGCGCTGCCGCTGACTCGCCACCAGGGCAAGAAAGAGCAAACACTGCGAAAGCAGCTGCGTGGTTGGAGCGAGAACATATCCGTGCATATAACACAGCGAGTACTTTTCGCTGAACGTGACGCCATAACAAAGAGCTCCACCAGTAGAAACCCACAAACAGATTTCACTGCAGCATTGCAACATGAAAATGTCTTGTATTTTCTCCGCAACATCTGCACCAGCAGTTGCAATGTTCATAGAAATAGATGTGACATCCTGAATGAAAACATTTAACGAAAACTGAGCGGATAGAGTAACAACCGTTGATTTTCCCGCTTGCCCCAAAAATGTTGGAGACGGTTTTGTTTCAATTACTATCTGAGAGTACACCTTCACACCTTTTGACATGTCTGAAGTGCACCTGTGAACAGCAACGTCAGAAAGTAATATCTATCTCATTCTCGCCTAGTTAGCTACCCTATAAGTGATTTGACTGTTTTCACACGGATTTATCCAGTAGAATACGTTTTTGCACTTGGAAATGTTTAGTACGATTTCATTTGATGCCTGCATCACTGGAGCATATTCTGGATGAGTGGTTCTTAACGGGCTCCCCAACAAAAAATCGAGGGGTCCCCAGAAGGAATGCCGAAGTGTTTTCTTTTAACACTCAGATGCACAAACAATAAAGACCACCAATTCGATTAATGACGTAACTCAAGACGAGGAATCGCCATGCCAAATATCTTTAGGAATAGGGGTCCCCGTAGTTGGAAAGGTCAAGAATCACTATGCTGCATGGAAATTACCCGCATGAATCAAGTCTTATGATGTTACAAATCGGCCTCACGTCACCGAAAGAAATCTAAACGGTTTTGCGTCATGATTGGAACAGTTTGCGTCTAAATACTACTTCAACCCGGCCGTTTTCACAAAATCAGAACCTGCAACAACGTTGCTCTGCGGTTGCTCAGTCCCGTTGCTGACAAGAGAGGTAAAGCCGATGTTCAAATAATTTAAGATATTTTCAAGCAAACGCGATTATCACATGGTCAAGGTATTTTCAGTTTAAATGCAACGATCCATTGTTATAATGTGACCTCCAGAGTTACATGAAAACTTTAGGTATTCCAATCCCCAGGTTGACAAATAATGTTGTACACATACATTGCTGCACCTTTTTGTGATTGAAGTAAATGACGTTCAAAATCAATGGCAGCAGTCGTTAACTGCTTTCGGTTCGCTATTTTGATGGAGGCGTCGTACACACGGCATGGTTGAAGATTAACCGTCCACCTCACTCCCCTTTTGTTTTCACAGACCGCGACCTTTTGAAGCTTAGAAAAGGACCTCACGGATGCATTCCGGGCGGCGTAATTGAATTAATCGAAGGGTGCATGAATTATCTCGGAGTAAACACAGTCATGCCAGGCTGCATGCGGCGTTTCTGGCGTGTTTGGGCGTGAGCACGGAGACTACCTGCCTGGCTGTCGTACACAACGCGACGAGACGTTTTGATTGCCGCATGAGCTACAGCGTGTCATGATTCCGAAAGAAGTGCAAACAGTTCTCCGTATGACATCAACAAACAGCCTTTTAGCTTATTAGCATTAAAATAAAAGCTCTAGCACAGGTTTCTCAACCGGGCCCTCGGCCTCCATTGGGGTCCACGGAGCGGTTCTCCCGGGGCCACGAGTAAGAGTCCTTTATTAAATAGCTCTACCGTGATATTACAAAAACCAAAACAAAGCTGGGTATTTTTATTGATGAACAGGGGGCCACAAGTGTTGAGATTCTTTGGAATGGGGCCACAAATCATGAAAGTTTGAGAACCACTGCTCTAGTAGAACATGGAAACGCGCTGCAGCAAAGCACAAATCCATAAAAATCAACGCTTTTTTTTCTTGCAATACACATTCAGCTTGTGTCGTTTTGCCTGTTTAAACAGCAGATTTCAATAAAGTTCAACTAAATTTTGTTTAAAACCCCAAGCACGTGGCCACTCAAACCACTGCTATATATCTGCTGAAGCAAATTTACCTTTGTGGTCAATCGTTATTGCTTTTCGCCAAGTAATCTTCTTCAAACGGCCCCACGTTTTTCACTGATACTCCGCTGCAGTTACAATATGCCACAAAATCTTTGTGTTTACAGGGACTTTTCACTAGGATTTCTTAAAAACACCAAAATGCGGCTGTGACTAAACTTCTTCTGTTTGGTGAATTACCGAAAATTTAGAAGTTCAGTGCTGTTCGGAAATCGATAATGATATCGTACCCGCCTAATGGGGTCTCCAAAGCAACAACATTTCATTTACTGGATGCAATGACAGTGCGCTTAGCATTGGCCGATCTGTGTACTGTAGATCAGGAAGCAAGGCTAAATAAAAACAAAAGCTAAAGCAGACTCATGATGCGTTCGGTGAACAGGGCAGAAGACCTACGTCTAAGCTGTTTTCTTTTCGGCAAAACCTACTTTGTTTCGTTGACAAATAACGGGTTTCCGTCTCGCAGACTTGTGCGTTTCTGACTTTGTGTGGTAGTCCACGAAGAGTAGGATGCACGATGTTGTGGGGATACTCCACCATTTTCTGCATCCAACATGGATGTCGGTAGCTGCTGGGAGCTATGAGTTGCGTCACGCTTTGTACTGGTTTCCGACATTGCGTTTGTGCTGGCTGGAGATCTGAACGAGAAAAGTCACTTGCACATCAAATCGGTTTCATACAAAACCACCATCAAAGAGCAGTGGAAGCTGAGTAGGAACTCTGTACTGGTTATAAATAACCCATTTAAGAGACCAAATAGTAATACAACTGGCGCACACCACACCACAAGATTGTCTTGTTTTAAGCCTACAGGACTAAAAACAGCACAATAGATTCAAGCAAACGTAGTGCTATCACACTGATCACCACTAACTTGAAGACGGCTTCCTTCTCACATTTATGAACAATAATTCAAACGGCTTCGTGCGCATTAGCATGTTCATTTTCAAACTTTTCTTGAAAACAAGAAATCTCACGCCATTAGACACACGAAACATTCTGTTCCACAATACTGCAAGTGTATCAGTGTATGATGTCCTCGTGGAAACTCCCTCGAAAAACACAAGCGTCAACTAAAATCGGTAATGCAGTTTAAAAAACGACCATCTGAGAACGCCACCATATACACACAAATAAATTCTTTCTTGTGGTACTGATTTCTATTTCGTTTATGTGTCGATGTTTCGCCTACCTGAATGGGTGGGCGAAAAAGTGGCACATAAACAAAATAAAAGTCATCACCAGAAGAAAAAATCGATTTGATCGAAATTGAACCTGGTTTCAGCTGCTACAAAATAGCATGAGTAGCAGAAAGACGGCACTACATACATTTTTGCAATTTCGCAAATACACGACAATGCCATCACCCACGCGCACCTTCGTTGTCACTTCCAAATTAAACTACAGCACACCCTCAAAAAAGTAATACCAACCATGAAAATATCCAAAATGATGGTAACTTTATGGTTAAGCGACGATCTTGTATTTGCCAACAAAAGAACATTAAGAACTAAAGTCTACTGTCAACAAAACGTTCATGGGTTAAACACAATCTACAGACAGAGATAAGACCAAATACTAAATTTTGCTTCATTAGATTTTAGTAGATTATTTTGCTTCATAAAACATAAATTTTAACTGGTTTCAATGCAAAATGATCTACTTTCATTCTCTCTTTGATAAAAAGATACTCACTGCATGTAATCTCCAATGCAGGCTGGCAAATTTCCCGTATTATCTCCCATGACCAATGGCCACATGCCTGACAATAAATCTTTTAAATGCTCTGTGCCGTGCAAAAACTACTCTGCAATTCAATTTTGCTTTCGAGACATTGCCTACGATTTCACCAAAAGCAAATAAATTCCAAAAAAGCAACTTTTTATTAAATCAATAAAGAACTAGAGCGGTACCCGACTTGGACAACCAAGTTCGTATTTTACAGCATGACGGCAAACCGCTGTCAAAACGCATTGAAACTTGGCCATCCAACCGCGCCTGCCTTGGCAAGCACGTAAACACATTCGAGCACTGGTCGCTGCATCGAGGTCGAAGGTTGACTATGTTTCCAGAGCGGTGTTGTTTTACTGACAGTTATTGATTTACGTTCTAGCGCAGAGGGAGCGGTTTGTCATGTCTCCTTTTCGTGGTCTAAGCCACAGATTTGGCCATTGTCTTCGCTCAGCGTCAACCAATGAGCTTAGTTCACCTCTCACGTGCCCAGACGTGTGAGAATTCAAGTGTATGCACGCTTTGGCAAACGGGCCGTTCAGCAGGTACAAACAACGAAGCGAAGTTTTTGAAGCATGGAGCCGCAATAGCTATAAACGGCAGTGATGTCCGCCAATCGAACAGCGTTGCTGCCAGTGGCGTACGCAGAGAATTTCCGAGGGGGGGCAATGTTCCGTCACAATCGTGTGACGTCACAAATCAACTTTAGGGGAAGTGCCGAAGGCACGACCATTGTAGGGGGGTTCTAGGGGGTCCGAGAGCATGTCTACGTTTTCCTCATGAATTCAAAGAAATACTCATAAACTGACGTCGTATTTCCTTCATTTGGGGGCCATGACCCATTTGGCCCCTCCCTGGCTACGCCTATGTTCCAAACTGCAGTAATACATTCGAATTGTAGCAACTAGTAAAAGAAAGTGCAAACACTAGGCAAAAGTCCTCTGATAACACAGCATAAAATTGGCCAAAGTTGCACCTTGCTTTCAAAAGTAAAAATCAGGGGTGGCCAAGTCAATCGCGATCGACCGGTCGATCGCCGAGTGTCAGTTGGTCGATCGCGCCTGATTTTGCATTGAATTGACAAGATACTTAAAAGAACACTTGTCAATCAATATTCCAGACAATACAAAAAAATTATCCATGAATTGGCTGGTCACATATATTTTGGTGGCTCTTGCGATAGCGGACCATAGGCTATCGCAAGAGGCTATCGCCTATGGGATATGCTATCGTCTATGGGATACCATAGGCTAGCAAGGCAGATGCCGCGAAGGTGTTGTGATATGTTTTCCTGTTATTGCGTGAAAATCATGATTTAAAGACGCTTTGCCTTCTATCTGTGAATCACTTACTAAGGAGGTGGTAACTGTATTTGCACGTGCGATACTCAACTTTGGCGTTTTGTACTTGTGGATTCTTTACCAACCGGTCGATCGCGAGTTAGCAAGAAATTTTCTAGCCGATCTCAGTCGAAGACGAGTTGGGCACCCCTGGTATAAATCATCATAAGATTATGCATGAAATGCACGCCGGCAACCCACTTGACAATTTTAAGCAACTCTTTACTCCCTTGAATCAAATACATTCCTATGCAACCCGTAGTGCTACACGAGGAGCGTTTTTCTGGCAAGCAGCAGAAAATAAATACGGAAAAAGATCTTTAAAACACCTTGGCCCTAAAATCTGGGACTGTATTGATCCTACCTTGTATGAGCTTTCCTCATTTACATTCAAAAAACGTTATAGAGACAACCTAATTGCCGCGTATTAAGTTTAAGTAAATGGTGTTGATGCTTCGCACTCCAAATTTGCCCTCGGTCCTCACTTGACAGCAAACTTAATTTTTCCTCTTGTACATATTCCCGTGATTTTTACACTTGAACTTTATCTCTTTGTGTGTGCGTGATTTGTTGTTTCTGTGTCGCTGCTGGTGTTCTTTTGTTTTGCAGGAGCAGCGACAGCGCGTTAGACTCAGCGGCTCACTTCTGGTGGTGGGTGAAGTTCGAACACGGGGCTTTCAGAATACCCGACCCCAGGAGTTTTCAGCCTCTCCATTCCAACGATATGATGGCTGCATTGGGTGACTCATCCTCATTCTACAACCGCTGCAAACATTTGTAGAGCTTGCCAGATGCGAAAGGGTTATGACAACCCGGGCAGAGTTTCATTTTAACTGGGTTTATACTTTCTCTGCCACGCCCAGATCCTTGCGGATCTGAGCACCTGTTCCACCGAGAGAGACCGGCTGCGACCCAGCACTTCCTGCGCAACTGTGTTGATCATCTGGCAGCTCTTTCCCACATAGGCTATCCGATTCGATGTAAATTTGGCTTGCTGTGCACCTTAATCGACCAGTCAAGGGGCAACG
>Ga0210059_1007027_pt1 | contig 17962 bp, 11 predicted proteins | sample Ectturendosymbi2_FD_188042 | JGI IMG/M metagenome (GOLD analysis project Ga0210059, IMG submission 188042) | Ecteinascidia turbinata endosymbiont from Florida, USA - Sample 2 (SPAdes) (version 2) | ecosystem: Host-associated > Tunicates > Ascidians > Unclassified | place: Key West, Florida... | reverse complement strand
ATGCCGTATCTTCTCCGAATAAAGTGGGGTGCATTTTGTACAAGGTGCTCTGAGTTTTGAAACTCTGACAGGGATAAACACAACGGTCACACCCAGTTAAATCGTGTGCAATGACTCCGCGAATCCTTCTATTTAACAAAACCATTGAAAAAGATCGCACTCTGCAACAGTTTATTGATATAAATCATTTACAAATGCTCTTAATTATTAATTGTGAAATTATTGTAATATTATGATATTACAAAAGCATTCGTAAAGGGTTTACGTAAATAAACTGGCTCATTAAAAAGTTTTCTTAATCCTTTAAGAATTAATTTTCGCATCAGCAACAAGGATTGTATGCAGAGAAAAAATGCTAACTTAAGTCGGACATGCCTGTTATTCACTGGGTAAGGACATAACTTGCAAGTAAACTAACATCACACTCAGATTATCAGAAAATAGGTGCTGACGCATAACCAGTAGCACCTATTTGATCTAAGAAAAAATGCATAATATTTCAACGCACTAAACGCCTACGTATCTGTTAAAGGTCAATGCAATTGCAAGCTGAACGTTATAGGAAAGCAGTGCGGCACATGTCGACCTGGTTCAAGTCATTTAAATGCAGAAAATCCCATGGGTTGCTACTCGCATCCCGAGCAACAAGCAGCTCCTACTGAGGTAAGCTTTATTTGAAGGCCATAAGAGCAACCATGGTTAAAAACGAAGATAAAACGCACTTTATTTCTTGGAGTGGCTTTCGTCGGATGATGTACAAATTGTTTCAGATACAAATTGGAACGAGGTTAATTACGCTTGAATGGAATCCCCCAGACCATCCTAATGGAGATAAGCTCACCTACAAATTATACAGAAATCGAGAACTTTTGCACGTTGTCAATGATTCCAGGTAAAGCGAATAGCATTGATTCCAATGTAGGTCGCAAATTGAACTTTAACAATATTTGTGGAAATGCTGCCGACTACAGTTGAATATCCCAGTTTTGCACTAATATGTCAAACGTTGAACAAAATGCTTGGCATGCAAACAAATTGATCAAATTTTAGAAAAAAGACAAAAATGCTGACAGTGAAAGTGTTTCACAAAATCCATTTTTTTCAGTGGATTTTCCGAATCTTATCAGTTCAATGACACGGGCCTCTTACCTTATACTACCTATGACTATTACATTGAGACCAGCAACTTTGGAGGTTCGGTGCTCAGCCCGCAGCTGAGAGTTAGAACACTTGCTGGTATACCTACCGGGATTCCACCCTTAACGGTATCGAACGTTCTGGCGCATGAGGCGACCTTCACATGGAACGAACCCGAAGTTGCCCATGGACCCATCAAAACTTACGTTTTGCAGGTATGGACACAGAAAATTGCTCACTTCAGTTTTGTCAAAAAATAAAGATTAACTTTGTTTGGTGCTTGCTTGCTTACAAAGACTGTTTCCAGGGGAAATTTCGAGGTCCATTTTAAATTAACCAGGCAATGCAACTAAGGGTGGTTTGCTACACAAAAAAAATATAGTAGAAGAAATTTTTTAGCTTTCAAAATAAATTTGAAGCAATTTTCTTGTTTACGGCAGTCTGTCACATCCGAACTCGATGACTTCGTCAAGGTACATTACGAGGGACTCTCAACAGCCATAACTATCGAAGATCTTGTCGCGTTCACAAACTACACATTTACGTTGCGTGCTTGTACTAGCGGTGGATGCGGAGATAGTATTCCCATTGTTGTGATTACTCCCGAGGATAAACCCCTTCTTCAGAGGCCACCGAGCATAACTCCTTTATCCAACACATCACTGCAAGTGTCCTGGGACCCTCCTGATGAACCCAATGGTAAAATAATTATTTTCACTATTTTCAGAATAATTGACAAGTAAATCCTGCTTACTTTTTTGTTCAATTATGTGTTCCACTGCGATGCAGCTATTTGCGACAAGCAATTCAATTATTTTGTGTTTTGCTGACAAACCAGCAATCCAACGTTTCTTTTGCGATGATAAACTACTAACATACAATATCAGATCCCTAAGTAGTCCAATGAATTGAAAGACTCCTGTTGTATAAGATGTGTATCGATTGCTTGCCACACACACTTAATATACTCCAAAAAGGTTTTACAACTCCGATTTCAGTATGGACCAACACGTTGGTGTTTGTTGTTTACTTGACGTGCAGGTGTAATTATCCAGTACGAAGTAATGATGAGAGGAAAACCAGGCCCTGACGGCGTCAATCAACCGTTGCAGAGGGTTGTTTTCAGAAGTTCTGGTGCGTATAATCCCCGGCCACCTTCCGATCATCAGTCAACGACCCTCGATCCGCCCGAGTCGAACTTCACTCAAACTGATCTTCAGCCTTTCACAGAGTACGAGTTCCTAATCTCCTCAGCAAATAGCCAAGGAGCTGCGCAAAGCGCCTGGACAACCGTGCGAACTTTAGAAGGGAGTATGTGATATTTTTTGTCAAATTTATATGCTCACGCAACAGTCCATTGTATTCTGCTTGACACTTTTACTAGCAGAACAGGGACACTTTAGTGTTGGGCACTATCGATTAGGCAAACAGGTGAACCAAAAGCTGGCACTGGGTAAAAACGCAATGTGATTAAGATCAGTAAATACTAGATTGTGAGAAAATGAGACTTATTGTACTCCTTTGCTGATCCTTAACAGATTGTCCAGAGATTATTAATGCATGGTAACGTAGCAAATAAAATGTACAGAAAATGAAAGCACAAAAGCTCATTCTGCAATTTCTTGCAAGCGATCATCACATTTTTATTGTGAGCGTATACAATTTTAAATCAAGGCGTGCCATCAAAAATACACAACCTTTTTTCGTTTTACTGATATGTTTTTAGCTCCAGTTTTTATGAGCCGCCCCGTTCTAACTCCAATTTCATCGTTTGAAATCAACATTCTTTGGAAAGCACCACATCCAGTCAACCAGGCTCGTGGCGAAGTTGTCATGTATCAAGTTATTTTAACTCGGAACAACACCAGCGGAAATCCATTCGCTCCACCGTTAGAGGACGCTGTAAGTGAAAACTGTTAAACTTTGTGTTTGGCAATTGTGTCACAAGGTGATTGTGAGAAATACTCTTTTTAGGTGATTTATTCCTGTGGACCTACTATTCATCAGTTTTTAGCTACTGGCTTCAAACCGTATTCCACACATTCTATTAAAATGAAACTCTGCAACTCTGTATCATGTATACTAAGTGAACCCAGCAACACGACTACTTTGCCTGCAGGTAAGTTTACAATGAAGTGCAAGTTGTTGAAGAGGCTGGTAGAACTATATTTACTATGCAATGTTAAGTGGTGATTCAAGGTTTAAATTTGACTCCTATTTTCCTATAACAAGACAAAGAGTAAAATTTCAGTTCTTTATGTTTAAAATCAACGGAATTGCTCAACGTCTTGTGTTAACAAAATATCTTTTGCAAATGCCAACGAAGCACTTTTAAAATATGCCACAACACTAATTACTGTTGCTGATGTTTGTTGTTTTCTCTCCAAACAGTTAAACTAACATTTTTCAATTGACAAGAAAAATTGAAATGTTGAATATAGTGCAAAAAACACTCCATTCCGTCACGACCTGCTTTATGTCTTTACAGCACCTTCTGGTCAGTCGACTCCAAAACCACTTCAACGGAGCGAAACGTCTGTTCGGTTTGAATGGAAAGATCCTGAACATGTGAATGGGCCTCGTCCCGCTTTTGCACTGCTCAGAAGCCAAGTCGCCTTTTCTCAGCCACCGATAGAAATGACCCGCGGAGTGCGTTTCCCAGGAAAGTCCTACGTTCGCTTCCCGCCATCCGTTCTACCGCGCGACGCTTCTTACAGTGGTATTCAGTTAAGATTTCGTACTTTACAAACAGATACTTTGCTCTTTTTTGCTGCTTCTCCTATTTTGGCCGGAAGAGACCGGGAAGAGTACCAAGTGATCCAGCTCAGGAACGGTCGACCTTGGTTTCTTTTCGACGCGCAAGACAATCCCACGGCCGTGACCATTGATAACAACAACCTGACATTCAACGATGGCAAATGGCATCGCGTCGAAGTGAACCGGTTTGAGAGGGATGGCTTCATCGAGGTGGATGGCACCCACACAGGGTCTGGCCGAAGCCGTCGCAGCACTACAGTTATAGGTGTCAACGATGGCGTTTTTGTTGGAGGTCTTCCTGACGATTTCCAATTAGGACGTTCTAAAGATCGTGGCGAAGAGGTTGTAGTTACGCGGGGACTAATCGGTTGTGTTAAAGACATACGCGTGCAAAGTGATCGTGCTTTGGGTCCGTGGACCAATGTCACTTGGGAGGAAGCTGATCAATGGTATCGGGCTTACGATTCCTGGCAAGGTTGTCCAGTTGTGTTGGACCGACCGGCAGTTCATTTCCTGGGTCGGGGTTACTTGACTATGCTAAAAACTTTTGGAAGGCTCGATGCAACAATGTGGTCAGTCGAGTTGGACTTTCGAATGAGTTTTTCTTCCGGCGTATTGTTTTACGCTGCTGGTCGACTGGGAGAGTTCATGCTCGCAACTATTCAACAAGGAAAAATGAGGTATGTGTAATTGTGAATACAAAATCTGTTTCATTTTCCATTGTGGCTAACCCTCTGCAGCTAAAGCAATTTTTTCTGTGCTGACCTTCCTCAACTATTTCCCAGTGCAACCTTTCAGAGCAAACAAAGATGGTCTTTTTTCTTGACCCTCTTTTTTCTCACACCACCTCTCTGGCCTCTGTTAAACCAGAGACAGGGAATCCTTTCTGCTGGCGAGCAATACGATATTTCAACTTTGAGCTGCTCGCCATACCATTTTTGCCTATGGCTGTATAATTGGCACATGTAAGCTTTCAAACAAGGCACATGCCACCTAGTAAGATTCTCTGCTTAAAAAAATTATATTGACAAAAAGGTCACTTTAAACAAACGGAGTTGTTTTGAAGGTGTAGTTTGTCACAAGCTCCAACTTACCTTTCCTTGTCAACGCAACAAACGTTCTGCCAAATGCAGCGCATTCCAAGTTGAGGCATTTCGTTTCTGTGCTTATTCCTTCTCCTTGTATCTTCACATTCACCAAGAGCTGCAAATTAAACTTGTGATTGTGAAATTTTAGAGAAAATGTGACGCATCGTTTTCGATCCTTGAATGGTCATTCGTTTTTTGTCTTTCCAATGACACTCCGTAGCAATTGCGAGCAAGGCTTTTATGCTCGTAAACATAAATAACGACATTTTGACTTGTAACAGATACATAGTATCGACGCCAGTAGATGGAATATATGAAGTCGGCTTCAGTCCAGGAAGTGCAAACATCAACGTCTGTGACGGCGAATGGCACAAAGCTTTGTTTCAAAACAAGCTCGGTGTCTTATCTATCCTATTAGACGGCAGCACGAATGGAAACGAAACAGCATTTTCTTTATCGAGACGTAACGGAATTTTCGATCTAACCCACCAACTGTCTGTGGGCGGTATCCCGGCCACAAAACTGAGTGACTTTGTAAGGCTGCTTGAAGAAGACTCTCGGTCATTTGGAGGTTGCATGCGCAACTTCTCTGTGAACCACGACCCTATAAGTTTGCACAACGACGTAGAAAGTACTCTAAATGTGGACTTGGACGGTTGTCCTGTTCTTCTGCATGAAAGCAACAATGCTGAAATCTGGAGCGGAGAGAGCTCTGGTGAAAGAGATCAACTGACTCCAGTGAACGTTCAGGAAACCCCAGTGGCTTTGCGTACTAACAACTCTTGCTCTAATGCCCCAATAGAAGTTCTTTACAGAGGAACGAGTCATAACCACACAGATGATAGCGTTGAGGGAGCTTTCACGCGATATTTGTACAAGGTATGCTTTATTGTTAAATTTCACCACACTTGGAAACACTTTGGTCGATCGTAAGCAGCTGGTTTAAGTTTATGCAAGTTACATGACTTCACTTAGTTTCTCGTCTAGTGGACGTTAGTAATCTTAGATTAAGGATGATAACTGAAGAAATTTCACACTGTTAATGCGGCACCCAGGAAAAACTTCTTTAACAAAATGTAAACCAAACAGTATTTCTTTGAAAAAAAGTATAAGGTTTAAGGCTTTGCTCAGCTGAGCTTTGTGCATAAGGTTCCCTCTTGTGCACATCCAAATATATCGTTCCTGGCTTGGTTTCACAGAAGTCTAATATTTTTCCCAACGTGATTTTTTGCTATAATCGAATAAAGCTGCAGAGAAAGTTGCTGACCAGGTGAATACGGCACGAAACACACTGATAAACTTGAATCTCATTATCTCATAACACCATATTAGATAGAGTTAGATATTTCTCTATTTACGATTGACGTCCTTCAAGTTTTAAAGCATTCAAGTTGGGCTTTGCGTGCACAGAAAAAAAGCTGATCCGCCTCATTCCGTTGGGTAGTTTTGTAGAAACCTGTGTTGAGTTGGACACAGCAGGGTTGCCAGATTGGCCATTTCATGGCCGATTTTGAAAATTTTGACCATTTTTTAACTGCGCTGGCCATGAAAAAGCGCATTTGGCCATTTTGTAAAATTTGGCTATTTTTTGGTCCTTTTTTTCGGTTTGTCACTGAAAAATTGAGTTTTCATTAAATATTTTGTCTTGTATTTATTGGACGGTTTTCATGTCACTCATTTTGTTATAGTAACACCGTGGCACTTCAATGATTTATTACTTTTGAAGTGTGTAGCAATGATTTGGCTCTTGCAGTCAGTAGATTTTGTACAGATGTTTCAGTCAGTGATAATTTTTGGTTAACATTTGTGTCTGCTGCGCTCGTACTGTATCTGAAGACTGCTGCACTCGGTTTTATGACTGATAATGTTATTGACTAATAATGTTAAAGTAGAAGTATTTTGCATTTTTGGTAAGATTTTACTTTTAGAAGTTTCTCATCACTATTACAGTAACACTCTGCAGTAACTTCAACTTTGTAATGTTCAAAGTGTATAGTAATTATTTAGCCCTTGCAATCTTGTAGATTTTGTGCAAGTGTTTCAGTCGGACCTGTCATGAGTCAGTGTTTGTTCTCAAGTGTGAACTTAATGATGGTTTTGAACATGTGGTTAACTCATCATGATCATCAACTTAATGCGGTTCATGACTTTTAATCTTTTGTTCATATATTTGGAGCACAAGATCAAGAGAATTCTAGCCTTGTCGTTGAATTAGAAAGTTAATTTCAAATTGTTTAACCCAAAATTGGGTCAGAAATGAAGCATGCATGTATCTACAATAGTGCATAATAAATGGTTCTAAGTTTTATTACGAGAAATTAAGACACATTGTACCTAACAGGTAGTTTTAAGTTTACGGCAGAAATTGCTGTTTTAGGGTAAAAACTTGCTTCTTTACCAAAACCACATTTTTCAGGCAAGGAATAGACTGCTTTCCGAACAATGTGAGACACTAATGAATATGGAAATTATCATGGTTGAAACATTTTGTGATTTTGGCCATTACATTTTCAAAAACAGCCATTTTGGCCATTTTTTATCATGATTTTGGCCATAAGCTGCGAAAAAAATCTGGCAACCCTGCGACACAGTTACATTGGTTTGCAAATTTGGCTTGGCCTGTAATTGCATTTTCATGTTGATAATGTTTGCCTGCGTGACTGGTTCACAGATTAATTCCAATTAATGGTGAATAGAAGTGTATTTGGTTTCTCCGTTTTTGTGTCGATGTACGTGCATGTCATCAACACTTTAGCTGTTAGTGTTTTCTTTCTATTTTAAGCTTATTTCATTTTTCTCTGACTTTATATTTGCCACAAGTCGACCTTCTAGTTGACTGCTTGTCAATTAAACGTAAGCGCCAATGTTGTATTTAGCTTGCAGTCATTCGGTTCTCATTCTAGCATTTTTCGACAGGTTACAAGTTCTAATGCTGGTGGCGAATCTCAAAGCGAGTGGATTGTCGCGCGATCCGGCGAAGGACTCCCTGAAACAGTTCCAGCTCCGTTCAATGAGCAAAGTGCCAGCGCAACTCAGATCATGGTGGAGTGGCGTCGGCCTCAACGTGCAAACGGCGTCACATCCAACTACACGTTAACAGCAGTTGAGCTCGAACGACTAGAAAGTTCTGACGGAGGTGAGACAGTGTGTAAGTTCGGTGGAAAAATCTTTCTTGCTGTCACTGCTGAGGCATACCCTTTACATGTAAATAGATTCCAACGAATTTTAAGTGAGAAATGTGGGAGAAATGTTGCGTTTGTTTTTTTGTCGTTGTCGAAACTGAAGAAACCAATATCTTATATACTTAGACTCAAACTTTGATGCGACATTGGAAACTTCGATATGGTAAACTGAAGTGCTTTACCATACAGACAATTTTCGATATATTAACAGCGCATGAACTTAAAGTTTATTGTTTGTTCAGATGAAACCAGAACGAACACTTCGCGAGTAGTGGATTCAACATATCCAGGGGATGTATACATTGGGAGCATAACAGGCCTTACTCCGTGGACCAACTACTCCATCTACGTGACAGCTTGCACAGTAAGGGGCTGCGCCCGCAGTGCCGGCAGCATTGTAGTGCAGACTGTGGAGGAAATACCAAACGGCGTGTACGCTCCTACAGCGGACGTTTCTGCTCAAAACATGGTTGTACGCTGGAAAGCGCCTCGAATGCAGAATGGGCGAATAACACGCTACATTCTTCTGCACAACCGCAGTCAAATTTATTCGGGTCTTGACACTTCGTTTGAAATTCCTGGCTTGCCCATATTCACGTCTCAGAACTTTCAGCTCGAGGTGTGCAATTCGGCCGGGTGCAACATCAGCGATCGCGTGACTTTGTATTCTGGTCAGCTTCCCCCAAGCCACGTAGATCAGCCTATGGTGACTGTTCTCGGTCCCCATGCCGTTGAAATTCGCTGGCTTGAACCAGCGATTTTGAACGGTGTTTTTGAGAGGTATGTGCTTTATCTGAGGAACAAAAGCAGTGGAGCTGCTCCACCAGGTATTGCTGTATACAACAGTACTTCACGTCTGCTGGATTATCGTTTGGAGGGCTTAGTTGCTGGAGCGCAGTATTACGTGACCTTGGCAGTTTGTACAGGTGGCGGTTGCACTTTCAGCACTGCCACGCCGTGTTTGACAAAGGAGAGCATCCCTGATGGTGTGCAGGCGCCGAAAGTCACCTCCCCGTCCCCAAATTCTTTCCATCTGTCGTGGTCACCTCCCAGTTTCCCTAACGGTGAAACAACGCTATACAGTCTTTACCAGAACGACGTCCTAATACTGAATTCTACAAAACCGTCCAGCACAGTGATTGACGGCATGACTCCATGGAGCAAGCACAGTTTTCGGATGAGGGTGTGCACCAAAAAAGGTTGTGCATTCGGTCCTTCCGTTACCCTACGCACCAAAGCGAGCCCCCCGGAAGGACGGGTTCAACTCTCAGTGACTGTAATTGGCCCTAGATCTATAGAAGCGAAATGGGACAAGCCTGATCGGCAGAACGGTCACATGAGATACGTGGTCGTCTGCACGGGTTTGTTTTATGTTAATCCTGGTGGCACTGATTACAAGACCGTGCGCGAACCGCGAAACATGCTGAGCACTTCAGAGACCAACAAATGGATAAGAGTCGACGGTTTGATACCGCATTCGGAATACATAGTCAAAGTAAGTGGCCGTGCCTGCAACCGCTACTTGCAGTAACAAAGATTCATCTTTTTTTCGAGAAACAGTTATTACCCCTGGCCCTGCTTTACTGTGTTTGTCTTACGTCATCAGGTAAACGCCACAAACGGTGCCGGTTACGTTATCAGCAACATGCGTTCCGTAACCATGCCGCCAGGAGCTCCGGATGGCCTTTTACCTCCTGTTCTGCGAGCACAAAGTCCCTACACAATTTTGATCACGTGGAAAGATCCTGCAAGAAACAACGCACCGGGTGATGCAGTTTTTCAACTGCAGCACCGCTTGGCTGCGCCTCCGCACGCTGAAAAGAATTTGCTGAATGGAATCACGAGAGAGATGAGCTTTGAGTTGACAGGTAATATCGAAATCGGTCGATCTGCTTGTGGAAGTTTATAAGAACTTACTACCATCTTCATTAATTGCCGCGAAATAATATCAGCTGCAAAGCTGCAATAATATCAGCGCTAAAGGACATCTGGCAACCTTGTGAACTATGTCAGTTGATGCTCACCCATCCGTGCTTCTGAGAAATCGTTCAGTCAAAGTTTAACGCCTCTACCTATTGTTAAGGCTATCTGGGATTTGAGTGCAAGAAGTACATATAAAAGTAGTTATAAAAGTAGATGGTTTGTGAAATGGCAACTTGCAGTAGTAACTTTGAATTATGACAATAATTTGAGAGTGAACTATATAAGATTATGTTTCTCTAGTTAATTTAAACAGTGGTTTTGCAATGGAGATGTAGCTGTGAGACGAATGAAACGTGATCTTTCGCAATATATGCAGAACTCTTGAAAAACGTCAGAAATGTTGCACTGAATTCTGTCGACATCAACGCCTTGGAAGTTACACTTACTTGAAGTTATATTTTTTAGGATTGCTTCCATACCAAGAAAACGAGTTTCGAGTGATTGCATCTAATGCTTACGGATCAACGGAAAGTAATTGGTCATCAATTTTTACTCTGCAGGCAAAGCCTAGGTATTCCTTCTTCTTTGTTTCTAGAAATGCACTAGGCTAGGGTGATTAAAGTTTTTGAACGTTCTGAGGCAGATAACAGTAAAAGTTTGTGGCTCTTGAACAATGCGTTTGCTGCAAAATAAATTTGTAATTGGTTGGTCTAGTAACTTACAAAATTCCACGTTCCCTTCTCATTCTTTGTGTGAGGTTGGCCATCACACATCTCTTTATAGTTTCAGTCATATGCGACCCGGTGAAAAATCAAACTGGATCAAAACAGCTTTTTTTTACATCGGTTAAGTCTACCCTTTGCCCCATTACCTTGCACTCTTCACTGCAAGTGTATCGCTAAGATAGAAGCTTGCCTGGTGTTGGTTAGTGCGATTTGAGGTTTGCTGCCTTCGCTACTGACGAGGCCTGAACCGGTTAAGACCCTTTTTTAACTAACCTTTTCTGCTGCTGTTTCTCTTTGCCGCTTGAAAACCTGGCCAGTGTTTCGTGCAGCGGTTGAGTTCCGTAACCCTCGTTTCTGCGAGTGTAGCGGTTATAAAACAAGGAACATTTTCGTTGCAAGCTAGAACGACAAGGCGCGTACATGTAACAAAATTGTTTTTGATGGGAGACGCGGCTTGCATTATGTTTTCGTGATGCACAGTTTGTTTTTCTCGCAGTCACGTAAATGCCCCAGTCATGTACGATATCACTGCGTGGTCGCTGCGTGTGACGTGGGAAGTGCCTGCGGAGCCGAATGGCAAGCTAGAAGTATATCGGCTGTATGAAAATCAAATCCTAAGAGAGGAACTTCCTGGCAATCTTACTTCATACCATGTTGACGGACTAACACCTTTCACTACATACACATACAGGTAACAGTCAAAGCAGTTTACCTCTTACCGTTCTACTTTGAAGTCAAGGAGTCCTTCGGATTTGTACTGAAACGTTTTTTGTTTTTGCGCAACTTATGTCAAACGTTGCATGTTCGTTCAACCATTTCAAAGCTGTTTTTTCGATCCGCTGCTGATTGCTCTACTTCAGGAAGTTTCGTTGTCCAGAAATGCAGGTTCCTTCGCAAGGTCTGGTAGGAATGAGTAAACCGCAACATAGTGGAACAATTGTAAATTGGGTTGTCGCAAACGTCTGTTAGTGAAATGTTCTGAGACTTTGACCAACTCTACGTAGTGTAACCTACAGTATGTAGTCAAATCTTGCACAGGCATCATGGGTATTGTTCACCTAACCAAGTTTTACACACGCAGGTTTTTATTTAATCTAATCCCCAAACAAGGATCAACTGCAGAAGGGTAAAATGTGTTTATAAACTGTTTATAAAAAAATAAGTTTATAAACTAAACGAAGCATCAACAAATGGTTAACATGTAAGTAGTGTACAATAAAGTAATGGATTAAATTACACAGTGTTTTCAGGAAGTGCCATTACAAACAATTTTCTAGATTCTGGAAAGTCAACGTGTGAATGCTTGTTCCACATTTGTTTCTTTTGTAGTTGCGACGACACTGATAAAAATTTGCACCAACAAAGGAGATTTAGTAACTTCTAGTTAGGGTGCAACTTTGTGTGAAGAACACCTGCGGAATTACGTGAGGACTTAAGCTGATTATGTAGCTAGTAGAAAGTAATAAAAATTGACTTCCAGCGCATTTTGTATCTTCATTTAAGAAACCCTATCTATACATTTCATCAACAAAATATCACCCCGTGAAGCACACCAAACAGCGTCAAAATCATTAACAATGCTGAAGAACAATGTTATCCGACAACACATTCAACTGCACCATAATGACTAGAAAACAGCTCAGTTTGAAACCATCAGTGCCTTAATACGTTTTTCTTGTTACCATCTTGCACACAAATACAAACACTACTGAAAGATTTAATAGGTGTAATAACTAAGCAAATGCACTAGTTCCGTCGCCACGGGAGGCTTTTGTGGGTTAGCCCCCCAAACAAAGCTCCAAGCCCACCCAAATGGAAATACGAAACACTATAAATCGTTGGAATTTTTATCAAATTTTCAGAATGTCAAGCTACCGACAAACGTAAAGCTCTCCTATTGAAGACTTTCTGGCGACGGTTCTGAAATGCACTAAACTCCACTGAAACAAAACGAAATGTTGCCACATTAAGTTGAACTTTCAATCACCAAATAGACCTGACAGTTTTTGATTCATCTTCAGTTATCGTTTTATGCGAGAGGCTGAGTTGGAGTCGCTGAAGTCACGAAAAACTTCCAAATTGACGCTATTGCAACTGATCACCTGCTTTGTGATCATTTATCCCTCATTTACAAGCCACATGCTCAAGCAAACCTCTGAACTATGACCACGCTTAACTGAACCGTGAATATAAATCGAAAAGCAAACTCTAACAAAAAACTGCACTAAAATGAACACCTTACGCAACTTACTATCCTTTGCATAAAATCACTTTTTTACAGCACAAAATACATTCAATATTGCTGCAGAACAACTTGTGTCTTCTTTACAATATATAGCCTATATCGCGCTATAAATCTGCATTCTTCCTAAGCCAGATTTTATTTTTTATGAAGATTTGCACGATGTTCGCTCTGAATGCTTGTCCTGGGTCTCTGCTGGTACCTAAATTCATTAGTTTTGCACCTTCTACGATATAACTTGAACAGCCTTATTATTCTTCTTAAAGAAATATTTCTTATATTTTGTTGACGGCTGTTGTGGTAGAATTGTCTTTTCCGTTTTTACAGGTACTCAGGTATTACCCTATAGCCGGTTCTTTTCAACACAATAAAATTGGCAATGCTCCCAATAGACCGATCTTAATTTTTTTTTAATTAACTCCTTGATCCCAATAAAAGTTGCTATTGTGTCCCAAAGTTTTATGTAAGTTATTCTCTGATAGTTTTTTGTAGTAGAATAAGATCAGTCGAAACATCCTTTATGAATAATACCGTAAATTGCTTATCAGTACAAGTTGTATTTACCTCAAATAGTGAATGGAATCCAAAGACTGATTCTCAACTTTAGATCAGCAAGGCAGCATTGCAAATCACTGCCACGTATTTTATTACTTTGCTATGAACAAGTTTAACTCGTCCCAAGTTATTCATGCTGTATTTAACTGCACTTTTTAGAATCGACGCATGTACTGAAGCAGGATGCACGTCAAGCGCGGAGTCTAACAGGATAATTACCAGTCCAGCTCCACCAGAAGTAAAAACTTAGCAGAATGTTTTGAGTTTTATTTGTTCTTAGTTTTCTTTGCGTTTGGGTGACAGTTTGCAGTACGGAAAAACGTCTGCAGTGTTTTGTATTGCACAAAACGTTATTTAAACTGTTAAAATGCAATAAAATCATCCTTGTCTATCAAGGGACAAGACCCACCGAGTTTGCGCTCTGATTCACCTTCATCTGTATTGGTAACGTGGAATCCTCCAGCAACTTCTAATGGAGTCTTGGACAATTATGTGTTGGAGCGAAGATCAGATGGAAAGGAACGTGACAGGTAATGAAGCTGTTCTACGAGGAAACATCTATGGTTAAAAGAAATATTGTAAGATTATTGCTCATTGCTCAACTACTCCGAGCGCAGTATGCTGTTAGGTTTCATTGCGAGAAAGCATAATCTTCGAATGATTCCAGTCGCTTGATAAAAATGACCAAACTTTTTCATCATCAATTAAGTGTGAGTAACCATCTTGGTAAGAAATTCTGTGATCGGTTAGAGCAATGTTTAATGCGCTTGTTTAACCTTTTTTTAGTGATATCAACGTTCTGGGGGCCTTCGTGCCGTCGCAAGCACTTCGCTATTTGGATGAAGATACTTCACTGAGACCTTACACTACTTATCAGTATCGCGTTATCAGTTCAACCCTGGCAGGCGGGACAACTCCCAGCAACTGGTCTGCCGTGAGAACAAGACCGGGTAGTAAGTAGCAATAATACATACGTATGAGCCATATATATGCTTGTATATATACTGGCTAGTTCCAGGTCTCGGTTTCTGTCAATAAATGTAATTAATATTTTATGTATTGATATTTTAACGATAGCCGCATACTTAAACATATGATTGTACGTGGGAAGCAGAACTTTTAGCAAACGAAACGCTATTCACATTCTTTGGAAACAATGTTCGTAAAAACGTAAACTTGGCTAAATATTTCAAGGACCTGGCCTCGTACTCGCTCCAAAAGTCACCGTGCTGGATTCCGAATCCGTTCTGGTTGACTGGGAACTGCCTGTGAAGCCAAATGGACCAATACTGCGTTACGAGATCGTCTTCCCTGACCCTAGAGTCTTGATCACGAATGTTTCACTTACGGAGAAAATAGTTAATGATCTTATACCTTTTACCGAATACGAGGTAAGTTTTTGATGTGGTGCTGTAAGACATAAATGAAATTTTTGCTACGAAACTGCGTTTCGTATCTAAAATCAGTTGTAATGAGATCATCTTCGTGTATTTTCAGTAAATCATGTAGCATTGGTGTAGTTGTCGCGAATAGAGTGGTGCTACAAAATTTTCACTCTCTGTTTCCAATTAAAAATAGGTGTTCGTCTGTTGTCGACTTTTACACGTCAATCTAGTGTTCTAAAAAGTCACGTTATTAAAAACACAACAGTTATTTTTTGGCAGTTCAGAAAAGCGTTGCACGAAAGGCTATTATTTTAAAAGATAATGTACATGATACAGGTCATAAAGCGGCACGTTGCAGAGGCACTTAATGCGTTTAGACCAAGCGAAGAACAAATTCTCAAGTCAAGAATGAGGCAGTTTGCTGTTCGTGCAAGCATTTGTTTTTAACAGCTAAGGTTTTCAGGTCAGGACTTTCGTGGAACAATGTAACGTCAACATTTGAAGTTAATAGCTACATCATTTAATGCATTGGTATTTAATGGTTTGTGTGCAGTTAAAATGCCACAATTTTGTTACACAGGTATCTATAATTGCATGTACAAGCGGTGGCTGCACGGAAAGTCCTACCAAGCCCGTTAAAACCATGCCTGCGGTGCCGCGTGGTTTGGATCCTCCTATTCTCACACCAATTACCGAACGCTTTGTCAACGTTCAGTGGAGTCCCCCTAAATTTCCAAATGGACCAGGTAAACTTATACTGTCATTCAGGTGTAGAATATACTGCAGGTATCATAGAATATTGAAAATAGGCTGTTGAAGAACAGATATTTTTGGACTAAAAAGAGTAACTTACTAAAATAGTATGTACTTTCCACGATGGGTGTAAGCAAGGAATCGATCAGCAAATTTTTAATAGGAAATCGATTTCACGTAAAATTACGCATCCTCAGTCCTATTTGAATAAGGACTGAGGATGCGTAATTTTACGTGAAATCGATTTCCTATTAAAAATTTGCTGATCGATTCCTTGCTTACACCCATCGTGGAAAGTACATACTTGAATAGAGATATGTGCAAGTTTTAATCATCGCAAAAGACGAAAGCAGATGGCAGTCGACTGATTCCTCGAAAGCATACAGAAACATTAGTGCTTTTAAGTGTTACTAAAATAGAGCGATGTTTTGTAAGATGTTGTTTGTTGTAAAAAGTACTATTTAAGCTCTGAGTTTGCTGTAAGATTTCGAGGAATCAGCCGAATGGGCTCTGCTTTCATCGTTTTGTGATGATCCAAACTTGCACGTATCTGTATTCAAGTAACTAGTCTTCACACAGGTAAAAAGTTCGAATCAATCAGCAAATTTTTAATAGGAAATCGATTTCATGTATCACTACACATCGTCAGTACTACAACCTTATTCAAATAGATTCCATTTGAGATTCTATTTGAGATTCTATTTGAATAAGGTTGTAGGACTGACGATGCGTAGTGTTACGTGAAATCCATTTCCTGTTACAATTTTCCTGATTGATTCAAACTCTTCACCTGTGTGGAGACTAGTTACGTTAATATTGCAAAAAGTCATAGATTTGTATAGTTTTTAAACTTTCCAAAAATGCGCGATGCCTACATTTGAAATTCGCAAAATTCCAATTTCCGCACATGATCGTACGACCATTTTAAGCACTCAGGCAAATTGCGTACGATTTGGGGCTGTTTAAAACACTGGCCACTGTCATAAACGAGCTGCAACTGATTGGTCGCAATAAGCTCAAGTGGGCAGTTTGATATTTCACAATACTTTTCAAAGATCACATAAATAACGAAAATGACTGTGTGCAGGTATTTACTACGAGTTAAGTCGCACAATCATTCGTCAACCACTGCTTTCCTACGTTCCATCTTACATCAACGTAACAGAAAATGTGTACACTGGTACAGAGCTTTTCTACGAAGATAAAGATTTGGAAATGTACACCGCGATTAGATACAGAGTTTCAGTGTTTAATACCGAAGGTATGCGTACATATGATTGACAAATCAAACTTATCCCATCATCGTTTTTTAGTATCCTGGAAATAAGCTATTGCAAAACATTATTTTAGCTATTCGTTGAAATGCTTCCCATGCTTCTTGGTGGTGTTCACTCTGAAACGTCAAGTTTAATTTGTCTTAAAATACCCGGAAACTGTTGTTCTTCTTGGTTTGAACTTGTTCTTCTTGGTTTGAACTCAATCCAAACGTAACATGACTGTTCTGGGTGACGCGCAGCTTTGTTTCGAACCAACGTTTTCTCTCTTGTTATCCGCACACCTCAGAAAGTCATGTTACATCTTAGAGCAGTGGTTCTTAACCTGAGAGGCGCGCCTCCCCAGCGGGCGTCAATAAATTCCAGGGGAGGCGCGATCCCTTAATAGAAATTATAAATTTATTTTTACAATTTATTTTATTATTTTTACAAGCAACCTTTCTTGTGCCTTGTTAAAACTTTAACAGCGTTTCCCGGTATCCGAACGTCATACGTCATCATGCACATGGTGCGTCTGCAGGGTTTGAACGTGATATAAGTTGTGGTATAGAAGGGGCTTGAAGGGAAGGGCCAATACTTAAGAGGGCCTGGTAGAAAAAAGGTTAAAACCACTGTCTTAGGACAGAAAATGAAGTCGAATTTCATTTGAAAGTAGTAATTTGAAGAGTTAATTGATTTTGAGTAAAGTACCTAAAGAGTAAATGACACACGGCTCAAGATGCTGAAACAGAATACAAATTCCAGGTAGCTCGGACTCGGTGTTCACCCCAAAATCTGTAACCGCTGCTCTTCATAGGTTATCACCGTTTTTGTGTTTGAGGGTATGTTCTGGTGGAAATCAATGAGCGAGTACCATTATATGTTTAGGATCCCTGGCAAGTGAAGTGAGTGAAGTCACAACGCTGGCAGGCTATCCGTTAGCTCCTGGTGATCTCAGTGTA
>Ga0210059_1007026_pt1 | contig 17963 bp, 11 predicted proteins | sample Ectturendosymbi2_FD_188042 | JGI IMG/M metagenome (GOLD analysis project Ga0210059, IMG submission 188042) | Ecteinascidia turbinata endosymbiont from Florida, USA - Sample 2 (SPAdes) (version 2) | ecosystem: Host-associated > Tunicates > Ascidians > Unclassified | place: Key West, Florida... | reverse complement strand
GGGGGGGGGGACCGCCACCAACCGGGCAGTAGCTCCCCTCCGAAATTTTCAAGAACACATTTAATTGTTAGGTACAACAACGAGTTACAATCACTTTGCCCCCGAAAAGAGTACAACAACAAGTTACAATCATTTTCCCCCCCGAAAGTAGTACATCAACAAGTTACCGTCATTTTGTACGCCCCCGAAAATACCAGCTGGTTGCGGGCCTGCTCGTGACTGTTACAAACACGCCATGTTCAGGCGTTTCATCGCTTTACTCTTGACATTTACTTTGTTGCACCGTCTGAAAACGTCTTAGTGTTCAGTTGGTTGCCACAGCAATGAATCACGTGCATGGATATGAACCGACCTGACCTCGCCTTTGTTTCCAGGACATCATAGACGAGATCATGCGAGGAGGTCCACAGAGCCGACCAACCAAGGTGGGACCCAACAAACACAGGATTCTAATGGTTGCATATGTGCTGGTTGTGTATCGGATCCTTCGCTATCAATGAATATTACTTGCTGACGCATTCGTGTATGTGTCAGTTAGCTTTCGCATGTCTGTTGTCTGTGCCCCTCTGACCTTTGAGAATCCGCGACTGTCAATTACGATGGCAGTGCAGTCGCCATTTAAGACTTGCCATGGTGCAGTATTATTGACTTCCGGCATGAAATACAAATGGACCTTATCAATAATGTTAGATAAAATTTTGCGTTGTGGTTTTATTTATCGTGTACACTTTTTAATCAGCGTCTTGTACTAATGTAGAAAAAATGCAGAACAAATGAGATTTACTTGCACTGCAGATAATTGATATATCCGTTGCCATGTCCTGTTGGATTTAACAGCAGCTTAAATTGGACCATTACGTGCTGGTCGAATAAACACACAAAACTTTTCCAGCATGACTTCTTCAACAACTTGAAGAGATTTCTCAGCACATCGATTCCTCGGCAAACCCAGGAAAACTGTGTGGAATCCTTGATCCGTCTTCTCAAAGCCGCCACTTGCGTTGCTCCTAATGACGCCGGCTGTGGGAAAGTCCCGTTACATCAACTGGCCGACACTGTGTCACTCGAGTTGCAGGTGACGTCACAATGCTGGTTTGTTGCAGTCGCTTTGTAGTTAACCGCTGCTTTTGCGCACTAAGCTTTGTTCGATTGAATGCGAACAGGGCCTCAGAAAGAAATTTTAAAAGGTGGAGTGAAGATCCACGCCGGGCCCCCCTAGCTTCTGGGGCTTTCGTCAAAACTTGTATTGCATGTTTGTATATTAATCAAAAACATCCGCCAAGGTAAAATTTAGAAATATATTAATTGATAATATTTGGAAATAGATTAATTTTTGTGCAGACAACTGGCTTACACTTGTAATTTTGGGCTCGATTACAGAAAGACTCCGCTTGCGTGCTTCCATCCTCCCGGGCCCCAGTACAGCCCGGGTAAAATGTACCTCTCATACCCCCCCTCTCGCAGGCCCTGGTTCCGAACAAATAAGTTCGCTCACTTGACAAGCCAAGAAAACTTGCATTGCAACCTTGTATGGTCGATCCGCTGTTACGAGTCTTCTGTTTCATCCGCTTTTGACCGGACGTGGATTCTTCCAGTAACTTGGATGTGTGTCTATAGCACTTTCCACAAAAAAGTTTTACTTTTTATTTGCCGCAGACATTCCTTTTCAAGAACGGACCAAAACACTTCGCAAAATCATCCGACCGTGAAGCGCTTATCGATTGTTTCGTCACAAATTTTCGACTTCATCCAGACGATGGCGCTCTAGCGCGGCTTTGCGCCTCAAGTTCATCGACCATCAACCACAAGATGGTGCTCGTGCAGGCACTTTGTTTCATATCTACGCAGGTTGGGCTTATTTTGCGTCTTTCATCAGCTCTTCCCAACTTGGTTTTGAAAAGTTTGAATAAATTTTTATTATTGTTTATTTCTTAGTTCTTGTGTAGCTTTTCTTAGCCTTGTTATGTTTCATTTTTTTGTAATAACATTGTTATGTTATATTTTTATTTATTATGTTTTATTTCTTAGTTTTTGTGTAGCTTTTCTTAACATTGTTATGTTTTAATTTTTGGTTATAACATTGTTGTTTTGTTTCTTAGTTCTTGTGTAGCTTTCAACATTGTTTTTGAAAAGTTTGAATAAAGTTTTATTATGTTTTATTTCTTGTGTTTGTTTCCGAAGCTTCTTGAAAAAACAAACAGCGAAAAATAAATCTGGAAACTGTGCTGAAAAAAAACCTCAAAGAACTTAATTGAAAAATCGTTTCAAAAACTTTTCATCTCCTTTGAAAAAAGTCCAACAACGTTTTTTTGTCTGATCCATTGCTGTGAAAGTTTTGCTGCCGATCAAGTATTCGCTTCACATTCCAAGCTTCCCGCAAAACCTGTGCATGTTTTCATTGTCACAGCCCTGCTTGGCCTGGTGGCCCCGCGTTGACGCCTTGTACAGTTACGGGTCAGACGTGAGGACCATTTTCAAGGACTGCGCCGAGAAGCTCCCCGCGCATCTGCAGACCTCCCCCAGGAGTGGCCAGGTACCGCAATGTGGGGCGATGATGTGGGGGGTGGAGGAGTGGCTCCTATCCTCGTCAGACGCACTTGGAAATTCACAAGCATTGTCTCTGCATTAAACAAAGTCTTTGTAATTGGAAAAATAAACCATAGATGCAAATTTTATTAGCGCACATAATGAACGATGCATCAGACTTACTGCCCCCCGAAAACAAAGAGTAGTTTTGCTTTTAGTGAAAGTGTCCCAGCTCAAAAAAATGCTATTCCGATGTCGCTATGACAACCCAGCTGCGAGCTTTGGCGCTGGGGAAAAGTGCACGAGACTAATATCTGCGTAATTGTTTGTTGGACGTCATCAGCTCTGACGAGTGTGTTTGCGTCATGTCGCCGTTTCCATTGTTCTTTTCGTTTGTTCTCGCTCAGAGCCTGAGAGAAAAAATGGAGCGAATGAACGTTGGTCTGAAGCGTTCCCAAGACGACAGCCCAACCATTCGTGACCTGCTCTGCGTCATACTGCAGCTCGTGCAGGGGGATCCCCAAGTGTTTCTACACGTACGTTTTTTCTTTAATTGATTGACGGTGGTTGGAATGCAGACCGAAGCCTGAAATGTGTTTGTTTCCTGGGATGTTGAGGTGGCCTTGTATAGCTTGTTAGTATATTAATCAGAGTATATGTAGATAAAACAGCTACCATGCTAAGATCTAGTAACAGGCAACAAACTAACTTTAGCCTTGCGGCAAGCTTCTGAGGAATCTGCCTGCTTTCTGCTTTAGTACTTCTGCGATGATTAAAACTTGCAAACGTATTGTCTGTTTTCCATAGTTTTGATCGGCAAAGATGGCGGCAAGTAAATCGATCACAGTTTATGTCACAGGAAAACTAGTTTCGCGTTTTTTAAACGCATCATCAGTCCTTTAACCGTGAGACAGACCTTACAGGCGAAATGTTGGCACTTACGCTTAACCGCATGGTTTGTTTCTGACACCCGTCATCGCGCACTGGGCGTTATCCCCAGAGCAAAAGTGCTTTTGTTAAGTCGCTACCAAAAAATGCAGGTTTTCGTAACAATGACTGGTTTGTGATGCTCTAGGAAGGCCAGCCTTTTAACTTCTCAAATTTAGTGCTCATTGCAACTAGCCACAGTTCGTGTGTGCTTCTTTCTGTATTTGTTTTCAAGTGCCAACATTTCTCCTGCAAGGTCTGTCTTGCGGTTACAGTACTGAAGATGAGTAGGAAAACGCGAAACTGGTTTCCCTGTGAAATAAACTGTGATTGATTTACTTGCCGCCATCTTTCTGGCGTATAACTGCGATTTGGAAATAGATCAATTGTTATACTGGCAATTGGCTTACACTGGTAATTTGTGGCTTGATTACAGAGGAAGTTATGGTGCGCGCTTTCACCCTCCCCGGCCCCAGTACCCACCGGGACAGAGCACATTGCACCTGTTGTTTGTGTGCGCGTTACGTCAGTGTGACGTTTTGCGTGCGGGTTACGTCACTGTGTTGCTTGATGATTTGTTTTAACGTCATCTACCGCTTGTGCAGAATCTCGCTTCTACCCCCCAAGAAATCCATTCGAGTATGATCGAACTGGTTCACTACTTGGTGGCGCTGTTTTCTGTGCAAAGCACCCCCAACTTGCACTTGTCCTTCGAGAGCCTCGGAGCCCTTTTGCGCCTCCATGACCCTCGAGTGATCCCGCGATGGAACCCGGATGCGGGGATTGCAACCTTCTGGGAAGTCAGGTGGGCTCCTTGCAAATATAATTCCACCCCTTGTTTGGGCGCAACCCAAGCGCCTTCCAACATGCTTGGCCTGCGCTTTGCAACTTTCCTTTAAATGTAAATAATTGCATGGTTCACGGTTCCCACGCGGTACTGAAAGTATTGAAAAAGGATTGAATTTGGCCAAAATGTACATTGAGTATTGAAAAAATATGGAAATTCTAAATGGAAAATAAATCTCTAAGTTTCTGAGCAGAATTTTACTAAAGGCAAAGTACTTCACAATTAATGCTGTGTTATGCAATGTGCAAAATTGAGTTTCATGATTAAGAAATTTCGAAAAATTAAGAGAAGCAATGGTATTGAACTTTTTGAATTTAGTATGGAAAAGGTGCTGAAGAAGTGTGGAAATTGCTTTTAAAATGTGTGGAACCTTGATGGTTGTGCGTTTCGCACTCCTTTGAAGGTTTTATTCCCCGAAGTCACTACTTCACTTAAATTAGCGTTTGACGCAGCAACTACTCGATTTCAACTGCTGCTAAAACTTTCTTGTCTTGTCGCAGTTCGAACATGGTGACGTCGGTTTGTGACAAGTTGCTGACGCATCAGATGGTGACGTCACACGAGGTGACGTTGCACGCCCTGAAGTGGCTACGTCAGATCCTGGCCTGCCGCATCGAGTACCTCGTGCAGAATCAAGACAAAGGAAGCAGCCACAGGAGCGATGGAGTGAAACGGGCGACGGTCAGTCTCGGCCTCTGATTGGTGCCTTGCTCGGTTGTGATTGGTGATGCGTGACTGTCTGGTGATGCGTCTTGTGTTTCTTGCGTCGCTGTGTGGCCTCTAAGTGGGAGTGAATGCTCAGTTCTCACGGATTTTCGCCCCGCAGTCGGACAATTACTTTATTGAGCGCGTTTTTGTTTTTGGTCGAGTTTCTGGTTACGTCGGAAAAAAATGTAGCTGGAAAACTGCAATTTTTGGCAAAACAAACCCGAAATTTCCAGAAAGTTTCATTTGACGCCGTAAGAGTTTCGCTGATGAACCAACTTCACTTTTGAGACTGTTCAAGTTTTTAAGTTTTTAAAGAAAGCTGATGTGACGTTGCTTGTTGTTTAGTTCAAACTGGAAATGACGTTGCTCGAGCATCTGTGGCATCCAAGCGTAGAGGTTGTCATGGTAGCGCTCTCCTGCTTCCGCGGAATGTTCGAGGAGGCCGAACTCAGGTGAGGCTGCTGGTTCCGGTTGACCGACTGCTGGTTCCTGTTGACTGCTGGTGGTTCCAGTTGACTGGCGCTTAATGTGGCTGTTCGTCAAGATATTCTAACTCTGACTTGTGGTTAAGTGTTGGTCGAGTCTATGGCCAATCGTCGGTTCGTGAGCCCTTGACTTACGGCTGTCATTGTGACGATAGGCGTAGTCAGGGGGGCCAAAGGGGCCATGACCCCCAAATTTGCAGGATATTTCAACGTTTTGTGCTACGAAACGCGGTGTCCCAAACCAAATATTCTGTTGCTCGCTTAAATTGAAAATATATGCCCCCCTAAAATCTTGTGCTGGCTACGCCACTGATTGTGACGTACATGGGTCGTCGCGAACGACCAGGGAATGTTTCGAGAAGAAAACATCGCCGCCCCAATGCAGCAACCATTGACTTAGGAGGGCACTTATTTTCAGAAACGGAGGAAAAGATATTTTTGTGAAAACGCAATTCGATAATGTCGTTCTTCGGCCTGTTTCTCACTTGCTGCGACAGACAAACCTTGAACACAAATAAGCTCGTCCTTTGAAACGTTCGTCGCGGAGGAAATCGTAATTATTCAATAGTGGCCACCTGCCATTGTCACAGATCCAATAATCACGATGGTGGAACGAAGGAAAAACTGGATTTGGCGCCTGGAGCAAAAACACGCTTGCTGAGCTGTTTGTGACCAAGCCATGCTGTCCAACGCTCACCACGCCTCGCATAGAACTACGCTCCGGAAATCTTGGTTATATAATCCGCGGTGCCTTGATGAACCACGCTTTTTATTCGAAGATGGTCTTTTGACGACTTCGGCGTGGATCGCACGTACGTCGGTCGTCATGACAACTACCAGGAGCTGGCAACGGCCGCCATCTTGGAAGGAGACGAGAGCATGCATGAGAAGGTTCGGGCTGTTTTGAGGAGACTCACGAAATTTCCCAGTGCCAGTGTTGAGGTGAGTGTCGCTTGTTGTGAAAACGTACGACCTGTCAGTTCCAAGGGTTTGTGAAACATTGATTGTACATTTTTTCTGACTAGAAAATGGGAAAGGTCGTTTCGTAGCTCGCTTCTAGTCTTATCTTTTCATTTTATGCTGCCAACAAAATAGTGCTTAAGGTTTAAACTCGCAATTAAAAAGAAAAGGGGGTTGTTGGCGCAAAAAGTTTGGGATTAAAATGCTTGCCTTCTACTTCCTCAAACAGAAAGCTTGAATACTGGATTTAAATACGAAAACTGCAACTGACAATTGTCAAAATATCATCATTGTTATTGTCATCGCAATAATAATTGGCAACTCATTTCAACTGATCTTATGCGTTACGGCAGGTGAGGATAACGCATGTCACTGATCTGCTAGGGTTGTGCAGGCAAGTGGTTAGAACAGCGCAGAAAGGGTTTGTGTAGGTAAGTGGTTAGAACAGCTCAAGAAGTGTTTGTGTTGTAGATTGTGAACTAACTGGCTGCACAAGCTTTTTGTATTGGACACAGCTTTACTCCACCCAGGGTAAGTTTAAGTGCCGTGCAAAACTTTTCCCACCTCGACCACTGACACAAATGTTTAGAAACCGGTTCAAAGCGTTAAATAATAGGAATACGTAACAAACAAACTGGTATTTTGCACTGGGTTAAAATTGGGAAAGGTTCAAAAATTTCTTGCGTGATTACAATCTCAATCAAGCTGAACTGAAGCTTTCATCTGTTTTTATCAACATTTGGTGCTTCTTACGCAAACTCAATGTCACTCACTTGCAACCTGCCCAAGCAAGCAGCGTCGACAGTCGTTGACTAAGAACTATACGTACAGATCAAAGTTCAGGCCTATTTTTAGGGAAAGCACCTGGACCGATAAATCAAACCGGGCCCGTTGTGAAAGCAGGAACGCTAACTGTTTTGCCGGGACTTCCTCGGTCGCGGATAATCATCCGTTTCTTTTTCTTGTCAAGGCGTGGGAGGACGCGTTAGCGAAATGGGAGGCGCGGACTCACTCCCTCAGCTACAAACAAACCAAGGACGAGACCGGTGCGTTGGCCGGCGCCGGGGAGGGCGCCTCGCACACGAAGGCGCACGCGAAGCGCCCCACCCCCACCAAGGTAAGCAGAGCGATGCAGCAAAACTGGGGCCGACATGATGTCATCGATATTGCGCTCTCGCTGGAGGAGAGTTTGAAAAGCGCTGGTATGCAAGACCGGCCATGTAGAGCTGCTGCTTGGAGGCGGATAAAGTAGTGAATCGTTTCTTACTGATAACAATATGGCGGGTGTTTGTGAAGATGTTAGGTGGGAAGTATACGAACCTTTGGCGTGATGAAGTCCTTTCCTGTACTGCTCTTTTTGTGGTATTTTGGGAACGGTAACATTCATGATTGTGGCGAAATAATTGGGAGTAGTTGCACTATGACGTAACGTGCTTTGTCAACCTACTATGCTGACTCGCGGGAATTTGCTTCGTCATTCAGTTTCGTTTGCGGAGAGAGCCAGGATGACTGGGACATGGGGCCCTTGTATGGTTATGGACTGCGGGCGTGTCTTTATGTGAAGTATTCATATGTTTGCGTTTTCATACGTCCACCAGTTGAATGGTCAGCAAGCGTGGCTTGGAAACGACACTTAGTGACGTAACAATGCATAAACTGCGACAATGCGTTATTCAAATAAAATGACCCATCAGCCCCAAGTGCACTGCAGCGTGTGCGCTCAAGCTTCCCCGCGCCTTCAGTTTTAGCAAAAAAATTAGACAAAGCGCTGAGCAACTCGTGCCGCCAGCAAAATACTTCGGTGTAATTGTTTTTCCTCCCCACACATTACCCCTCACTTTCTTTCACAGGAGGACGTCGCGGAATGGACACTGATGACTGGCTTCCTGTGCTCGCTAGGTGGCGTATGCTCGAAGACTGTTGACGCTGTGTGAGTCGCGCTGTTGCTGGTTTAGACTTCGCATCGGTGTTAGTGAAGAAATCGCGTGGTATCAACCTGTCCATCAGTGTATGAGTATAAGTAACCAATTCTCATGCAATGAGAGCGCGCAGAAAGAAATCCTGCTCGCGACTTTGATATTCTTTTAAAGCTTGTCGAGTGATTCATAATTTTATTACGCTTGTCGAATCGTACCAAGTATATTGAAACATTTGCCCCTTAACAATTCTGTTTTAAATCTTTTCTGTCACTATTCATGCGTATCAATTGACCTTTGACGTCACAGTGATGACGAAATATGTACTTTTAAGTTCCAGCAGTCTGTCGAGTCTGGCCTGGGACCGGCGGACGAGCAACAGTTCGGTCTGTTCGGCCAGCACTGTCCCTTGCAGTCCAACTGACCCCCTGGCCAGTGGCAGGACGCCGAATGGGGGCAAAAACATCTTGTCGGTCGCTCATGCGAGTCGGTTCATTGGTCACTTGACCAATATGCTGGCCAATCAGAGCACGAGAATCGCTGACATCACAGTGGCCGTGAGGTAATGATCAGAAGAAATTTCATGTGAGAAAAAGACTAAGTGAAGAAAGAAATTATCTTTTATCAGCTTCGTCAGGAATAGAGACAGCAGACATTGGTAGCAATGTCCAACTGTGTTAAATGTTTAACTTGGAAAGAAAAACCATTTTACCCCAGAGGCACTAAATCAGGGGTGTAAAACTTTATGCTATTGCCGGCCGCATTACTTTCATTTATATGAAGTACGGCCGCCAATGAGTTCGAGTTATATTTATGAGATACGTTTAATCAAAGAACAGGTATTATCCGGTATATGTCATTTATTTGTACCTGAAAGTATGATGAAATATCAAACATTTTAGCGAATTAATTAAAAGAAACATCACCATCCCGATTATTACGCATCGTGTCGACTGATTTTCTTGCCTTGCGTTTGTTTTGCTTCAATATACGCCAGCACGGCCGCCAAATCTTATATTTTATATTACTACATGTGGACGGCCGCAATCTTCATTAACGAAGGCCGCATGGGGTCGCACGCCGCAGTTTGCGCACCGTTAAAATAAATTATTCAATCTAGAGGCTGATTTATTTGTCCCTGCTCTGCAATAATCACTGACCTGATAAATTTTTTACTTCGGTTTCTGTTGTAAAAAAACAAAAAAATCAAACGCTTGAATTACGCTCCTGGTGCTTTTTGACAGGTTGGAATGTGGACAAGTTACATTTCGTAGACGTGCTAAGAATTGAACGAGTGTCATGTTTCATATGTTGGTCCAGCAGTCAACTGTAGGAAGTATTCTGATAACAGATAGCCACTTGTTCAGCGCAAGCATGTTGTTTGCAGAGACCAGTTGGCGACGTCACTCCACCCAGCTTTGTATCCTACGTTGTTTCAACAAATCAGCATTGTCCTCAAAACCAACCTTTTCGACGATTCGGGAAAGGTAGGATTTGTTTCGCGCTTTTTCCTTTTGTAACTTGACAGCAAAGTCCGCCTCATATGAACATGGTCGCCACAACAGACCTGGTCGATTGTCTTCAAAGGCTGTGGGGCGAGGAAGCTCGCGTTTTTCGATGGAAGAGTTGTGATGTTGCTATGACAACCTTCTAAATTTCAGTTCTGTTCTTTCCTTGTATATATTGATTTTCCAATCGTTCGAATGTGACGCGATTGCGAACGGTCCTATGTCGTGATAGCAGTCTGGAGAGAACAAAAATGTTTGCTTCTGTTGAAATGATTTCTTTCAACTGCAGTTTTTTTGGAGAAGGCCTTTTTCAAACAACGGAAAAAATTTTTTCAGGCATCAATATAATTTTTTTTCCACGGCCAATTTTATCTTCAAGTTTTTTTCACACACAAGATCCAAGTTCCCAATGCCCCGATTTTCCGTCTGGATTTGTGCAAAGAAAGGTGTTCACGACTTTTATGTTTGACAATCATCTTCGACGGAGTTTGCGTAACAGCTTGGCCTGTATCTCACCGGGAAAAACTATTGTGAATAAAGTTTGACTCCCGCAATCTTATGACGATTCTGTTGTAAGTATTCAAAAAATGATCCGTTTTTTTGGGGGAGGTGATGACGCTATCACTTCCGGTCACGTGATGTTTCATTTAAGGAACGGTGGAAGGTTCTCAGGCAAACAATTACTTCAGTGTTTCATGTAAAAAACTGAGCTTTACTTCAGTGTTTCATGTGAAAAAACTCGTACCCAACAAACATGGTGGAAGTAGCTGAAGGTACATTGTTGAGGATTGTCATAGTTAAAGGCCACAAAGATGGCGGCAAGTAAATCAGTCACAGTTTATTGACGGGGAAAGTAGTTTCGCGTTTTCCAACGCATCATCAGTCCTTATTCAAATAGAATCTATTTGAATAAGGACTGATGATGCGTTGGAAAACGCGAAACTACTTTCCCCGTCAATAAACTGTGACTGATTTACTTGCCGCCATCTTTGCGGCCTTTAACTATGAAAAATAGATACGCTTGCAAGTTTTAATCGTCGCAGAAGAATGAAAGCAGAAAGCAGGCAGATTCCTCAGAAGCTTGCCGCAAGGCTAAGGTTTGCTGACTGTTGAGGATTGTGTTTCACATAAAGAGCACCTTTTTTCTGGGCTATGGATTCCTTCTATTGTTTTTCATTTTGTGGTTTGTCACACTCTGTGAATTGCGGTCGGCCAACGTCATAATGGTCTAATGCCATAGAATCGGTAGAGGAAAGTGGGGGTAGATACATGTGATAATGCATAAAATTGTAAACGGCGTCTCCCACGTTTCATTGACGTTTGCGTGTGTAACTACTTTTTCCTGGTATTTCGAACACCTTGAAATTTGTAAGCGACGTTAATCACACAGCAGCTGTTTGCATTTATGTTCCGGAAAGGAGCAATGGATAACTCTGACTGGGTTCTTATTATTATTATGTCACATCCTGCTGCCGATGACGAAACATTCATCTCACGTTCCAGATTAATCCTTCGCTCGGGTCGGACGTCTTCATCTGCAACGTCATCCACATCCTCCACAACATCTTCCGCTCCTGCTCAGACCAGGATGGGGAGTATTTGGGAGAGGAGAGCATCGAGAACATGGTGCTCTATCTCGTCAGGTGGGTGCGGCGCTTTGTTCTCGATAGTATCTCGTGACCTTTGGCCTGACCGATCCGCTTATAACGGATCCATATCGTTCCAGATATGTTCGACACCTCGGCACCAGGGCAACAGCCTTTCCGCTTCGCATCGCGTTTTGCCTCATGGTGACAGAGGTGAGCAGCTTCTTGCTTCATTCGCAGATGACGTCAGCGTGGTTTTGCTGTCTCTGCTACGCACTGACGCGTAACTGGAAGTTGCATGACGCTTTACTTGTGACGTAACTGCCTGGAAAGTTGTTTGTATCGTGAAAATTTTTATGCATGGGCAGGTTTTTTGAAGGAGAATGTTAAGTTCCCGATATGAGCCTGTAGGGACCCGATTTCTCTGATTCTAGGGACCCAATGATGATTTTCTCTGATTCTAGGGATCCGAACCGGGTCCCTAAAACACCTTTAAAAAAACCTGTGCATAGGTATTATGTTCATGCGGCAAATGGTTTGTTTATCTGACATCTTCTGCTTCGGGTCAGAGCTGCTCAGTTTGACTTTTACAATTGAAAAAAAGAAATTCATCTTCACTTTAAAATGATTATTAAACTACGCGGACATTTTTGTTTCACTATCAATGTTTTTTGCTCGTTGTGTGGAATTTCTTTGTTTGATGGCTTCGACTTATGTATGAACCAAAATATTCCGATTTATTTCTGTTGCAACTGCTTTCAAAATAAAACTTAAAATGTGAAGTTTGAAGCCACACAAAGGGTTTTAAATAATCACAACGGTTGGAGGTCGTGTGCGTTCTTATTTCTATTACCGGTGTTAAGCGACAATCTATTCCATTGTTGCGTCGACAGATGATGAATCGTCGAAACGACTTTTTCTTTCTGTCTGAAATAAAGTTTCGCAACAAGTTGGTGGAAAGCATCGCCGATTGGCTGATGGCCTCGTCCAGTCAGAACATAGAACTTAACAAGAGTTTGCTGAGGTAGGAAGTACATTATCGTATGTTCTTCATTCCAGTCTTGTCTCTTGATGCACATCTTGTTCGGCCATTCCATGTCCGCTACCTGCTCAGCTTGTTCTCTGAGCGATGAGCTCTGCAGTGTTGCCAGTTGTTACGCTGTGCCAGTGTTTCCTAAATGATTTTGAACGATAGGACGCTGGGGTTGTGGTGTTCGATGTGAGGGGGGGTGAACTTTCCAAATGAGGGGCATTTCTGGGAAAGGCTTTCATTCCATGCGTCGTTTTCCCTGAAGGAATCTTGTGGCATTTTGTTGACCCTGGTTGGAGAAATGCTGAATTGAAACTTTTGTTTTCAAGAAATTAAGTTTTGGGAAAAAGCAAAAGTTTAACGGTCACAGTTGTGTTCAGAGCTATTCATTTTGGTGGCTGAAAATAGCCGAAAAAATTCATCTTAAACAGCAAAACAAAGTTTTTTAGTCTTTGAAAAAAGCCTAAAGCTGAGGTAAATTTTTAGATAGGGAGTGCAAGAAATGTTGATTAGTTTCGTTGTCATGCAAACATCAGACAGTATCAATCGACATAATCTGTCAAAACCAGTGGCAACGGGCGAGTACTTTGTACGATTCCTTTCTTATATCTTTGTTACGTGTTTTTGGCAGCTTTCGTTGGAACGTTGTTGGGTTTGTGCATCATTGTGATATCATAGTTTAATCAATTCTCGCCCTCGTTTGTTTGACAACAATGCTCTTTACGTCATGTTCGTTGCAGGGAGATGGACGCGTCGGCCATTTTGGCCATGTCGTCACTACTGAACGGGCTCCCCCTGCATCCTGATGAAGGGGACGGCGGGGACGTGCCTCAAGCGAAGTCTCAATTGTTTCTCAAGTAATCGCGCGTCGAAGCTCATATAAGTGCTGTTATATAAGTGTGGTTATATAAGTGCTTGGATGGTGGTGACAATGCACTCTGCGCCAAGTTCGCCGTTGTCCAGTGGTTCTTCACCTTTGTTACATATTTCACCCTCCATCAGACAAGATTGACAAATTTACCCCAAATACACTCAGTGGTGCTCATTTTTTGAAAATACGAAATTGACAAACTCTTACAGTTCGGAATGATTTATAAAAATTTAAATTGGCTGCAATTTATGCTTCACTAAATTTACCCCCTTGGAAGATGAAATTTACCCCCAGGGATAAATTTACCCCAGGTTAAGAAACACTGCTGCAGAGATAAGTAAAAACGAATCGGATGAAAACAGGTTTTGCGTAAAATCTCAATAAAATATAAGTTTGCAGGAAGCGTCCGATTCGACGGCGGCAGCGCTTTGTTTCGTCATACAGCGACGTTGTTACGTCACACCCGCTGATGATCGTTGCCAAACACGACGTGACGTCAGTCGTGACGTTGCTCTTCATTCATGCGCAGATACTTCACGCTGTTCATGCGCCTTTTGAGCGAGTGCGGCGACGAAACCGACGACGGTGACGTAATCAGCGATGACGCCACGACGCGCGTCCACGTGACGTCACTGTGCAAGAACGTGGTGGTGGCGATGTCAAACTTACTGAGCGCGAATATCGAATACGGTTTCGTTCATGCGATGGGTGAGTCTGCTTTGTCTTCGTGCGGTCTTCTTGTTCAGTGGGGAGTGAACCTGTTTTGTTAGGGATTGGAAACCATCTGCTATCACGGGCCGCATTGATAATGTGGAATATCGCTGGCTGGCCACAAAAATCAGTTACTTTTATCTTAAATCTTTTCCCTTTATCTTCCGGAGGAAAGTAGAAAAACCATGTCAGCGAGCGAGAAAGACTTCTCTTGAACTACGTCTGCGTGTAATGGAGTTTCGTTTTGACATGATGCTGTGTTATAGCAACAAAGAGCAACAAAAATTTTACGCGCACAAGGATCACGCGACGTCATCGTCACCCTGTTGTTTACAGAGCTGTTGTTTTTCGTCCTGTTAACAATGACATTGGTTGATTTGTTCCAAACTTTTTCTTTGCAACGGTGAGTTGTTGCGTCATTCCCCCCACTCGCCTCCAGATCCGCCTGGCAATTGTTTAAACGCGACCGCCAACGCCCTCAACGTCATGCATCGCAGGTCTCGCTTACCACCCCGACCCCCCCACAAGGGCCTCCTTCCTCGAGGTCCTGATCGAGATCCTGCAGCAGGGGTCATCCGGGTTCGACACGCTCGGCGACACCGTCTCTGCTGAGAGGTTCGAACGCTTGGTGGAGCTGGTGACAATGATGGGAGACAACGGGGAACTCCCTATTGCGAACGCGCTGGCCAACGTGGTCCACACCAGTTACATGGTAACGGTCATTTGAAACGCCTCTGTTTGTGGGTGGTGCCATCACAACAGCTGCATAGAAGCACTTTGCCGTGTTATTCGTGCATTTTTTTCTGTCTTGCAAGTGAAATCGTAATCAGTCTGATGTTTTGAGCTAAAATGTACGAAGAACTTGTAATCATAGCCACTTAGTGCAATTGTACGCATTTCTGTTCTAATGGCAGAAACAGAAAAATAGCGCGTCACAAAATCTTTTGTGGTTTAACAATATTTTTAAAAAATTGTAATTGTAACTGAGCCTTGCTGTTACGTCACACTGCCAAGCACATTCTTGGTAGTTGCTTCACGGTGACTTTAATTACTCTGGTGTGTGTTTCACTTTAAATCAGAACGGTTTGTCTGCACCACATGTCCGCATGTTACTGAACCACGTGGCTTGCGTCTAGGCAAGCAAATGCCTGAAGTGTGCTGTGTATGTGTAAGACTCACTTGTTGAGTTTGGGTGGAGCCTTTTCTCGCTTACAATATCTGTTCAATTTACGATTCACTGTAGCTTTATCTCATCTGAAAGTCTGAGGCGCTATATCTGTGTCGTGTGCTTAGTTTGAGTTGATTTGTCTGGGTATCTTTTTAGAATTGTTGCTTTATAAAAGACCATTTCCAATATTTTGAATTATTTTTATATATTTTTTTAAGATAATAAGACTTAAAGCAATGTTTGTGACTACGTTATTGCGAGGATTTTCTCCTCGCTCCAGTATTTCCACAGATATGCCACGACGTGTGTAGCGTGATGCTAATGTTGCTTTGTCGTTATTTGTTACGTCACAGGACGAGTTGGCGCGAGTGTTTGTGACGTTGTTCGACGCTAAGCATCTTTTGTACCAGCTCCTGTGGAACATGTTCACAAAAGAGGTGAGTTGCGTTGCGTTGTTGTTGACATCCCATTATTGCGTCACAGCGCATCAGGTTGAAAAATAATGGGAATTTAATTATTTCTTGCGACAGTTTCCCTTTGACTGAAACTGTTGAAGATATTTGAACACCTGACAATGCCGCTCTCTTAAAATGTAAATTGTGACAATTGTGATTTTTAGATGCCCAAAATATTATTTTCCATTGTTACGTCGTGTTGCGTTCATTGTTACGTCGCGGCACACCCGTTTTTTCCTGCTTCCGCTGACGTTTCACGCCACGTTTGAGGTTCGCCCCCCTAACAGTCACCCTTTGTCCGGTGCAGGTGGAAGAGGCCGACAGTGTCCAGACCCTGTTCCGGGGCAACTCGTTGGCCAGCAAGATCCTGACCTTCTGCTTTAAAGTGTACGGGGCAAGCTACCTCCACAACCTGGTGGAGCCCCTCGTCGCATGGAGCTTATCGCCGGAAATCGTCGATCTTAAGTTTGACGTGAGTCGGAAGTTGCTGCAGTTTAAAGAAAAACAACATTAAATTGCCCTCAATGTGACGCACGGCGTTAGACCCCTGATGTTTTTGCGATAGACCCTCCTGCTGTAGGTCCGTTTTCTGCAGCGCCCGAAACATTGCTGTTGTTGCAACGATCCACTTTAAGGCGTGGAGTCCTCGTGCAACTGCAGGAGGTGGACGCGTGATCGTTCAATCTATTTTACTGCAGTGAAATGTGTCGCTCATGTCTCTGTTTTTCCAGGACAAATTGTTAACATCCCAGCTGCCTTTAGTTGTTTCAACATGAAAGGGCTTCTTCACCTGCAGCAAGTTCGTTAATGAACACTTGGCAAAGGCCGGTGCAGTCACCCGCGTATGGGGTTGTTTGTTGGTGTTGAGGGTATGCAAGCGCGACAAGTTATGGCGTGCGGCAGGTCATGACACGGTCCCTGTTTGGCGTAATCGGCGTGTCTTGGACCCCCCAGGTGGACCAGAAGCGTCTCCCCCAAGGCGTGGACATCTTCCAGTGCAGAGCGAACCTCCAACGACTGACCGAAAGGTTCTTCACCAGGATCATGACGTCGACAGACAGGTAAATCCCCTGTTGTGGAACTTTCTTCGACTTTCACTACGTGTGGACGAAACCAGCGTACGTTGGTGTTCGTGCATGACTGACGCCATGTGACGTGTGTTGCCAGGTTTCCCCCCCAACTGAAGAGCGTCTGTCACTGCTTGTACCAAGTCGTGACCCAACGGTTCCACGAAAGCGGCACGGGGGCTGTGGCCAGCGCCATTTTCCTGCGCTTCCTGAACCCCTCCATCGCCACCCCCTACGAGTGCGGCCTGTGCGAAAAGCAGATCCCCCCCAATCTTGCCAGGGCGTTCAAGTTCATGTGCAAGGTGAGTACTTTGTTCGCGACACTACGATGTTTATAACTTGTGTCTTTTGCTGAAGCTCCAACCTCTCTTCAGTTGGACTTCAACTTGTGAAGAAGAAAGCAATACTTGGTTCCGGTAGCGATGATTTAAACTCTTCGTATGTTTCCAGCTTATGCAGAACATCGCTAACCACGTGCTCTTCACCAAGGAAGAACACATGAAACATTTCAATGAGTTCGTCAAAGCAAGATTCGACGTTTGCCAGCAGTGAGTACCTCGCCAAGACTGGCCGTTGTTGTTGGTGGTGTCAAGACCTGTTTGTTTTTTTGCAGTTTTAAAACTCTACTTTGCTGCAATCTTTCGAGGAATCAACCGACTGGGTTCTGCTTTCATCTTTTTGTGATGATTCAAACTTGCGCATATCTGTATTCAAGTAACTAGTCTACACAAAGATTAAGAGTTCAATCCATCGGCAAATTGTTTGATAGGAAATCGTTCTTCACGAAACACTACGTATCCGCAGTCATGAAATAAAAATAGTTCGCTAGATTAAAAATAAAAATAGTTCGCTCTGTAGATTCGGTTGTTTGTCAACTTTGTGGAGATTACTTGAGTACAGAGCGTGCTAGCAGTTTAACCTTTATGATCGCTTTCTTCGATCGTAGAACTCCCGTACACTGGAATTTGAATAAAAAAGATATGAAAATAACTATTTGCCGTGTCGACCAATACCTGTTAACGTCATGTAGCTTCGCTTGTAGCATTTTTGCAACGATATAAGAAAATCTACCCCTTGGTCGGGGGTGCAAAATCTACCCCTTGGTCGGGGGTGCAAAATCTACCCCTTGGTCGGGGGTGCAAAATCTACCCCTTGGTCGGGGGTGCCAAAATCTACCCTTGGTCGGGGGTGCCAAATC
>Ga0210059_1007025_pt1 | contig 17965 bp, 12 predicted proteins | sample Ectturendosymbi2_FD_188042 | JGI IMG/M metagenome (GOLD analysis project Ga0210059, IMG submission 188042) | Ecteinascidia turbinata endosymbiont from Florida, USA - Sample 2 (SPAdes) (version 2) | ecosystem: Host-associated > Tunicates > Ascidians > Unclassified | place: Key West, Florida... | reverse complement strand
CGGCGTGCGACCTGCGAGAGCTTTCACAATTTCAGAAAATGTCGCAAAAGCCCGATGTCTTCAGATAATTATCTGTTTTTATAATTAATTAATTATAATTAATGGAGTCGTCCATAAATGACGTCACACCCTAACGGGGGGAGGGGATCACCAGATTTGTGACAAGGAGGAGGGGGAGTCAGTAGTTTTGTGATGTCACACGAGTCGTTTTGATATGCATGCTACACGCAGTCATACCAGAAAGGAAAGGTGTGGAGGCCAGAATGTTTCTATTCCATTTACAATAGTTTTCTGTTGCTACCAATGAGGAAATTTTTGTCGATATTGCTAATGGATTAATTGTTTTTGTAGTATATTTCCGATAGTCAGTCAATCTTTCGATTTACAGCTAATGGCTAACTATATTGTTGTACTGTCAATGTAGCCAAAGCTCATTCGATAAAATTTATTGACTCCCAACTCCATCTACTGGACCAAAAATTTTAGATTTCGACACCCGATTCTGTGCAGGATTTTTAGTTGTTTGGCAAGCATTCCACAGTTTTATTCTCAATTTCTGGCAAATCAATATAGGCTAGCTCTGGAATACCTGAAGTTAAAAGCGGGCTTCATATTTCCTTCCATCTCTATCTGGAGGTGCATTATCAATTAACTTTCTACTCATTTTGAAAACTTCAGAATCATTTCCTATAATTTGCATTTGTATTTTTGAGGTCAAAATTGTTGCAACATATGCAATTGCCACCACCACCTTTAGTATGAGGGGGCTTTTGCGCTGAACCCAATTACAGTAAACAATTTGAAAGTCGTGACTCATAAAAACATAGCAATGCTTCAAAATGGTTCCCATTCTAAACAGACCCGTTTATAACAGACCACTCATAACAGACCATTCAAAACAGACCACTTTCATAAAAGACCATAACAAAAGTATTTCAGATGACCCAACAATTTCAACGATTCGTTTGTTTTCTCTAGTTACTAGAGAGTCTAGTAGGATGTTTTGTTTTATTTTGCAGACCAGTGAGTGTTTTCGTGGAGTGTCGCTGACTTATAACCATTCGGTAGTTTCAACAGTTTGTTGAAACGCTGTAACGTCTGTGAAAAACATAAGCAGTTGTGGACCTCAAAAGTCCACTGTGATTGTTTCATTTTTGTGGTCTACGGTTCGGTGTTTACGACGCACAGATCACATCAAAAAAGTGAAGCCTCCTGTAAGTCACGCGCCGATCTCGAAGGAAACAGTTTTTAGAAAATTCACTTTATTTTGCCTGTGCAGAAACCATCATTAAACGTTTCTCAAAAAGAGTTATTCAGGCTACCTCCTGTGTTGCATTTGCACGCCATACTTGTTTTCTGTATTGTGAAATCGTTCTCGCAGATAGACTATACTGCAAACAGTTCCTATGTTTTGTTTTTGCTTCAATATTGCAAAGCGACCACTACGTTAAATCCATGCACAGGACTGTAACCGCAATCAGTCATTGCCAGCATTCGCACAACGTAATTCATTCGTTTCGGTCTTCAAAGTAGAAAACACTTCGCTGCTTAATTTTTGCTTAGCAATGTGTGCAGTATTTTCGACGTTTTACGAATCGAATGTTTGTCTTGTCACAACGTGCACAAATCAAATCTATAAAACAGGTGAAATTTTTGTCTAAGCAGACACAAAATAGATGGAAATTTGTAATTGCAACTGTTAGGGGGGGGTTTGCAAATTGTGACGTTATATTTCAAGGGGGGATTAAATACTTGTGACAAGGAGGGGGGAGGTGGTTGATTTCTGCCCAAAATAGTGTAACGTAATTTATGGACGGCCCCAATGGTCATTGCAGAATTTCGTCAAAACTACAACGAAATAGACTTCTGCGGCCCGCCGCAAATTCATGTTCATCAATTTCGGCCTTCGAGCTTTATAAGTTGTGCAGGCCTGTTTTAAAGTAATTACTACATGCCAATGATTTTTATCACATTTATCAAAATAAGATTTTCAGCGTCAGTATTCCCTTACGCTGCGATATGTGAAAGGTCGTTATGCGTGAACCTAAATCTTGTGATAGAAAAAGTTCGACGTGGTTTCTGTGTGAACATAAGTCTATAGTGAAGCAAGTAGCTTTGAAAATTTGGTTACAAAATTTTTGTGATTTGTAGATTGATAATGTGAAAATAATTTCTGAAACAATGGAACAAATATTTTTCTTCTGTTGGCCTAAATTCCGAATATTAAGCCCCTCTTGCAACAGCATCCTTTTCGTGTGAGTGGTTTCACTTACTTGTTCAAAAAATAAGTTTCTTTTCCGAAAATGGAGTCTTCAAAGTGCAACCTGTAGGTGTAAATTTGCTGCAGTTGTCGGCGATCTGGACACGAACGGCATGGATGACGAGGATTCGGATTTGCCAAACACGCCAAACACGCCTTCCAATTATTCTGCTACTCTGCCTTCTGCCCAAAGGTTGTTGTTTATCAGTCGTATTGACGTTTAAATATACGCTTCTTTTTCTTTCTTACATATTTCAGAAAAGTAGTTTGAGGAAGTTTTTGAAATTTTTGAAAGATATCAGCTAAATGTTTATTGTTTTTGATGGCTGTTTTTTACGCAATAATCCCGTTGCTTTACATCGTTCGATTATGTTAATGCATCAGTGTCAACATATGATCAGACATGTTTACTGTATTGCATTTTCTTTTTATGAGTCAAGCGTAACACATCCGTTTTAAAAGGGCGAATGAACTAAGTGTTCTCAGAAACCATGCATCTAGACGTAATTGTAACATTGCTTACTATAAATAACTTGCCACAGGTTTTATGAACAACGATATCCTGCTTAGAAATATCTGCTTTCTGACGTACGTCGCTCATTTTCGTACGTCACTAATCCAATGCCGATTGCGTCATCACTTGTGTAATTCCGTTATGTCTTGGTGATTTGTAAGTTGAACCTTTGCCGTAAAACTAAAAAGTCAGTTGCGCAACATTAGTCCTTAGGGGTAAATTGGCGATGAGGAGAAATATGCAAGCGCATTCATTCCTGGTACTGTTTTTGTTATATTTATGCAAATTTAGGTTTGCGCAAACAGGTCGAACAACCTGAAAATCTTGTTGGAATTTGATTCTTTGTGGTAGTCAGATTACAAAGGGAATGATGATGCGCTTTGGTCAAATAGGAAAGGTTGCTGTAGTGGTCCTTAAACTGTTGTCATCTTGACCCAGGGAAGGCGGGTCTAAGATTATGTTTTTATTGCAACGTCAGGCAGTCGTCGACCAACTGTCAGTTACTGAACGGTCGAAGTAGAACCATCTTGCGTGCACAGGTTTGTCCATGCTGCAAAGGTGCCCGGATAATATCGATCATAGGCATTCCAGACAAAATTTGGCGTTGCACTGGCTACTTGACCACCTTCTCTGTGGAATTGACACTTCGGAGAAGATTGCAGTGACAGAAAAAATAGGCAAATAGCCGCTCGTTTCCATTCAATTGCAGCCACGCACGCCTGTGTCAAAGGCAGAAAATGCAATTCGTGTCTGAAGGTGCTTTCAGCAATGAATGTGGTATTGATCGAGGTCTAATACTGGCTTTCTCCAGTGCTAAGCGTTTAAAATCTTCCGCGCTTGACTAAAAACCACGCGCGGGGCGACATCCGTCGCGATGGAAGTCCACGCTGCGCCAGTAGTGCGAACTTCTGCGCACCTGGATCGCACAGAAATGCGGTATTGTTTTTGGAACCAGAATGCTCATGAATAATGAATTATAACAGCGTGCGCACGGCAGCCACTACCTTGCGCTGGTGGTGGTGGTTCAGATGCGTCTGTGTGACCATAGTGTCCTTGAAATCCAACCAGCTGTGCGTGTAACATTGTGGCTCGTATTGATCGCAATTAGCCGTTTGAGCGGTGAAATGAAGCTGAACGTGTAGCGCTGTTGACAATTGGGAGCTTACCTTAAAGCAACAACGAAATGTGCAGGGGAGCTTACCTTAAAGCAACAACGAAATGTGCAGTGTTTCTGGCACAAAGTTATTCGTTGAGAATTGCTGTAGCGCAAAACATGACAATGTTGACATTTCGTGGTGTCGTGACCGAAGTCACACCTAAATTTTCTTGCCCCTCTTCGTGCACGGAACCAACCTCTGAGGCCGTTGAGCAAGGTTTTTGTTGTTGAACTGATGGCACATGGGTGTGATGTGTTTTGTGGCTTCCTGCTTTGTACTTACGTAACTGATTTAGAGACATATGCTGCTTGCTGTCAGAGCTCTTTGAAATTTAGAGTTTTTGATTTTTCTTTAGAGATCCTTTCGCACCTTGTCGCGAGGAGTTGTTTGGCCCACTTTCTTTTCGTTCAAGATTCAGAGGATATTCAATAACTGATTCTAACTTTCATACCGAACGTTTTCTTTTCTTTAGAACTTCTAAAACGTCAGTGTCGTCCGTTACGTCAGGGACAAGCAAAGAAAGTAGACGGAAAGCTTTTTTCCGCAAGCAGCAATCTATTCCTGTTTACGACGTCGTGCCAGCGATGCGTCCTGTTGTTTTAGTTGGCCCGTCACTAAAGGGCTACGAGGTCAGAACAGATTTTTCTGTACTTTTCGGCATGTGGCAGTGATCCCCCCACGTGGCTATTTTATCTTGGTTACGATTAACAAACGTAAATCAATCACTGTTTTTTATGAAAGTCATCGAGTCAGGCTGGGTTAAGTGCTAAATTTTCGCGTACGGTGACGTTGGTTTTCTTGTAGTGTTTGTTAATCGAACTCACAATAACTATATATACTGAATTACTCAAAAGTTCTTTAGTTGAACTTGATCGTTGCTGTTCATACCTTTTTTGTGCTTTCACTTTTTTGTGTTTTGAAACGCAATTGCTGTATGAATATTAAAGGCAATTGTTGCATGCAGTTAACGAAGGCCTTTTTCGTGCGGCACAGGTAACGGATATGATGCAGAAAGCAATATTTGACTTCCTCAAGCACAAATTCGAAGGTCGCATCATGATCACGCGGGTCACCGCTGAAATCGAGTTAGCCAAGCGCTCTGTGCTCAACAATCCTGCAAAGCGAGCTGCCATTGAAAAATCAAACACTAGATCGAGTCTAGGTGAGCTGCGTTAGCAACGAAACTGCCGTGATCTTGAAGCGAGGCGAAGCAGATTTTTTAGACTGTCGGTATGTTTATTTCCGACCGGTTTAGTATCTCTGTTTGATGTGTGAATGCTCCCGCCGCTAATTTTGCGAATGCTGCCTTAGATGCCCAGCGCAGAAAGCATTTGCGTCATTGTTTTTCTTTCAAGCGATTTGCAAGGTCCACAATGAACAGTAAACGGTCTGTTTCGCACCGTTCGAAATTACGATTGGCTTATCTTTTAAAAACGGCCTGGGCCAGAAAATTGAAGTGGACCATGAGCAGGTGATCTTCGCAGATACTCCTTTTATACAGTCGCCCGGTGTGAAGCGAAATTTCTGGCTTTACGCCCTGCACGCAAATTCTAGATATCAAATTCGCTGAGTGAACTGATGATTAGGGCTTAGGGAATCGGGTTAGGGTTTGGGTTAGGGTGAGAAAAAGAAAAATAATTAAGGTCAAAGACTAAGTCCAGAAATTTTCAGTGGTTAAAGTTATTCCCGTACTATAGTTTGTTGTGGCTACCTGATATCTAACCAAAATGTTTTAATTGACACAACACACATCAAAAGAGTATTTGCCAAACTTCATTTTCTTATCCTGAGAAGCCCAATAACAGATCAGAAATTTCGCAGAGGTCAGAAATTTCGCTTGACACCGGCAAACGTTTGTTCTTGCAGCGGAGGTGCAGCGCGAAGTCGAGAGGATTTTCGAGCTGTCGCGCTCGATGCAGCTTATCGTGCTCGACGCCGACACCATCAACCACCCGGCTCAACTGCAGAAGACGTCACTTGCGCCGATCATGGTGTGCCTGAAAATAACAAACCCCAAGGTCGGTCGTTGCTTGCTATTTTGGAGCGCGCGCGATGTAGACGTCTAAGTAGGTCGGGCTGCTGTATGTACCGTGCAGATTGTGCGACCGCCTGCTGCTTTGTGACGTAACTGTTGCCGCTTTAGGGTGAAACATTAGCTTTGAATCTTTTCCACGGAGTCCGCTGTCTCACACCGGCATTAAATCGAATTTGTTAAAAAAGCGCAACCCTAACTTTGGAGCATCACCTTTTTGCTGTGAGCGATTAAAGCTCTTACGCTCCAGCACTGACAACTTTCTTTCCAAAATGATATCTTCCACTTGCGAATTCTTGTTGTCGCGGCCAGCATTTTGCTAAACCGACCTCGTGGCTACAATGTTGAGGTGCCTCGTGTTGGGCGACCGCATCGTTTGCCTTCCCTTAGTTTTTATCTGTTGCGCGAGCTGAAATCGCGCGACATTCCTGCGGCGTTTCGGATGCTGTCTGTTGAAACATCACTGTCACGACGCACTCTCTCTCTGGGGTTTGGTCATGTAGATGAGCGTCAAAGCTGCAGGGAGTATGGGGAAGACCGCACTTCCGAACGTGAGAAATTTATGCTTGAAATTGACCCTGTGTTGCGTCGTAGTCACGGGTTTATGTCAGTGACGCAGCTCACAACTTCGCGTGTGGTTTATGTGATGCTGTATCAAAATAGGCTAATTCTTTAGCAAACTAGCTTTTGTTGTTTTTTCTCCCGTACATCGAACTATCCCTTCAGTTGCTTGCCTGAGCATTGGTTGTTAAAAGCGTTGTTTAATGGAGAATATTTGACTGTGTGTAGGTTTTACAACGCCTTGTCAAGACTCGCGGCAAAGCTCAGGCCAAGCAGCTGGGCGTGCAAATGGTGGCTGCAGAAAAGCTTGGCCAGTGCAATCCGGTACGGTCATAAACTTGTTGCGATCTTTATTCGTTGTGCGTACATATGGGCTTGCAAGTGTAAGTTACTGCCTTTTTGTTTACAATTGTGCTTTTGCACTTCTTCCTGAAACCTTGCTTAATTCTCAAGCAGGCCATAGCGACTGCTCTTGCGTCACTCCGGTTGTAGCTCATCCAACCGTACGCGTCGTAGTTCGCTAACAGTTGTTATGTGGCAAAGAACGGCAAAGCGTGGCTTGTCAGAGACCGTCATTCGTTTTATGGGATGTGCAGTAGTGTGTCCCAACATCCCATAAAACGCATGTGCTACAACGTCTGCACTACATCCGCATACTGCAGATCAAAGGTGGCCGGATTCACATTTTCCGACTCCGCTCCTGTCCCAAAATTTTTAAATCCGGGTCTGAAATTTTTTCAAATTTGACAATCCGACTCCTGTTCAAACTCCGGCAACCATCGATGCAACTGGCTTCAGCAATGTTTGAACTTGAGCAGTGACATTTAAAAAGACCACGCAGACTCTTGCTATTGCCGAAAATAAAAAGTGATTCCGGGTCCGTTTTTTCACTAATTTTTGACTCCGGATCTGGTTCCGAAGAAAAACGCAGAGTCCTTCCGGAGTGGACTCCGGATCCGTGGCCATCTCTGCTGCAGATGTTGCAGCACCTGCAATGCTTCTAGAGAACTGTTTCTGACAACCAATCAAACTAGCCAGGCATCTATGGGAGCGGGATCGCGTGGCCTGCGATTGCCTACTGCCTTACACGGAGCTACCAAAACCACTGCGAACAACTGTGAAGATGCTTGGTTAATAAGTGTTGAGTCGATAAGTGAGCTTGCTGAATGGCCACATTTCCACCGACCGACTCGGCATTTCACTGCGATGTTCACGCACTGCCTTCGAGTTGAAAAAAAGCAAGATTCGTCATTGTCGGTGGACCGCGTCATTTTGCCCCCTCACTGTAGTACGAGATGGCATTCAGCTCCAGTTAGAGGCGGCTAATATTGGCCAGGTTAAAGTGCTTCTGTTCCGGAGAAATGCTCGCCATAAAACAATTAACGGGAAATGGCATTTATGTAATGCGGCGTGCGATAATTGATCGGTTCGTTCCGAGCGCATTGCATTACACGCGGTATCTGAAACCATCCTTGCCACTCTGTTGACGTCGGAACAGCGTCGCTGTTTTGCGTCCATAGCGGAAGCGCCGATCGAATTCGGATGTGCAGCGGAATGGTTATTATTTTTGACGGCCGTTGCAGCGAAGCGTTTTCGCAAATTGCTGTCATTGAAATTGCGTTTTCGTGTCGCAACAGTGCGGACGCAATGTGCTGTCTCGCACGTCCTTGGATATGAGAGAAAGGGCAAGTGTTGTTTATACACAGACGGCGAGTGCAACAGGAAATAGAATATTGATATACGGCGCAGTTTTTATCGCCTGATGTTTGCAACTTCACAAGTAAATAATACGTCTTGCTTTGAGTAAATACGCTTTCGATCAGTATTTCCACGCAGAGCAGCCAAATTGCACGCATTTTGCTTGTTGTCGATGCGACCCGAATCCATCCAGTCGTCCGGTTATGTTGCCTTTACGACTTTTGCGACGGCTTGTCGAAACCAAGCATTGATGCTACCTCGTGCGTAACCTGTGTTGCTGATATGCAAAGCTCGTTGCGCTGTACGAGATTCCCTGATCGAACGTTGGAGCCGTGTGTAGTTAGATTCGGTTTCACGGCGTTATCAACACAGCAAAAGACAGGATTCACTCATATGCTAAATAGGTAGTGCTTTCCGAACTCACAACGAAACGTCGCCAGTTCGTAATGACCCCGAAATTTTCTCCGATGTCTTCGCACGTCCTTTCCTCTTGAGAATTGTGAGAAGCAACCCTGCCGTGGTGAGTTGTTTGAAGAAAAGTTACCGCTAGGTCGATGAAAAGACAAAGGAAGGTAACCAACTTTGGGTTAAGACTGATTTATGTTGAGAATTTCTAGAAGAGACTGTTTTTAATTCACACAATGAGAGGCATGTGAAACAAAGACGTTTGATCGCGAGTTCGGAAAGAAACAAAGGTTAATAAGGTGTTCAGGAGAGTATCTGCTTTTTATTCGAACATTGCACAATTTGTCAGGTTTTAGTTGACAACCTCTGATAGTTCATTTACCAGCGGCTTCCGATATTCGGAATAGTTTCATAAAGATTTTCGGGCTTCTTGGGTTTACAGTTTGCAAATCTTCTGGCGTCGAATATGACGTTTCGTTCCGTTTAATTTCGAAGTTGGGTTGAGCTTTGCAAAACCTTTGATTGAATGATCGGGGCTCAGTTGCCAAAATGACTCAATATCCATTTTTTGAAAGCGGCTGACGCTACCATGGATGCAAACCACTTTTACCGACGGCTGCTAGTGAGTGCTTTAATTTGCTTTTGTCCTTATCGCGTGCATCTCATGCCGTAATGGCCAATGGGCGTAAAGCTGAAGGTCACTACCAAGCGTGACGAAAGCAATGAATGTTCGCGCAGAATTATTTATGAACGACACGTACGGCGTCTCACGTGCGTTCTTTGTCCTCCAGGAGTTCTTTGACGTGATCCTGGATGAAAACCAGCTGAGCGACGCCTGCTCCTCGCTGGCCGAGTACCTCGAAGTGTACTGGCGTGCCACCCACCCGCCGGACATGTACGACAATCCCGCCCTGGCGCGCAGCGGTAACAACTCGCAGGACTCCCACTTGCAGGTAACCTAGAGGTAGGTCGTCTGGTTTATGTCAGTACTCGCTGCTTCCTACCACCATTTACTCCCTCTTCTCCTCTTTGGACCGAAGGAACGAAGCCGCTGTCAGGTTCAGAAATCTTTCGCCGCCGCTCTGCATGACTTGCCTTTTTTACTCTTTTCCGTAACTTGCGTGACACGCTCCCCCCACAGTTTGCATGAGATCTTTCTGCTGTTGTGTGGACAAGCAATAAATCCTTGACTTTCCAGTTCCTAATTTTTGCTCACGACTGAGCGCAGTAAAGCAAAGGTGCATTTTCCGCAACTTTTTAGATTAAAAAACAATCATGCGAAAAGGTCGTTAGGCTTTAGTTGCCGTGTTGTGTGTTTCCTGCTCTGCGTCAAAGAAACCGCAGCTAATTTCAAAGACGCCGTGCTGGGTCCGACGATGACAATACTGAACATCAGTGCAAGCAAAGTGCAGCAGCTGTCATGCTGTGACCGTGTGCAAATTGTGCTGCACTCTAAGGAAAAACTTTTTCGTTGCAGTCGAGCACAAATAACCGTTATTTAATAGTGTTGCCGCTTTTTTCTGGTACCAATGTTTCTTCGCACCATTGTTTAAAAAAAGCATGCCTCACAAGAAAAGAGCGACTTTATCGGCCTAAGTAAGATTGCCCGCTGTGTACAACTCCAAAAAATTTGATGGTGAATCTTACCAAGTGCACGCGGCTTGTTGCGAGTCTGTCAAGATACGTTGTAAAAAGGCTCGGCAACTGACCTTATAATTTAAGTGTGAACAAACATTCTTTCAAACGTCGATTGGCAAATTATGGAAGCCTTCCTGCAGTGACAGATGCTTGCATGTTGCATATACTAATAACACTGTTGCACATAGTAATAACGCTGAGGCGATTTGATGCGCCGTGCAACTGGTGAATTAAATGCGTCATCGTTACATCTCGGCGAAATGCTGCCCTTTCTTGTTCTTCAGCATCAAACGCTGGAGCTCGCGGTGGTTTTATACTTAACCCTTGTGCGGATGCTTGTTGGTTTCGAGCTTGATTTCATGTCTAAAGATTTGCTTGTTGCTTTTTGACGCAAACTTGCATTGCATCGGGTGCTTGCGCTACGTAGGCAAGTGTTGCGATTGCTTCGCGCTGCAGCACTTGTGTTATTTCATTTCGCGTTGATGAGTTGTCTAGAGAGCGTCAATTTTACTCTTTGTAGCCAGTAACTGTGTGTTGTAGTCATCTTGAATGGAAGTAGGTATTGGAGCTAACATCCCCGCGCCACTGTCAAGACGGAGTTCTTAGAAAGTTGTGGTTACCGAGCTTGGACTGACCGCTGTAGTTTCGAACGTCTGGCATTAATTGCTCGTGTGACTCTGGTCATGTAGTTTGGTTTCTATTCCCGACTTCCGTTCGTGGTGACTGCGCCACACGTCAACCCGATCGGTTTCATAGCGAGTTGCAGCAGTAGAAAAGCCGATATCGCCCTTCAGGTTTTTGGTTCCAATGCGCAATCTAGAGCCAAAAATATCGGCTGCAGTCGCCGCTTACTTGATATCACGCGCCAAACATATGGCATGATGTATCTTCGCAGCTGAGATGCAGTAAGTGACGCGTAAAAGAAGACCACTTAGTCAAACATGCCGTCTAAACCAGTGTTTTTCAACCGGGGTTCCACGAGTGGCTGCCAGGGGTTCTGCCGAAACAGAATAATCTGGGAAAAAAGTGCAACCACATTTCTCTGCGGTTGTAGCAATACAGCTGCTTCACAGGTTTATTACAGAAAGTAGATGAGCAACGCAAACATTTGTGGAAGGTTCCGCTGCAGCAAAAAGGTTGAAACACACTGCTGTAGTCTAAACTTAATAAAATGTTTTTCGCGTGTGAATCTGAAATTTGTTGCACCAGGTCCAGTCGAGTAATTTTCCCACCACCCGGTTAATCATCATAAATCGCCGGGTAATTCCCTTTTCGATTATTTCCTTCGTTTTTGATAAAAACAACTCTTTTCGGCATTACCTGCAACGGCTAAATGTTTGCCATCTAGGTGACAGACAAAGCGAATAGTTCCTATTAACGTTCAGTCAATCTTATCAATGCCATTGCGTGTAACGACTGATTCTTGGTGCTCGTTGATTAGAATCCAGTGAGTTCGATCACTGTTCGGTGAAACCTTAAATATTTGATTTTGCTCTTTGAGTGGCCGTGGAAGCTACTGCCAAGACCAAAAGACGTCGTTGAGAAAACAGCAGCCACAGTGTGTTTATGCATTGCATCAATGTTGTTCGCAGGTGCACGTGCTTACTTCACTCAAGCGGAACCTGAGCTTTCGCTCTAATCGCCGCGGTTCACTTAAGCCGCCTGCGCAAGACAAGGAAAACGACGGTGAACCCGCGGAACCTTCCTAATACACCCGACCGCACTAAACCGACTCGACGATGATCTTGAGATGGCAATCAAACAATCTGTAGCGGCGTAAAGACGCTGCCAAGCTCCAGCTGCGATCGTGCCGCAGCCAAAGCGGCGCGGCTGAAATGCGAATGCAGTTTGGCCTTGGTGCCGCCAGCCGTCGTGCAGCCGCGCTGCGATGATTAGCGCTGCTGTCAAAGGGTGCTTTGATCCCCGCTCTCGATCGATTGTGCTGCTGACGGGCGAGGAGCCCCTTCTCCTGCTTCGCGCGATTCCTGCCTTCGTTCGCTTGCCGCGTTTCTCTCTTCATGCGTTTCATCTCGTCTTTAATGTACCGAGCCGGCCAGGCAATCTCGTGGCGCTTTTCATATGAAACGGTGCAAAAAGTACCGAAAAGACAACGTTTTTTCCTCAGCTTTTACGTGCGACGAGCCGTCCATCTATATAGTACTTTTTCATTTTGTTTTCGTCTGTGATTTCGTTCGCACTTTCGGACCGCGGTTGCAAATCGACTCGGTACTTGCGTTCGCGCTCTTACGTTGACATCAGTGGTATCTTTGTCTGTACATTGCTCTGCGCAAAATCAACGACGCTGTCAACACTGTGTTTTTAGTTGCGACGCCGTAACTGTCACTTCATGCTTTGTACTTGGCTCAAGCGCTGTGCTCCTGGGTTGGTAAAACACTCCATAACAGGGTTTATGTCGTACGCTCTGTCAAAGAAGACGCGTAACTATAGGCTTTGAGTAGGAACCATCTTGAGAGTAAGTTTCGATCAGGCACTTTTTCGACGTGAAGTGTTAAAATGATTCAACAACACGACACACATGACACCCATCACTGTTTGCCACTACGGATTCCATTTTCTGAAGGTCGCAGTCGCCCGATGACGTAAGAACGTGTGCACGTGACTTTCAACTTGAACTCGGCGCGGTTGCTCGTTCCTGCAGCAGTGTGTTGTCTGTGCATGCGCATTTCAGCTGTCCGTTGGGAGTGCATAGGATTTCGTTTAATTCAATTAGTAACATGCTGCAAGCAAAGCTTTGCCTTAAGCCGAAGGGGCACGCGTGAGTGAACACTGTTCATCGATACGGCTTGCTTGAAAATTTTAATTACACGCAGCTAGCGTGTCGTCACACGATTTTCCGAGCTGCAAGATATACGTATGCACTGTCAAAATAAGCTAAGTTATTAAAACAGGTCGCTCCTGTGAAAGATTTCCTTGTTCTTGGCTTTTAGTTCGCTGTCACTGAAATCCACCTGACTCTGAAAAGGCCACTACAGGCAGAAGGCGGTCGTGGCTAAGGGCTACCGGATTTGGTCGCTTGCCTAAAACAGCTCAAAACAAGTTTGTCAGTGTGGGTGAGAGGCAGCCTGTGGCAATGCGACTGCGCCTGGAATCTGTCCACCAATGTGTCTGAAAGAAGAGAAGCGAGTGGCGGTATAATGTCTCCTGATGTTTGGAACAAGTGTGCCCGATCTTGCGAAAAGCGCACAAGAATCTAGGCGTCTTTTGACAACCTGTCTATGTATTAATGCAGTTATATCAACAAACGCATCACGAACGAACCTCCCTTAACATGGAATCCGGTTTGCAGTGCTATGTTATGTTGGTTAGGCTATCAGTCGTAGATCACACCTCCAGAGCTTGTAGCCTTGTCCATGCGCGAGGATTGACGATTCGTTTTCGGCGTGTGATCATATTGCAATGTAGGTAATGTCTGCGGTGCTGATACCGAGTTATTGGTGCACTTGTTTTCTCGTTGCAGTACTTTGAATTGCTCTGGTGCACGCAAGTATATAAACATCGTATGAAATCTTGGCATTCGTGTTATTGTACTTCACCCATTTTGTAGCCCATGGCTGCAGCATCAAAGCCAGAGTTGTGCTAATAGTTCGCTTTGAATCACAAGTTTTACTGTCTGACCATTGCTCAAGCCGAAGTGAGTACGCAGGCCCGTAACCAGCTTGGGACACCAGGAGGGGCGAAGAGTTTTCTGAGAGGGGCCCAAATTTTTTGAACTACGTCCAATAGTTTTAAAGTGTGTCCAACACATTTTCCAGGGGGGAAGAAAATTTTTCTAGGTGGGCTTGGCCCCCCTGGTTACGGGCCTGTGTGTACGGCAGACACGAGCATGGGTGACCGGAATTCGGCAGAGCTCAGCAATTTTTTTCCCTGATAGATGTATTTGTTTCAAACTACAAATGTACATGCGGCAAACTTACAGGTTTTCTCAGTTTTATTTTTATGCCAATTTCATCGAAAAAAGCGGCGTCGAGGTAGTAATGACATTATCGGTAAGTTTATGACAGTTTTATTTTCTTCGCTGCAATTTCAGAATTTTTTATCCTTTGCGAAATGTGTTTGAGGAACCGATGCTCAAGTGCGAGGCCACTATTATCAAAGCACAAGCCACGGAATATTGAGGAAACTTGTCGATCAATAAATAAAGCTTTTGCGCGCTCCGAAAATTCTCAAAGTCTTTGCAATTGCGTTTCGTCATCACAAGGCAATGGATTGTATCGCTTTGGCGTTTGTTGCCCTTGCGCCACGTTTTCTGCGATATCCAGAGAAAAAGTCTATCAACACTTTCTTCATTCGTTTTCATCGCGCGCGCGCCTTCACTGCTGCTTTTGTGATCATTCTGTGCCATGTCTTGAGTTTTTAAGGGTAGCGACGGGTGTTGGACGTATAGTTAGAAAACGCCCATCCGATTCGCATGAAACCGTTGTCATTGTCAACTTTCACTGCACCTTACCGCTCCGTATCTTATTTGCACGATTTGCTTTAAAAAGAATCATTCGCAGGTGTATGGCTAGTTACATTTGTTCGATATCTACTCTCTGGAGTTGCAGCGTATGCTCATATAGAAGAAACAACTAGAACTAGGAGCAATGTAGTAGCGGTCAGTTTGACGCTTGATTGAAATTCTTGTTTACTGAATAAAGTAAATTTATTTGTTGTGGAAAGGTTAACACAAAAATCGTCCGTTTTTGTCAAGGATGTAGTCGAGACCGTACAGTTACCACCGAAGCCAAGACTTCGTCAAAAATTTTAGATCGAGACCTGAACGTTTTGAGATCGAGACTGAAACTTTAAAATTTGTTGACTTCGCCAGCCGAATTTTTTTGTGAATTTTTCAGAAAACGTTGCCAGCTTTATTATTTTTGGGATTTCTCGCAGTTTTGCCACCTTTTTTAGTTCTTGTTTTCCCGAAGATACGAGCAGAACAAGTTGAATTACAGATGCTTTACTAAGCGATATCGGCAGAGCATTAGCCTGGTGTGTCGAGGGCGAGACTCATATAACCAGGGCTACCATATTGTAAGTACTTCTAAGAAATGTACTGAATTTAGACTTGCGTCCTTATTTCATCTTATTTTCAGCAATAATGTTCTCTCGTGTATCAGCTCAGTGGAACGGCATTCATGAAAAGGACAATTAAATCTTTGATGCAAGTAAAAGTACACTTAGATCCGCAAAATCAAAAAGACTTGCTGCAGTCAACATACTTGAGGTTTTAGCTCGTGAGAATTTTGCAGAACAAAATTAACGAAAGGTCTGTATTTTCGCGCCACGAAAAATATAGAAAACCCGTTTATCCTTTCAAAGGGGGAGAACGATGTTTACAGTGACTAAGACATAGGTTTCAATTCACACTCGTAGTTTTAGTGCTAGGGTTTTTATTAAATGATTTTGAAATCATCTATTTGAAGCATTCACTACTTCAAGCAATTTTTTCACCTCCTCATCCCTCCCAAAAAGACAGCACAAGTGGTTTTAGTACTGCATCGAGGTTTCATTTCAAGCAACAGTGTAGGGGCAATATGCGATCTGTGTTAAACCACTGCTGTGATGTTACTCGGTCACAAACACAGAAAGACCGGCCAAAATATAAAAAATTGATTCATGAAATCATCTCAGCATCCCCTCATAAGCAACCGCAAATATTTCAAAATTCCCCTCCCGTGCTTTTTGAGCTGAAGCAAAGTGTAAGAAGTTGATTTCAGTCTATCTCAAAACGTGCTCGGTGAAACTTTATCCATCACCAGAGTTGGGCAGCCGCTACTTTAGAAATAGCGGTGATCCCGCTCAGGGTAGGCAGAGCACATGAAATTTTTTCAAGGACATTAGTCGTTTTATGATTATTGAAATTTTACTTCATGCCTACTTCGAATAAATTTTAGATATAGTGGTGTAGCACAGTTTTTCAAACAAACATTGCTACATAACAAATGGGCAGCCTAATCAATCATAACTGCTGAAAATATTTTGCCTTTAGCTGAACACGATTGGCTAAAGTAGTCACATGACAAGTTTGGAACGCATGTCCTGCTTAGTTGACCGTGACATCTTTAAAAGCTCAGTCCCATATGCTTGGACAAGTGTTGCTGTGGTTTCAGGGTTGGAAAGCAGTTAGCGGCTTCTTGTTTGCATTACGTCAACTGTAGGCTAAAGCTTAACTCTAAATCCTGAACCCCAGACTTAAAATCTGACCCTAAACCTTGACCATACGCCCTCACACAAAACCCTTACCATAAACTCTTGAACCCCAACAAGGGTTACCAGATCACTTGAAGATTTTTCAAGGACATTTTGCAGTTTTGTGATTAGGCTATTCAAATTTTAATTCATGCATATTTTGAATACTCTTTAGATATAGTGGTGCAGCCTGTTTTTTCAAATAAACTTTGCTGAATAACAATAGCCAGGCCTACTTTCTACTACACAACTGTTTAAGATGGAACAAATCTAAGCAATGACCCCGCAGACTCCTGCTACTGCCGAAATTGAAAAATGACTTCGGATCCGGGTCCTGTTTTTCACAAACTTTTGACTCCGGATTCGGGTCCGACAGAAAACCCCAGAATCATGCTGAAGTCGACGCCGGAACTCCGGATCCATGGTCACCTCTACAGGAAACACGCCAGAGGTGGCCGGAGTCACTTTTTCAGACTCCACTCCTGTTCGAAAATTTTAGAATCCGGAAATTTTTAAAATCTGAGAATCCGACTCCTGTTCAGACTCCGGATAAAATCATCGATCCCACCGAAATTTACCTATGTTTTTACTTAAGAAATGACCACGCAGACCCCTACTACTGCCAAAATTGAAAAGTGACTCCGGTTCGGTTTTTCACAAATTTTTGACTCCGGCCCGGATTCCAAAGAAAAACGCAAAATCTGACCGGAGTCGACACCAGCACTCCGGATCCGTGGTCACTGGCCACCAGAGATGAGCGGACTGTCATATTTTGCAATTCAGATCCAGTCCTGATTATTTAAAATTAAGTCCAAGTCCAAACACAGTCCAAAAGATTATTCAAATGTAAAGTCCAAGTCCAAAGCAAGTCCAAACAATTTGAAAAATGTAGCCTTTTCACAACAAACATACCCTATTTCTTTTCCATTTAATTCAGTCCAAATCCGGTCCTGATCCTAAATTTTAAAGAGATTTATAGTCCAGATCCAATCCAAATTCAACAAAATTTGCTACAGTGCGGATCCAGTCCAATGTTTATCTCTGCTGGCCAGTGAGGATGCGTAATTTTACGTGAAATTGATTTCCTGTTAAAAATTTGCTGATCGATTCCTTGCTCACACCCTTCGTGGAGAGAACTTACTTGAATACATTTAGTAAGTGAGAGAAGTATTTAGTTCTAAGGTAGAGTTTCACAAAAAGTCACGACTAATGTGAACTAACCACTTATTTCACAGATAAAACTGGTATCAGTCATTGACACCATTGTTCAGCTTTATATGCTTGTGGGCCTAGGAATTAAACTGAAGTCAATGTCCGTGAGGTCCTGGAGGTGGACATCACTTTGTTTGCCTCGAAATCCTCTTATTGCAGCGAGGGTGCTCCTCAAAAAGGCAAATCCGAGCTTTGTCCTTACGTATGTTATGACAGATGCATAGGCTCCCTGCGTTTTTCAGCTATTTTTTCTGCCAGTCCTTTGTTGACTCTATTGCATTCTGATGCCATCCTTC
>Ga0210059_1007024_pt1 | contig 17965 bp, 12 predicted proteins | sample Ectturendosymbi2_FD_188042 | JGI IMG/M metagenome (GOLD analysis project Ga0210059, IMG submission 188042) | Ecteinascidia turbinata endosymbiont from Florida, USA - Sample 2 (SPAdes) (version 2) | ecosystem: Host-associated > Tunicates > Ascidians > Unclassified | place: Key West, Florida... | reverse complement strand
TGCAACACTATACGTTCTGTTGACGAGTTACTTGTTAAACGTCATTCAAAGTCTCAATATCTGTCGAAAAATGACTTTTCGCAGCAACAATAATCAAATACAGATGTTACGCAGAGTGAGTATAGGTTTAACCGTTTAAGTTGACGGACTGAATTCAAGTGCCCAAAACTGGCTATACTTGGTGGTAAAGATTTTTTACCCACTTAACAGATTTTCAATTAAAAAAGACTGAAACTACAATATTATTGACTAAAATACTGAGATGGTAACTGCTAAACGTATTGCTTCAACATGGAGGTAAATGCTTTGTAAATTAAGATGCGAATCTTTTAGGTGAGGATCTGAATCTTTCTATATTTTGCAATTAAAGATTTGAATTACTTCAACCATTGGTATAAAAATAACCAATTTGAAAACTGTTTATAACACAACTCATAGCAGATCAAGGTCAGACCAGGTCAGTTAAAGAGACAATTCAATACCTCCTACACGTTTTGCTTTGCCACTGAGCCATTGACGCCCGGCAATAGTTCAGTGGTAAAGTGTCCGCCTCCCAATTGGAAGGTTGGGTGTTCGATCCACAGCCACTGAGTGAATTGCTGTAGTGTTCCTTGGGCAAGAGCGTTCACCTCAACCGCCCCGGCAAGAAGCATAATTCAGGCTTCGGCCTGCCGTTTGCCGTTACCAAAATTAACAAAAAAAAAACAAACTATAAAACGCTAACAGGATTCCAGACAGCGTATGCTTTGAGAAAACGTTTAAATTGACTGCAGAATTGTGCGAAATTGTGATTCAAAATATGGTAGATTTGTTAGTTTTCAACATTGTGTCATTAAAACAATTTCTTTTAAGACCAACAGACAGCAGTGAACTTTTTCTAGCGAGTGATATATGAATTACTGGAGTGTGAAAGTGGTTTTGAGAAATACGCCTTTCGAGAAATATTGTATTCCAAAATATTGGCTGGCTATTTATAGGCAGCATTTTGCTCGTGTCAGGAACACGCATAACCATTAGTAATAATGACAAGAATGTTTCCTTTGAAAGGGTTTTGTGACATTCGTGCAACTTTGCAGATGCAAACCTACTTTGTAGCTGTTATCCTGAAATGCAGACGTAACTGTTTTCTTTTCGCTGAGACATTTCGGTCATTTGTTTCACAATAGCGTTAAAACTCGCCGTAACAGCATTCACTAGTCTATGTTTTGGGACATTATGACCGAATTGACTTCCGGGAACTTTTTTCGGTCATTTAAAAACAATTTCAGTCTATGACCGAAAAATTACCAAAAAAAATAGGTCGTAACAAACTCTATTTAGTTATAGCACTTTTGCACTTGCAGACCTACTCTGTAGACAAACAAATTGCTGATTCCGCATCCACGGCGACAGCTGTCTTGACCGGGGTCAAAACAGGGGACTACATGCTTGGTGTTACAGGAGCTGTGACAAAAGGAAATTGTTCAAGTAGTCTTCCAAAAGAACGTTCGGTTCCAACGGTCTTTGAAGATGCCTTCAAACATGGTGAATTGCGTTGTTTCCCTTGCTTAAGTGTTTTCAAAAGGGTGCATGTGCAATACTACTCTTTGATTTTCGTCGATAGTACAGAAGTTGGAAAAAAATCCACATCTCTTTAATTATTCGTGTGGGATCGCTCGCTGTTCCAATACATGACTGACACATTTATTAACTATTATGATAGTTCATATCAACTACTATAACAGTAATTCAACTCAATAATAACTGTTATAATAGCATTTATTAACCAGTCCTTTAAATTCGTACTAACTGAGCACGAATCAGCTGTGTTTGTAGTACGTTAAACATTATTTTTGATTTTTCTAAATCATGTAGCAGTAACATGTTTCTTGATTACAGCAATGTTATACACAAAATTGTCTTTTACAAAAAATTAACTACGGAATTTTGTTTCTAGATGTTTTTATTGAAAAAACAGAATCGGAGTTTAGCACCAGGGGTTGAAAACCCCCTCACACACATTTATGATTGCATAGCAAATGGTATAACTTCATTTCTCAGCAGTACAAGAAACTGAGTTAATTACTAACATATCATGCTTATTCTAATTCAAGCTTTTACTAAACTCGGCGTGAAGATTTCAAAAAGATATAAAATATTTTGCTTAGCTTTGATTTTTGCGCTATCTTATAGCCTGAGTTGACGAATTTTGGCGCATGCAGTAATCCAAGCATAAAATTAAGAACGAAATTGTTTTCTGTAGAGATCGACCGATATGGCTTTTACGGGGCCGATGCCGATATATCGGCCAGCCATTCGTGGACCGATAGCCGATACCGAAAACCGATATTTCCAAAATTTTCAAATCTTGTTTACTGTTTCATTATCAAAAATATTATGTATTCTATGCCTTACCTTTTTTTCAAAAACTTAAAAAATCAGGATTTATGAGTTAAAATTTTCAAATTGTAGCAATTTCAATATATTGGTATGAATGCTTTTGTTTCGGCTGCGACAGCCAACGCGTGCTTCATGTTTAATCTTGTCTGTTTGTTTATAAAAAGGCCTCTGTTAGAATTGCTGCAAGATAGCTGTCTTGACTTGGTTCGTTGTGCTTCCTTGCGCAAGTTGTCTGGATGTGTGAGGCATATAACAGCATTTTGTCAACACCTACTGAGGCCGATAAAATCGGCCGTTTTGGCCGATACCGATATATCGGCAAAACCGAAATATCGGTCGATTATATCGGCCAGGCCAATATATCGGTCTATCTCTAGTTTTCTCGAACCCAAAAGGCCTGTGATTGTAATGTTGCACCCAAGCGCGTAACGAGGTTAGATGGTGCCCGGAGCAAGAAGCAAGTTTGGCGCCTCCATGTTGGAACCAGAGGTTCTTAGAAGCAAATGTACTACACTAGAAAAAGTACTTGTGACGTTGTTGGGACTTTTCGGCGCCCGGGGAATTGTGCCCCACCTTGCCCCCTTATTACGCCCTCGGTTGCACCATTTGCTCAGTAGGCTAAATTAAAAAGTGTCACCCGATGTATATAATTAGCAGAAACTTCTCAATTAGTTTGTCTTGAGATTGATATATGAGACATTTCAGCTCAAAGTTACGTTTCTTCTGAAGAAGCTGTTTCTTTTCAAAAATTTTTGATATTCTGTGGTTATATGTACAAGCTGACGTGCTCGTGATGAAATGATTTCAGGTTTGAGGGTGTCTGTTGTTAAGTGAAAACGAGTTCCCATTTGCTGATGGATTCAACTCAATCGATTTTAAGGGGACTATTTACTTGAAACGTATCTTGGTTAGATTTACCCCAAAGTTGTCAACAGAATGAAAAAAACTGGGAAAATACCCCCACGAAAACTGAAGAAATTCACAAGCACACCAGGCAGCACTCTGAATGCACTGTGAACTTGACGAACCAGAATCGTGGGCTTCTTCTAGCAATGCAATGTGTCTGCAAACTTTGAAAAAGCTGTTCGTCAAAGATAAACGCCTATCGTTAAATGTCAATACATCATTCACTCCTGTGTCAGTCGTCTGGGATATCTGGTGTTGCAGCGTGCTTTCCCAATTAGCATGGCCAAGCGTTGATCGCCTCCCCTTTTTTGATGTACGGCACAACGCACGTAATTTGCGATGAAACATTTGGCGTATCGTCTCGTTGAGTTTTGCCGAGGTTGAAAAAATTGTGGCGTTTACAAAAATTGAATCTAGTTTGTTTTAGATCATTGGTGTTTGTGTAATATTTTCTAAACATTGTCTATAATTTGCAGTTGCGGCAGTACCACACTCTAAAAGTATTAGCTTAAGAAAATATTAGCAATGAAAACGATTGGACTCTGCGTTCGGCAAATCAGAAATTACGGAATGTTTACAGCCTATATTCGTGTTGGAGCCTTCAACAAACTGCCTTGTTGCAGCTCCCTGACTGTTACTATGTGATACAAGATGCGTTTTAATATTTGACCTCTAACGTTCAACTAGAATGTGCTTGCACTGATTTAATTATCATCAATAACAAAGGTTTCCGCGTTAATTATATTCCTATAAAAATTGGACATTTAGAAAATATACCACTACCACCTCATCGCGCATAATTCTCTTTGATACCAATTTTTACCCAAACATTTCCGCTGGAAACGTATCAAAAACATTTATTTGCGACGAGACCAGGCGACTCAAGTCCATGGCTCGACTTAAGTTGTGTTATAGATAGTCAAGTCACTTTTTTCGTAAAAACTTGACTGACATTGACAAAGGTAAAGACTCATAATATTCTACCAAGCACCTTCCGATGAGGTGTAGTTGCTGTTATACAGTAGGTTTCACTGGTTGGCAATTAATGTATTTCTCAACAATAAACTTTACCATGTTTCGATTTATAAAACTTCACTGCGCTGTTCATTTTACCCTGTTTGTGTATTTACATTTTTACACTCTTACACTGTTTTGGTAAACTAAACACACTGCACAGACTGCTGCATAAATACCTAGCTTTAATACACTACTATTCATGGGCGCAATTTTGTTGTAAAATGTGGGGGGCAGGTTGGCGTGAAATAAATATATATTACGAAACCTAAAGAGAAAATGTGGGGAGACATGGCATATTATATCCCCACTGTCTGAAAATGTGGGGGGACGCGTCCCCCGTGTCCCCCACTTAACTGCGACCATACTACTATTTAAAAAACGTGAATGAGTTCGAAACTACTCAGTACAATAAGTAAAAAATTAGAAAAAATTCAACTTAGGCAACTCGGTTTTGACAAGCCATTAATCAATGAATCGACTCGAATTGACTCGATGTTTAATGCAAGGATTCAACTTTGACACGGACGGAGGTGGTTCTATTCTTGAGTTGACTCAACTTTCAGATTTACGATTCGCGTCCATCTTTGTCTTTGGATAGCTGGCCGCTTTTAGTACTTCATATCGTGATAAGATTGACTGGTCTTTACCATTTACACGGCCAGCTGCCAACAAGCGCAGATGGCTCAAGTTTCATGCTGGTGTCTGTTTTTCGTCTAGCATAACACCAACTGTAGGAGGTTTTTAGATCAAAACCATAATCAATCATCTCCAAAAAAGTCATGGGTTCAGTATTTTTCATGTCGGCGAGTAGTTAAGTTGAACTCCCGGCAGAGTCTTATCTGCGCCGTGAGCAAGATACGAGATAGTTGACGAAACCTAAATGTCAAGCAGGACCAACCATCTTCTCACAACAATTTATTCAAGGACTCCTAGGTAAACCTGTTTAACTAGGAGATCTTGATTTATTCGATGTATCGCACGATTTCAGCTGATTGTCGAGGAGGTCGTGCGATGGATCGCTGAGCGGGTTGATAGGTTTGTTCTCGCTGCTGTTTCGCGATGTTCATAGATGCCAAGCGGTGCAGTGCGTCAAAAGGCGTTGAAATCCACACAGGTTCTTTCTTGTTGCATTTAGCAGCTAAATATGAGGACATCAGCTGCAGCGCTGGACACGATTCTTGCAGTTTCGCATGGCAGTGGTAATGACGTGTATGATTTGCTCATCAATTCGTCACACCCTGGTTATTTTTTAGTTTAGGAAAGCGGCCAAGCCTGAAAGCTATAAATCTATTTGATTGAGCGTGCATGTGTAGAGCATTATCCCTGAGTGTTTTGTACTTGGTAAGATGTCTTGAGGGCATTACCTCCCAAATAGGACTGTTTATGGACCAGTCGCAGAAATCTCTGCGCCAATCCATAATAATAGATGTCTTCGGAGCCAAGTAATCTAAAATTATGAACTTAAGATTGCTTATAACTGCCTGGATATGGCGGTTACTAGTCAGTTGTGCTATTGTAAATACATCAATAAGTTCGTTTTGCTTCATCGAAAGTTTGCTGTTGGGTCGTAAATGTGTTCAATGTCATTGATTTTCACCGAGATCCCAATACTTCGATGACGTCAGGCTAGAAACCACCATCTTCGGTTAATCCGGATCTTCGCCTCAACCAAATAAAATCGTCGGTCAAATCGAATCCGGATAAATCGAGGTTTACTGTAATGCAGTCATCGGCAAGCCATCTGCTCTGGATTTATGCATGACCCGCATGTGATTGTTTCAAGTTTTTCGAATTGCCCTGAGTGCGAATAAGTGAGTTTTCAATTGGTATTTGGTGAGCAACGAAGTTTTCGTCACGTCTATCAGGGTGCATGTCACGTTCCAACGTGCAAAAACACTTTTACCGCAGTCGCGTCGCCACTGGGGGATTTTGGTGGGCTTAGCCCACCCCAAACAAAGTTCCAAGCCCCCCCCCCAATTTAAATATGAAACACTAAAAATCAATGGAGGTTTTGTCAAATTTTGGAATGTCAAGCCACCTGCGCAAAAGTAAAGGCCCCCTATTGAAGACTTTCTGGCGACGGTTCTGTTCTAAAGTCCGGTGCACCTTCTTTTAACAAGTTTTGTCTCTTAAGGGAAAGCCACAGGAGTTGTTACCACGACTCGCATAACCCACGCTACACCAGGGGCAACCTACGCTCACACGCCGCACAGGAGGTGGTATGGCGATGCTGATTTGACACCAGAGGCCAAGAAAAATGGATGTAGAGACATTGCCCAGCAGTTTTTTGATCAATCAAACATGTTCACGGTAAGACAACAGTGTCCTAACCAGTCAATGACTTTGAATGTAATCTTGTCCGTTGATCGAACATATGTGAAGTATCGGCTGGAGTCCAAGAGTTGAGTTCAAAACAAAATTCCTGAGACTAGTTTTACAAAAAATGTCATCACATACCAGACTTAACACCAAATATTAGTGGTTGTGCTTTAAATTGTTACGAACTTGTCTCTAAGCACTGGCAAAAAATGCTTCGACTGTACCTTTACCTTGAAACAGGGATGGGCAAATACTTTCTACAGAGGGCCACATTAAAAACTTTTTGCTACCGGGGGCCGCATATATCACATTTGTCTACTTCAGTTACAATTTACGTTTATAACATTGCATTGTTTTACTTCACATTGACACTGTAGTAGCCTACACATAGACGGAATAAAATCTTGAGATTCAAATCTAATCGACAAAATTACTTCACATAGACCCGAAATATATACTATCTATGTACGTGTGGCTTCCCTGCGGGACGCACAAAATGCCCTTGGGCCGTAGTTTGCCCATCCCTGCTTTAAAACAACGTCCACCATACAAGAATCTTCTTCGTCAACGGTTGCCGCATGCACAGAATGTTTTCTTCATACCCGTTTAAAGGAGCTCTTATCAACATGCTATTGGAATTTCTTCCCACGTTTTCTCTTGAAACATTTCAAGGTTGCACTTGCTGGAGGAAGAAAGTATTTTCAACCAATTACAACGAAAGATCCGGAATACCCAACCAAATACAACGGCAGATTAGATGGCCAAGACCTCCTTGCCCAGTGGAAAAAAGCAAGACAAAATATTGAAGCAAAGTATGTCTGGAACAAACAACAGTTTGACGCTGTTGATCCTAGGACGACTGATGCGTTATTAGGTAAGATACGACCGACAACAACAGCGTTTGATTCGGCGTAACATGTGGTACTTTTGACAAAAGTAAAATGCAAAGATGCTGTGAATACTGATTCACCCATGCTTACAGTATGACAAAAATTTTCGTCAAAGCACCACATACACGAGTATACATCAAGCACTGTCTTGAATTGAGGCAGCATAAGCGTGACTTTATAAGTGTATTGGGTCATATTTGCCTAAATCTCCATTTTGTTTGCCTTTTTTATCACTTTTATAATCACTATAGCAGGCTCGCAAACAGGGGGTAATCGGACAGTTGCCCAACCTAGAAGTTTGCAAAAACACTAAGCGCCAAAAGCTTTTTCAAATTGTTTTGGCAAAAACGTCAAGTTGCAATCATTTTGCCCCACTCCCACGAAAATATCAGCTGGTTGCATCCCTACCACAACATTGCATTTTACAGATGGTCACGTTATGCTCAGTTGCTCGCGACATTTTGAGGATATTATAATCTCCTTGAACCATGAAACAACCGTCTGTAACTCGACTGTTGCTTCGAAACTTCTCCATTGCTCAAATTGCCCAATGTACACTTCGATCAAAACCAGTGAATGTCTTTTGAAAAACGGAGAAAACGTTTGGAAATATATCAAGATCAAGAAAAAACGTGTTTCTTTGTTTTGTGCGGATGCTTCCTATCTCTTTGGATTTTTTCTTGTAATGCACTGCGTTCAAAATGCGGTTTGGATTTGCATCTACAAAAGCAGGTTACATAAAATGGAACTATAAATCTTCCAGTTCTATCCACCTCAAAATTGCAGGTTTGTTCGAACCCAAGGACATGAAGTACGAAGCACACCGTCAGCAGGAGACAGGCATTCGGGAACCTTCTCTAGCTGAAATGACTGAGAAAGCGATCAAGATTTTGGAAAATAAAGATGATGGTTACTTTTTATTAGTTGAAGGCGGTAGGATCGGTAAGCAATAGGCTAAAAGCGTTTTCGTGCATCTACGCATGCAACAGTTTGAAATAATGAATGGAAGTTTCCTGATTTGGTCTGAATTACTTGACACGTTTTTGGGTAAAACAACCAAAGTCTCTTTGTGCAAAAATAATGGTTTTGTTGTCGTCGACCCAACAATCATCAACTCCAATGCAAATCATGAGAGATCGATCGGACATAACCCTCTGACGTGCGTGCAGGGATTAATGCAGCACCGGCAATTTAAAACCTAATGTTCACATTTTAGTTTTTTGCATACGATATGATGCCCGGTATGCTTAAATAAGAAAAGCAAAGTAGTAAGCGGTGTGGTTGAATGGCACTTCCTTACAAATACAGATAAAGTACATAACTGAAACAAATTTTGCAACCTATAGTTTCGCATTATTCTTGTTCTGTTGACAAACATTGCACCACAGTAAGTTTCCGCGAATGAATCAGGTTTCGAGATCTTTAGTTCAACGGATAACTTTAATGTTGTCATGATGGGGCACGTATGCACATCAAAGCATAACGTGTGGTAAGATGCGGACTTGGTACTATTTTACTAAATGTTGTAGATATCGAATGGTAAATCAGTTGCATTTGAAGTTAGCATTTTCCATGTGAATCGTTCATTGTAGTAACACTAGGTCTCAAACGTTAATACTCCTTGAAAGGTAAAGTGAAAATTACCTCAATAAATTAAGCCGTACTAAACACGTAAAGACGCCAGAAAAGATGCAAAACTAGGAATAAAAATGGAAAGCCTTTCTTTGTCTCGAGCACAGTACATAATCATAGTATAGTTTTAGCCTTGCTTAAAGCACGGGAGATGCTTGTACATTATATTATAAATCACATGCACAGCACATTTTGAACATTTAGCCTCTGATTAGGCAAAACAGCAGAAGATTGCAGAGTTTTTCACAGGTTTTGTGTATGCATTTGCTTGAGCCCTGTGAGGTTTTTGAAAGTAAAACGTTCTTGTAAGCAGGTTAAACTAAAAGCGTTCTTGTAAACAGGTAAATTTCAATACAATTAAGCAAAAATGTATAATTAATTACAGTCAGCTCAGTTACAAATCGTAATTGACCCAACTCTGGTTCAAAATGGGAAACATCGTATCGCTGTTGAGCTCATATATTTGCTGGTAATGCTGCATCACATGCGTTTTCATAAGCCACATACGTTTGCATTACATTTGCCAGTTGCATTGATGCAGGGCCCTGACATGGGGAAGTCCCGTCCCGGGGCGAGTCGAAAAGTACTGCCACCCCAAGTCACGGGTTAGAGCAAAGTCAAGCCTTTCAGGACGGAATTATTTCATAACAATGCATCATCAGGCTGGAGTTAATTTTGAAAATTCCACTGAAGTGAAATTCCGGGACGTTTTGCCAACAGGGACGGCACACTGGGACGGACGTTTAAACTGGGACAGTTCCGGCCAAACCGGGACGTATGGTAGGTCCAACCTTAACCAAAATCTAAAACCTAAATCTAACTTCAGGTTCATTCGTGAAAGACCATTTGCTATTCCTTCTTTTCACCAAAAGTGCAGCCCCAGGGCATTGCCCTCCCCCTGTGGGGGCCTGCATTGATGACACCATGCGGGCAGACCGGTATCTACAGTAAGGTTGTAGACCGGATGTATCTTATAGTCTAAATACAGCTATATTGGATGCAAACCTATATATGGTAGGACTACTGCAAAGTGAATACGCTCCATTTACACTTAATTGAAAGGCGTCAATTGCTGATTTCTTTATGGATCTGATTTAACTTGTTATATAATTTTCAATCTATTTATCTCGGTTCAGTTTACTGTATAATGCATGCTGACTTAACCACGAGAAGTGCTATTTTTTCACAAGACTTGAGCGTGCTATCATTTAAATTAAATGGATGCTATCCCCAAAATATTTTACATTTTTTGAAAGGTTTCGTAATTGCTGCAGAACACATAATTTACGAGTATTATAGCGAACGTCTCCACTATACAGGTTTGAAATGTCAAGATGGTGCATTAAAGTTGAAACGAAAAAGCTGTGCACAGCATACCTGTTTGGTGACGCGTTGCTCACAGCGGAACGTGTCGATTTGCAGAAACGATTGATTTGCAGACAAGATGTTAGTGCGAAAGAAGTGCAAGAAAAATATGAACAATAATGTCGCGGTTGGTTGTTTCAAGTTTGCACCCCAGGCACTAATTTTTATTTCATTCTACCTACTTTTTAACTACTTTCCTTGATCGAGATGTTACAGAGCATTGGCTTTGTTTACGTTATAAACTGATTTCATCCGCTTAGGTTTAATTATCTTGCCGCACATGATACTTTATTTTTCACAGTGAAAGGTAAGGGCTTCAACAAAGTTTCTACTTTCCAAATAAACGCATATTGTGCGCTTCTGAGTTTTGAATATTTGTTTCCGCAGTTTATTTGCTTAGTCCTAGCATCACTTGTTTGTGGTTGTACTGAATTTTTACTCTTTAAAAGCAAGAACAAAATGCTATTAACTCTTCTAATTCTCAACTTTCAGCACAATATACTCTTCCAATTCTCAACTTTCAGTACACAGCTTCAGTACAATAGTTTTCAAGCAGAACGTATGCGCTGCTGCAAAACTGCTTTGACTGGAAGACGTTAGGGGACTTATGCGTAATATTCTGAAGAGAATGTAAAATAATGAGTCATGACCTTGGGGATTATGATAAAATAGCATGTGTCAGCGTGCTACAATTCATGTGACGCCACTTATTTAACCAAAAGCAATCAATCAGCCTTGGGAAAATAGTGTTATGAAAGTGCAGTTTAAATCTAAGGTCGTCTAGGATCAAATAATTCGCTCGGTTTGAGAGCTGAAAAACCACATCCGGTTTGCGCTTGCAAGCGAAAAACACGCTTCGTTGCCACTGTACGTGCTGCTTTTTTCGTGCCTGTCGACCTTGTACATTTCGAGAGTGCAGCGATGCACTGCTCAGTTACAAAAAAAATTAAAAAAAAAAAAATTTCAACCGCGAAACGGCTACTACCAAGGCCCTTGCTACTATCGGTTCATGGCGTCAGTGAGTAGTGTCGATTTCTCAAATTACACTCTGAAAACAACAAGTTTCGCTGAGAGCTGGTGACCTGATTCTTTCGACAAGAGCAGGATGAGTCGCACGTTTGCTTTGCCATCCTTCTCAGCTTCAGCACTCTATCACTGAAAATTTATTTTCATTCATGTTTTTAGGTTTTTCATACGCTAATCTAAATTTGCGGATTCTGGTGTTCTTCCATCATCAAAACAAAACGTTTTCTATCGTTCGAAACATGCGTCATAATCGCCGATGTACGACACCAATTGGCATGCGAATACACATTGTAATGAAACTTTTTGTTTCAACCAATTATCTTTTTTCAGAATTAGAGATGTTTCCGTTTCATACTCGAATAAACTTTTGTTTTCTTCGTACAAGCTCGTTAGTTTCTTAAATGCAGTACCCTGTTTCTATTTATGCCATAACATCCATGTAGAAAAAAAGGCTGTATACAGTCTTATATTCATTTAGAGAACAAAAAGCTTTCATGGCTCCCCGTGTTTTCTTCCAGTGGTAACTGGTCCAAAGTGCTTTTGGAAAATTTAGGGTTACCGGCTCCTGGGCTAGAGTTTCCGGATCTTGTTCGCATTTTTCACTGCTTTACATTGTGTCGCTAAAAGAAAAGAAACGGTGTGTTCCAGTTTTATTTTGCCATTACGTGATAGGTCTTTTCTGTGCTCAGACCACGCCCACCACGCGGGCAACGCCTATCTCGCACTGCACGAGACACTGGCTTTCGACAAAGCTGTTGCACGAGCGGTTGAGCTCACTTCTGAGAAAGATACTCTGATAATCGTGACTGCTGACCACAGCCACACGTTGTCTATTGGAAGCTACAGTGCTAGAGGAAATCCGATACTAGGTAAGATGTCACAGTTTTCCTTTTCCATCAATGACGTACGGTGACCTTTCTGGTAGGGCGTTCACTGATAGTTTAATTTTAGTAGAAGGTACAAAGCGTTCATATTTACTTAGTGTGTGCTGTTCTTGACATCACGATATCACGTTTTATTCACATTTGCAAACCAGCTATTCGGCGAAGTTTGGTGATACAACATGGCACTATTGCCATTAGGTGGTGCCAGTAGTGCAGAAAGAGGCCATGCCGCCCCCCCGAAATAAACTTGCTAAGATTTTTCGCTGGTGTTTTATATCAATTTCATCTATTCGAAAACAAATGGAAGAAACAGTCGGACGTACGTCAGGCTGTGGCGTAACTAAAAATTTAAGCCAGGGGGTGAAAACTAGCTGAAAAAGGCCCTTTGGCCACCTTAACCAGCTCACTAACCAACACTCAAAGAAATGAGATATGGTAGTGAATCCGGATGTGGATGGCTAAATTAAACACAACATCATCGGAAAATACTCCGAAAAACGCAAAAAAAGCACAACCTACTGAAAACCAAAAGAATACCACATACCAAAATATAACCTAAATACGGGCCCAATTTTTTACATTTAGTTTGCTATTGGAGGCGGTTCGCACCCCTTCCCTCCAGTCAGTTACGTCACTGATGTCAGGTGACTGGCCTGTGCCGAACAAAATTTCTGGCTGCATCACTGGGGGATATACGCTTCATACCCGTATGTCAGTGTTCACCATAAACTATCAAGTATTCCCATATTTAAATGTCGTCAAAAGTAAACAGTGGTTTATCACAAAAAATTCTATAACTACTGAAGGAAATATTTATACTTACTGAAGGGAATCTATAACTACTGAAGGCAATAATTTTAAGCTGGAATGCATGGATATAAATTCTAAAAGTTTGAAACTCCCAAGATATTGTTGAAACATGGATTAACATAATTGGTAATCCGTCAATCTATTTAATCTGAAACGTAGAGTGATCCACGGCCTTCCGCAGGCAGTACCACACAAACAACCACGCGTTAAAAGTTTGTAATGGAGCTGCAGTGCTTCAACTTACCACACGTTCCAACTCATTTACCCCACCTTCCCTAATCTCTACAGAAAGCCAGTACCTAAACTCTTAATATATCACTTGCAACAAGAAAAGTAGCAATTCCGCTGCTCTCCTCTTGCTGTAGAGCCGTCGTGATACTGACTGCTGAGTAACTCAATAGCTATGAGAAAGGCATGTGATCGTCGAAAGGATTTTTTCAAGGGAGATCAATAGTGGATTTTTCCAGAAGGTGGCCAAAGGATTTTTTCCAGGGGGCAACATTGTCTGCTATGAAAAGACGGGTTTGTTATGAACTGGTCTGTAATGAACGTGGTCTGTTATGAACGGATCTGTTATGAACAGGCCTGCTGCGAACGTAGTTTGTATGGAGTAGTCTGTTATGAGTGATCTGTTATGAATAGGATTGTTTTGAACGGACACCGGCGAGCATATCGTCTGGGCTCTAGTTGACTTCAGTAAAGTCAAAACTCAATGTCAGTGTTTTTTGTGGATATTGCCATGTGTTGTTCAATCTACATACGTACTTTGTAAATGGGGATTTTAAATCTTTAAGCACTCTGTTAACGGTCACTTGCTGTGATATTTCGACCTTCCACAAAAGATCAAGCCTTCTGATTAGCAAACTTGTCTATCCAAGACGTTTGGGTGCTGTACACTGAGAGAAAAATGACGCGTTTATTTCGGCTTTAAATTTATTTTATCAGAAGTTTTTACAAGAAACATCTTTTTGTAAGGAATTACGTGAACAACTTCACTTGCAGTAATTTTTAGTTTTCATTCACAGGTTAGGAGACCACGAAGCTTGCAAAAACTGCTGAATATATATACGGTAATACTTTTAATAGCTAACCAAGCTTCTGAAAAATTTAACATGTCTTTGCTCGAATACAGTTTGTCCAAACACGCAGCCACATTTTTTGAGTAAAGATAACGATCCTGGTTTTGGTGAAAACGAGTGTTGTCCTTATAATACTGAAATTTAGTGTCATCGTCGAGATATCGTAGGTTCAATTTAGTGTTGCTCAAACGTTTCTGGCACAATGCTTTACTGGTCGCATTTCTTTTCGTATAACAGAAATCACAGTAGTTAAACGTACGAATCTGCTATTTTCAAACACAACAAAATCTTGCATTGACATAAGTTCAGAAAAAACTCGAGAGTAATAGTAAGCCACTAGTTTGCCCACTCTCAGAAACTCCATTGACGAACCACATCGTCTTCACAGATCTCATTGTTTGAAATCTCTGTCCACTGCGGTGCGAACATTTTGCTATATTATAATTTGTTATGCACAATTTCGAAGGTGTGAATCTGTTTTACCAACTACTTTTTGCAGCTTTAGCTTTGCACTGAGAACTTACCATGATTCTTTCAGCCTTGGTTTTGACACGGACATCAGTTGTACTATCGTTTGATCTTATTCCGAACTTTGGTTGGTTCAGGGCTGGCATCTGGCGGCACAAGTCCGTATATAGGTGAAGACGGGAAACCTTACACGACACTGGCTTATGCTAATGGACCTGGTTTCAAGTTGCAACACGACTGGTGCAGTGCAGGACGGCCGAATCTAACTTCTGTCGATACCGGTTGGTGGCTTGAACATGATCTTTACAGTAATTCACGATATGTTTCAGTTAATACGTTTTAACGCAATGACAATGACACTTTTTATGCTTATAATGTTTCTTCTGTCATGTGTATGACATGTGACGAACTTAATTATTTAAGGTTAAGGACAAAAATTTGAGGAAGTAAGATTAAAATCGACCAATTCAAATCTGTTTGAAACATGTGAGTGATAAGAATGAACGCCCTACCTTTTGAGGACTGCAAAGCCACTATAGTGCCAGTGAATTTGTTCAGCCATAACTTGCCGACCGATAAACTAGAGAGCTGTTCAAACCCTCTAAAGATACGGAAAGTCTTTTAGTTTCGATTTAAAAAATTGGAAGTTTTGGATTTGAGCTTTTTTGTGAGCAACGTCATAATAGTGATAGGTTTAGGTTTTTTTGGCCAACGTCGTCGATCCCAGGGCCCCAACTCCAATTATTTAATTTGTATAATTTGTTGTATTTAGGCAATAAATTCCAAACCACAAACTCTAGAAGGCCAACCAAGGGCTCTAGAGATGCGGATTTTTGCTTATTTTTTTTAAAGGAACAAAAATTGCCGCTTGGAGTTGAGGCCCTGGGCCTGATGACTTAAGCCAAAAACGCCTAAACCTACCACTATTATGACGTCGCCCACAAAAAATTTCAAATCGAAAGCTTCCCAATTTTTTTAAAACCAAAAATAAAAGCCTTTCCGCATCTTTAGAAGGTTTGATCAGTTCTCTAGTTCTATCGGTTGGCAAGTTATGACTAAACAAAATCACTGGCACTACGGTGGCTTTGCTGTCCTTAAAGGTTTCAACCTGTGGGTAGAAATTCGTCCTTATACTCGCATTGCTAGTCTTGCTTGGTTACCGTGATGGCCAAACAAAAAAATACTCGACCACCGTTAAAACTGCAAACCATAAGTGTGCATGATGTTAATCTTTCAGCCGCGAATAATTACCGTCAACAAGCCACAGTTCCTCTGGGATCAGAGACACATGGCGGGGAGGATGTGATTGCTTATGCCCGAGGACCAATGGCTCATCTGTTTCAAGGAACACACGAGCAAACCTACATTGCTCACATGATCAGGTATGTAAAGTTATTAAACGTTTTATTGGAAAAAAATCGTACAGCGGAAGCCAGCACTTTGTTTCCGCGGGTAGCTTTGCAATAAATCATAATGGTTTTGGTAATATTGCAGTGAGGAGTTGCCACTAGCTTTTAGACTGACATCTGTTGAAAACGTCTGATCAAGTTATGAGGAAGTCAACGGGTAAACGCATTGATTTTTCACAGCATCCGGTTAGAACGGTTTTAAGACAAATACACAAAAATTACGTTAAATTATATTGGTGCAATTATATTGGTGTATATTGGTGCATTGTGGAGAATTTGATATCAATAACTGAGTTGATAACTTTTAAACAAAAAAATCCAAGTAAAAGTTGTCAAAAATCCTGATAATTTCTTTCTTTGAGATTTGCAAAATGTTTTGTGTAAAACTGTTGTACCAACTGAATCAGACAAATATGTCGATACACGATATTTTTAGGCAATGCGAGTTTTTCGCTCATTTTTACAGGTATGTGTCTTGCGTGGGCCAGAACAAACAGCACTGCTCTCAAAAGAACCAAGCCGGAGACTCAACAAACAACCAAGTTGGATCAGGCGCAGCAAACAGCGGCCAACACGAAACACCTTCCGGAGCGAGTCAGAACTCAGAAGCCGCGATCGTCGCACTTTGCATTGAGTCTGTGCTTTTGCTTTGCTGTTTCCTGTTCATTGTTTATCTTCTTCGGCGTCAGCGATTCTTCACGAAGTCTCCAGCGAACGATCCGGAAAGTGCACGACTAGATAATGCGTTGTGATTACTGACTGTGTCGTCTGACAATGAGTTGCCCTGAGGAAAGCTGCTAAATATGCAGACAAAAATTACTACGGAAATGGTTTTGATGTCGTTTTACTAACGACACGCAGTGAACGAGCTTGCTGAACCCATACGGTTTTGTGTGCGTGCCATTCGGCTGTGACAAAATTGAACTTATTTCTTCAATTATTCGGCAAGCAAACGCTTATGAGTAAAATAATGAATAACCAAAGTAAAATTGAGGAAAGCATGTGAACTAGTTTGGGATATGATTTCATTTCAGAAGAACGAATATTGTGAAAGATGCAATTTTACGGTAGAGAGCAATTACTTTCCTTTATTGTTTATTTTGTAACTGTTACCTAATGCCTGGTCTGTTTTTTTAATACTTTTCTAATACTTGTCCTTTTTCACCACCAACGTGCTGACGTTGTTGTTTTCATCCGTCACAGCCGTTTCAAATGCAAACGCTAAAGCTTGGTTGCCAACGCTACCAATGCAGTTTTGTTTACCCATTCTGCCGATGTTCTGAATCACACGGCGTGTTGTGAAGCTTATATGAACCTGCTGCCTTGCTCAATGAAGCGTCATTTAGTTTTGAACATCAAGTGAACGCAATTATCTGAGAACAGCGTATTTTATACTTTTGATCATTGCAGCTTGTGTTGTGATTTACTGAATTTTGGTTACATTTGAAGTAAGTTTTGAAGTTCCAGTTAACGCAATTATATGAGAAAGACGTTATTTCAAGTTTTATTTGTCACAGTTGGTGTTGTGATATATTCAGTTTAGTATTTACGTTGTTTGCTTTCTTTGCTCTTGTTTCAACCTTTCAGCGTTTCACCTGTTAGCAGGCTTGTCCATGGGAATGGGATTCCTGTGGGAATCCCATGGGAAACGTCGCATGGGATGGGACAGGCATAAATTGCTATGGGATGGGAATGGGACAGATAAATATGTCCCATGGACAACCCTAGGCTTGTCCATGGGAATGTCATTCCTATGGGAATCCCATGGGAAACGTCCCATG
>Ga0210059_1007023_pt1 | contig 17965 bp, 8 predicted proteins | sample Ectturendosymbi2_FD_188042 | JGI IMG/M metagenome (GOLD analysis project Ga0210059, IMG submission 188042) | Ecteinascidia turbinata endosymbiont from Florida, USA - Sample 2 (SPAdes) (version 2) | ecosystem: Host-associated > Tunicates > Ascidians > Unclassified | place: Key West, Florida... | reverse complement strand
TGCACAATAATAGAAATGACAGTCACGTTTTTATTCAAACTTCTTCTAATCTTGATTCTCTCTCTTATTTGGGTAGGAAGAGAGAATGAGTTTGCATCTTTGATTCTGCTTCTGAAGTCTCTCTCTCTCGCGCATGTCATTGAGTCTGATATGAGAGAATGGCTTGTCCCTGGTTTACGGTAATGAGCAGATTTCTCAAAGTGAGAGAGCATCACTTTGCATTGTTGATTCTCAGCAAATAGAAGATTTCTCAAAGTGAGAGAGAGTTATTTTGCATTGTTGATTCTCCGCAAATGGGAGTTTCGTGAAGAATATGTACAGACCATAAAGTGTCTGCTACAAAAGCTCGGTTATAAAGTGTAAGACAGCAAATCAGACAAACAAATTGCTACGTGCGGTATACAGCACAAGCGAATCATCAGCACTAGGCTGCACACAGTACCGCAGCAGACCAACTCTGGACCTCCCCCAAAATGTTTACAGAGGCCCCCTAACGGTGATTTATTTAAAAAAAGATTTTGACGTTATGCTACATCTGGAGGCCGAATGGCGTTCAGTACAAAATATCCTAATTGCAGATATAACTTTGGCAGAACCAGGCCCGTAGCCAGGTTTTAAGGTTTGGGGGCAAGCAACAAAATTTAGGGGACACAACAAAGATTTGGGGAAAACTGCCACCGAATGCCCCCCGTGTCTGCGGGCCTGGGCAGAACCGTCGCCAGAAAGGATCATGTTTGTGTAAGGGGCTACACATTCTGAAAATTCATATTTAATTCACAACATGAACAGTATTTTCAGACTGCAAATTAATTATAAATATATTCCAACAACTACCCATAATAGGTTCGTAGTTTCCAACTAAATTTTTTGAGCCAGCTTAACAAAAGGAATTGGGTCGTAATATCATTGCCATATAATTGACGGCGATTATTTAAAGATGTCCTAATGAAATGCAAATGTAAAAAAAATTTCTGGGAATCAGAATCAATCCTATTGTTCAGTTATGAAAACACTGTTACCGATGGAGGAAACATGAGGCCGATCAAAGCTAGTGCGCTGCGATGAACGTTTTCTTTCATCAGCGCAAATTGATAAACTTTACCATGAGCTTAAGTGAGATATGCTTATAAATGCTTTTTACTGGCCGAAATAGGCATGCATAAACCTCGCTGATCTCTGGACTGGTTAATCTCCTAGCATTCCCATCCCCACGGGGGCTTTGGTGGGCTTAGCCCCCCCAAACAAGCTCCAAGCCCCCCAAATTGAAATGTGAAGCACTATAAATCAGTGGAGTTTTTGTCAATTTTTAGAATGTCAAGCCCACCTCGCACAAGCGTAAAGCCCCTGTTGAAAATTTTCTGGCGACGGTTCTGTCTCCAGGTGCATGGCACATGTTTAGGTTAATGACATTTTGTATCTCAAATCGCCTATAAATATTAACCACAAGGTCGCCATATTGGCGACTTTATCGCCAGATTCCGGAAATCTGGCGAATTTTGAAAGTGTTTGGCTACAAATATTTTGGTTTGGCGATTTGGCGAATTTCTGGCGATTTTTAAAAGCGTTTGGGTCTAAATTTTTTGTTCTCGCGAAATGTATAGCATGCATATTTGCACGCATTAGCTCACATATTCATATGTAGATTTACTATTTTTAAGCTTGCCGATTGTTTGAAAATTCGTGACATCAAATGAAAGTGTGAAAATTTTGAAAGTACAAGTATAGTATTGAACACTTCTTATGAAAGATGTTTGCAAAATGTTGAAACTGATCATTTAGAAATATTTGCAAAGTGTTGAAAACCTATACTCTTTCTGTTAAAATACAAGGCAAATGATGAAAGAGCTTTGAAAGACTGAGTTCCAGTGGAAAATTATTGTTTTGGTAAAGATGCCACCATTTCCAGACTTTGGCGAATTTTTGCTTAGTTTGGCTATTTTGTGAAGTGAGTTTGGCGACAGTTTTTATTTCTATCTGGCAACCCTGGTTAACAAATATAAAGGCCTACGTGGACGCAACGGTTAACATCCATAATCCACTAACTGCGCTATTCTGCTTTGGGACAACTTAGCAATGACTGCTAAATAGACTCTTCTAGCTACACAATTAACTCCATCTGGCTGTCTGAACAGCAGGTTTTGCAAATGTGTAACTTTGAGCGTAAGCATCAAAGGTATCTTGCTGCTATGCAACACAAAATACGAGAAGAGTGCCTGGGCTAGACATAGTACATTTTTAACGATCGCTACACAAAGCACGTTGATCAAGTCTGACTTCTGGATATATACAACTAGGCATGTAGGCAGGGCAGAACCGTCGCCAGAAAGTTTTCAATAGGGGGCGTTTCTGCGGGGGGGATTTGGGTTTGTGCGTGGGGGGCTTGACACTCTAAAAATTGGGGGAGACTTGGATTTTTGTTTGGGGGGGATAAGCCCCCAAAAGCTCCCCCGTGGCGGCAGGACTGAGGCAGGGCCGGATAAATGAACGCGAGGTCCCGAAACGCTTAGCACAACTGTGGAATTCGCTCATGTTCGATCCTTTGTCTACCGAGGCAGGTTGCGAAACTTGCTAGCGGATTGTGTATTCTTGGTCTTTATTGCGTAAAAATAACACGGCGATAAATCTTCAAATGTTTACTTCAAGTTACGGTATAGTAGCTTTTTGCCGCACATGACCAGGGCTCCCACAGTTTTTTCCATCTCTATCTCTTTTTTAGTCGACCTGGGTGTCTAGGTTTAATTATGAAAAATCACGTTTTTTTGAAGTCATAAATTCATCAGCAACTTCAATGTGTTCAATAATCTTAATAAGATAACTTTATATTACAGTGTTTACATGCGCGCATCAGGTGAGAAAGTACGCATATCGGTGAAGTACAACGTGTTCAATCGGTTTCATATTCTCATATAAGATCATTGTCAGGATTATATACATTGGTGTGGTTAAAGGAAGACATGCGACGCACTTGCCTCACCCTTCCCTTTCAGAGGCCCCCCTCAAGGTATTTCCGAACCATATCACAGTTCAGTACTCTGCCTTCAAAGAGGTCCCCAAGAGAAACTGCAATGTGTCAGTAGGCTACCGTACTTTCAAAGAGGTCCCCAACAATAACTGCAATACGCAGGTACCGTATTCTGCTTTACAAGGGCGCCCAACAGCAACTGCATTGTGTAAGTGTAAGTACTCTGCTTTCAAAGGGTCCACAATAGCAACTGTAATCTGTAACTCCTACGCTTTCAAAGAGGCCCACTATAGCAAATGTAACATGTAGGCTCACTACGCTTTCTAACGGGCCGACAATAGCAACTGTAATGTGAAAGTCCTACGCTTGCAGAGGCCCACAATAGCAAACGTAATATGTAAGTAGGTTCACTATGCTTTCAAAGGGACCCACAATAGCAACTGTAATGTATAAAGTACCTTGCTTTCAAAGGGGCCCAACAGCAACTGTAATGTAAGAGCAGGTTACTTTGCTTCCTAAGGGGCCACAAACAGCAGTTGCAATGTGTAAATACCTTGCTTTCAAATGGGCCCAAAGCAACTGTAATGTGTAAGCACTATTCTTTCAAAGGGCCCCACAACTTCACTGATCTCTAGTGTTTCATTTTTCACTTTTGGACGGTCAAAGCTTTGTTTGGATGCCTATGTAGTGACGGAATGAATTTTGGGCCCCTGTGGCAGGGTGGCCTCCCCAATTAGGGGGTATGGAGTGCGGCTGATACGACTCTGGCTGCACAAACATAAAGCACTATACTGCAACGATTAAGATTCAAGGGACGGAATCAATGAAAGTCACCCGAACTCCTAAACTTTGATGACATGATACATAAGAGAGCAGGCTTGTACCTTCCATCACCGGATAGTATGTGCTCCGTATACAGACAAGATGTAAATTTAGACGGATGTTAGAAACGCCACTGAAGGAAACTTACGCATTAAATGCAGTAATCTACAGCTCCGAAACAAAACTGAAAGTTGCGAAGAAGCTCAAAACAAGATTATCAAATCCAAATCCGGTTAAGCAGAATTTATAAAATCCAAATCCATCATAAAGCTGAAAATCCGCCGGATTTAAATCCAAATCCATTTTCATCTCTGCCGGGAGGGTTGCAGATTCAGAAAGTGGCGCTTCAGCGTATAGTGAATGCAAAGATTCAGCTTCTTTCAGAAGCCATGTCAGGTTACTTTTTTTGCTACAATAGCATCTTCCACCTGCTGTTTCCATCAAAGAGTTGATTTTTTACTATTATTCGCTACACCGAGTCGTTTCTGTCCGCTTAGCTGAACAGCAGATGAAACTACAGCTGCCACTCCACCTCCGCTGTGCATTACGGGATTTCTCGGAACAAGGACGATACACTGTCTGCAAAGGTTTATCTTACATACTTGTTCGCCAGGGCCTCCCTCTTTATTCGGTAGGGCTGCCTAGGTTGTTTTTTCAAGACGTAAGTTGCAGACTATCAGGTGGTGGTCGGTCGACAGTTCTGCACGATGCCCCAAAATTTTGACACGAACGTCCAACGCTGGTGGGAACAAGTCAACTGAAATTCAGGATCGTGGATTCGTTACCTTTCGCACAGCATCACTGGTTTCTTTCAAGAATTCCGGATAATTATGCACTTGAGTTTGAGGCGTATTCCTGTAGCAAACACAAGCTGTCTAGCAACTTCAGTCACAACATGCACACTCTTTTTAGTGGGATCCATTCACCCACACGGCTTTCCAGCTACAGGTTACAGGTATTCTCATCCCAGCCTGGCCAAACTTATATTTGATCGACCTAAACTACGACGATATAGTTGAAACTAAAAATTATCGCTGGTTTTACAGTTGGGTGTGGTTGTTTAACTAGCGCGTGTGCAGGAGTGACTGACCCTTTATAAAGTTGTTCTCATTTAAGCTGGTTACACTTTGCATTTTTTGTCTAACCGACATGAGCACTCGATGATTTTGTTCGGACGCGTCAACGATTGCGACCATTGCTGTACGCCGGTGATCAAGCATCTCATTACCTTTGGAGTGTCCAATGGGAACCAGAAGAAAGCGTCTTAAATAGGGAAAAATCCACAAATCGTTGCGCATTGTCTGAAAACACTGCGATTTCTGCCGTCAAAAAACAGACTGGAATTAAGACAACTTTCTCCCGTGACTCTGACGTATCGATCCGTAAAGTTACGTTTCCGTCGCTTTGCACAGATGTGTGAATACATGGTGTATTTAAGCAAAGTACGAGATGCTGCACAGTTGATACTTGTGTGGTTCGCATACAACCATTAGCAGCTGCAATGCAATATTTCCCACTTAACATGCAGTACATGCGGGTAGATATCGATACCAAAAGCTTTCAGACAGGTGTGGTTACGAAGATCGGGGAGTACTACAATTCAAATGGAAGAAAAAAACGCTGTCGACGGTTGCTCGGGTAAACACAAACCTCTGCAGTGAAAACTGGCGCCACCATTCAGATTTTGGGGTTGCAAAAAATTTTACCAAACGTGAGCAGAAACATTGGTCGAATTTAGACGATCACGCGGTGAGTAGGAACGCTTGGCCTCAGAGAAGCTTGCCGTGTTTGTATCGTACAAAAGCAAGCAAGCACCGGCGTCAATGGCCAGGCAATCTACTCACAAGTCTATCAGATTAGTAGAAACATACATCTACTGTCGTTTGCAAAAAGGCTATGCTTCTTGGCGGAGCGATAACACAAAAAAAAAAAGACATTCCAAGAAGAAAACAACTCAGACAGTGGAGGTAAATATTAAAAAACTGATGTCAGCTTTGCAAATATAGCGACATGCGACCTTGCTCTGTACCAACAATATGTCCCAACACGGCAATGTTTATGACTCCAGTCGTACTACATGCGATTTGCTAAGAACGTCCGATCAATACACGATCAGTAAACTCCATGATTTAAGCTCACGAACAACACAGAATTGTAGATGAAAGATAATACCTGGTTGGAAGATATCACCAAAACACAGTTGCATATGATCTCGCGGCAAGCGCTACTGAGCGCATAATACCAACAGCTGCGGCGGGCATAGAAAAAAGTACACGTGAAACGCAGCTTGTGTAAAAAGAACTGCACAAGACTGAATAATAGTTACGCAGGCAACGGTCGAACAGACTCGAATTATTTTAAAACTGATGCAATTTGGTACAAGCCTGGGTTGTTCGCTGTGTCTTCTATACTTTCAGACACCAACAAAACTTGTTTTTCACACCTTTTATACACACACAACTGCAATTCAGATAAATTCTGGTACGCTAACTAAATTTGCAGAGATAACGGCCACAAGCAGCATATTAAAATGCTCTATCCCATAAACATTATTTTTTGTTTGTAATTGTTTTCTCTTCTTTTGCACCGTCATTTGGCATTCGAAGACTCCAAAATGACTTTTTGCACCGTTGGAACTGGCCCCTATGTCAGGGTATAACAGAACTTTACGGAAGCACAGGTGTTGTTAGGTACCCGACAATCTTTGTACCAAGGTGCACCAAGCTTGGCCAATGTCAAGCGGGAAAAAAATCGCAAGATAATATCATAATTTTGCAGAACAGCGTAATGCTCACGCGAAATGGCAAGCAAGAAAATTGCTTCTTTGCTTAGCGCTACATGCGAAACTAACATGCTACAGTAAGCAGGCCGGGGCACACGCGCGCGGTTACTTGCATAAGAGCACTGCGTACAAAGTTTGTATAAACATATGGAAGCAACGCTAGTAAGGCACGACAACGACGCAAGCGACATGCTGAAAGTACAACAGTATTGTATAGGCAACGGTTGTAGAGATAAATCCAATCGATTGTTCGCGTATAGCTTGCGCGAAAAAATGCAACTGATTTGTATATCGCAATGCTCACAAAACTTTTTCACAGGCACCGCTGGAACAAGGGGAAAGCTGTTGTAACATGTTTTTAAGACACTTCGGTGCAGTTCTTATGCACGCAGCGGAAATATCATTGGTTGTAAAATGGCATGAAGTAATAGGCTCTAACCGGTCAGCATCTGTTGTACTGTTGTACTAACAATTGAACACTGGGTTTCAATGAAACCTATCAACTACAGCATGTAAAAAGAAGGCAGTGCGGAGCGTTGACAAATGTGCTCTGCACATAGTTCGCTAAGAGTTGCCAAACTTTAAGAAGCAACGCGACAAAGAAGTGAAAGTTCAAACATGAATAACTACATCAGCCTTTTGCGGATCTGCGCATCGTCGAAATGCAGCATGGCAATAAAACCGTTGCGTTTCGTTAAGCTCACTTGTTAACAACCTGTTCAAATTTCAGAGCTGATTTGTCGGCAATAAATGTTTAGGCATGTGAGATGACTGGTGCCAGACTAACGTAGACGATTTTCAGGAAAGGACAGCCAACAATTGATTTTAAACAAAGACCTCGTAATAATAAAAAACAGCAGGAGCACATTCGTCAGCGGATTGACTAAACGCGCTTACTATCACAGGTGCATTTAATGCTGGCGATGGGTGGACTTTCAACAGGCCAGGTTGCTTGAGTAAAGAAGGTAACTCTTGACACAACAAAGTTTGTGGCGAACTTCAAGTTGCATGAAATATGTTACCAGGAGCAGATCAGACACCTTTACACGATTGACTAAAACCTGTTGAAGAAACAGCTCGATCGGGACTGTGAGCACACGTACGTCACTGCAAAATCACGTGATACGGTTGCGCGTCAAGTATCTTGTTGCTTTCGTGACTCAAGACGCAATAACAAAATAATGTAATCAGTTGAAGAAAGCAACCACGTAAGCAACGTTTAAAAACACGTGATACTGAACTAACTTGAAAATGATACCCTGATCTGTACGCAAGAAGTTTCATATCAAAAGTTACAGTACAGGGAATGGTTAAAAAACAACAAGTATTCAAAAAATGAAAATAGACGATTGGGCCACCAGTCTATGGAGAAGGGTATTTTTTCTCCAGTAACGAAAAAACACTTCCGCCCGATATCTCACTGTGAACAGTTTAACTAAGCCACTACGAATTACCTTGACATCAAAAGTCACCACAAGTTACTTCGACATTAACAGAACTGCCGCGTGCAACAAAACAAAAACAACACGAACCTTGTCAGCGGTAAACATGTACAACAGCGTGCACGAGACATGCGAAAAAACAACTGGAGACAGCTTGGAAGTTAGTACCAGAACGCAACGTAGAGTTAATCAGAAATTTCCAGAACGCGTTCACGGAAGTAAACCAAACATCCACGATTGTTACGCATCATAAAAAACGAACAACCGGGAAAATCTCGGAACAAAATCTCAAGTTGGTTATTTACAAGAAAGGTAAAACATTGCAGTTAGTACCACTGCACTCATTCGACTTCCGCCCAGAGACTTCTATTGCTGACAGCGACGTCACGCGACACAGCATCCAAGTTGAGTTTGGAGTTGGTAATAACAGAGCAACTCTTGCCACACCTATCATAGTATCAATTCCAACTCGGAACAAATCATACGACCGGATGAGGCAGACTATTCGATCACGCAACGCATCGAGGGCATTCGGACACAGCATTATCAATGACTAGTGATTATACGTGGGAAAGAGTAGTTTGGTAACATACCTGCTGTAAAATCTGCGTTCATCGAAACCAACGGAACGTCACAAAGAGTTGAGGGACAAAACAATTCGAGTTGCTGCAGTTTATTTGCGTCCAAGCAATGGTGATCATGTCCATGGCACACGCTCTCGTCCTATCGATGTCTTACATGATTGTCGATATTTTGTTTCAAGGGGTTCGGCAAAAGCAGACCATTGGTTTCGTGGTTCTTTGCATAAAACTTCTCGTTTTCGGGTTGAGTTTCTAAGTGTTCAGAGTGTCGAGATCGTTGTCCAGGCAACATGAACATTAGCGCGAGAGAAATGACGTGGCCGGCGAACCAAACGGACCTGGCCAAACAACAACAATTGACCGAGCTGTCTACATTCAGTCTGCACAACAAAGCTCATAGGTGTGGTCATTAAAACAAAGCTGCTAACAGTGAACAGCAAAGCGCTTATTTTTTACTTAAATACGATACAGTTTGAAAAAACAATATTCCAGTAACTAGTCTCCACACAGTTGAAGGGTTTGAATCCATCAGCATTTTTAATAGGAAATCGATTTCACGTAACACTGCACATCTTCAGTCCTGCAAGCAATGCTTATGGGTGTAAGTTTGAAAGGCTGAAACAAGAGCAGAGACAGCAAACAAGCAGTGCCAGATTGAGGCGGCACGAGGCCTGTAGCTTTAACGAGCGCGGTGTCATATGTTAAAAATACACTTGAATAAGTGAACAACTGTTAAATGGTAAATTCTGTGGACATCCATGCGACCAACATAATGCATACTGAATTTCGTAAGAACAAAAAAATCTGGTCCCGAATAGCAACTGGTGAACATTACGGACTATTTTTACCAAAAACGTATATACTACTGTAAATCTTTTTACCAAGAAGGAATACAATACTGTACAACTCACTAGTACAGTGCAGAGACAGTAATTAATGCTTCAAGATTCATCAATTACTTGATCATTGCTATGACTAGACAGTGTAGTCTCAGTATGTCTCGAAGTCGATTTTTTAATGATATTGGTAGTGTCTGTTTCACATAGAAGTTCATGTTCAGGGCCAGGGGTGGGGAACATATTCAGTATCACGGGCCGCATAAATCGTGGGTTATCGCTGGTGGGACTCAAAAACAATTGATTTAATCGAAATATTCAACCTTCATCTGAGGGTTAAGGGATTCTGTTGACATACTATCTAAGTATCTGCTTGTCATGGAGCTTTGTTTTGACGCGATTTTGTGCTCTAAATTCAAATTGGGTAACGAAAATTCTGATGCAGGCCATATCAAATGTTCACGTGGGCCGCAGGTTCCCCCCTGGTCTACATTATTTGGAATCAGGCTGTTCAGTTTTTTGTCTAATGGTGCTACTTTGTTCATTTTACATCTTAAGTTTAGAAAATGACTGTTCTTCACTGTAGTTGATCACCATGGGAGTTATATAAATGCGTAAAACATTTGTCACGTAAAAGGAAACTCCAAGTACACTACCCAATGTTTAACGAATAGACGCCAAATCCAGGACTGCCAATGAGATTTTTTGAAAAATCTCCATATAGAATCACCAAAACACCTCAGATTTGAACAGAAAACCCCAGGTAGACACAAAATTAGGTGAATTTTCTACTGTCTACCAAATCTGAGCATCTGTAACTCAAAAAACGTGCTAGTGAATGCATACTGTAACTTGGCTAATGAACTTTTGTGTTTGTTGGGATTATTACATCGCAGGAACATTGTGATCTGGCAGAATTTACAATAATTAAATCTTCATTCCCAGTATCCTTCTGTAGCTAACCTTTGAGATTAGGCGCTTTCAACTACTCTACCTTAAAATTGCTGTGTGTGGGCTACCGCTTGCTCTTTTGCTTGGGCTTGCTTCATTAGTATCTCTGTCACTTGAATTCACTTCACCTAGCAAATATTTACAGCTTATGCGGTGTCAGTTGCTTGTTCATCAGTTATGCTGAAGACTAACGTACCTTTATAAAATAAGATGAAAGTTTAAGCAATCATACCCTATCTTAATTCACAGCAATACGCAGTTAATTCTTAAAAACCCCAGGTCTTCAGAAGACTCCAGAACCCCACGTTTGGCACAAGTGGCCAAATCATTTTGAGAGTACCAAAAAGGTAACGCAACTTATAGGCTACAACAGGTCAATGCGATGTAATAATATTTTCTGAAAATGTCATTCTTAACAATACAATCAAGAAATATCTGGAAATTGCTGCAGTTTGGCCTCATTGCTTGAGTGGTTCCATAATGTTGCAAATAACCGTAAATTATTTTACATTTCAAATTACAGTAGTCTAATGTAAAAGCATTCAAATTCAAGCCTACGGTTAATCGCTTATGACAAATTTAGAAAAAAAGTGACCTCTTGAACAGAGAAAATTCTATGCATATAATCAGGGGTGGATAATAGGGGAGCCGAACGTGGCTCTGGCCTCGGACTCTCCTCTTTCATAGATGCCGTGAGGGCCTCCCTTTTGAGAGTTTCGCTTTTAGTTTGTTGCATTATTTTGTAAAAACCTTACTTATCACTCTAGAAGAGACACATTTAAGCTCTGAAGCAAGTCATATGTTTGTCAAAATAAAGCAAAAATCATGTGCAAATGTGCCAAAAGGGACCCCTCACCAATTTAATGAGTAGACAAAAAAAACAATTCAAAATCAAACGACTTTAACCAATTTACAATATGAGATTGAATTTCACGCAGAAGCAAATTCCCAGACAAAATGAAATATTGTTTTCCGCGAATAAAGTTTCTGTATAGCATATGCAAAGTACCTTTCTGAGAGTTTGTCTCGGGCAGCTAAATTCTAATATCCACTCTTGTATATACTGTAACAAAGAACAAATTTAACACAAAGTACCGTGGGGCCCGTAGGAATTGCTACATTTCCTACTATTGTTTATCCGGCACTGAAACAAGCTCAAAACTAAAATGGCTATAAATCAAAACACAAGCTGCGACAAATAAATATCTTGAAAACATGTCTTTCCAAAATAAATGCTTTCACTGGAATACAAACAATATCTGACGCCAAACGTCGAGCAACGCAACAATCAAACAACGTCGTCGTTAAGACTCATCGAGCGTTGGTACAATGCGTAGGATCGATTGCTAGTGGGTGGTGGGCAATCAAACTCTAGAGTGTTTATTAAATTTAAATGCTGAACGCTGTGTCGAGAGTTTCCGACACACGGAGCTACTTCAGTGCGGGCCAAACCATGCCAAAGGAGCAACGCAAAAATGTGCTAGAATCATTTCGCATGGGGAACAATCATGCTTTGAATACTCATTGTTGCGTTAAGTTTGTGATACCATTTATTCTCACAGGTATCCCGAGAGTGAAATCCGGGTTTTTCTACAAAAGTAACAGTGTAAGCTTCATGTAATGCTGGTTTATTTCCATTTCCATGGGTCACCGAATAGTGCCGACATAAGGCCATTTAGAAGTTGTCATCTTTACAATCAAGTTGGTTCAAATCACTGCGGTACGACGACCATTTCGTGGAATATTTGTTGGTAGTTGGCCAACATACTGTTCATGGCATATCACACAAGTCGCTACATCGGTATCAGTTTGCGGATATCAAGTTTTGCTTCAGTGGGAAAGTTTAATTTTTTGTCGTTACTTGTGAAACACGTGGTACCATGGATTTGTTGTGTTTCCTATGGCAACCACAAAGGCAGAGTGCTTGCAAGGCCTTGACACCTTTGGTTTACTTTTTTGTCTTGCTTAAAGCAAGGCACTTCTAGTTTGTTAGTTTTTGCCTAATTGTGGCATGTCTTTTGTACTGTGGGTAATCATTGCCTTCGTGGTTAAGTTTTTTTTGTCTCTGATAGAGTTAGCGAATGGGGGTTTAGCTGCTGATGTAACCGACTCAGAGATAAAGCGATCTGCTTACATTTCCCTTTGGACATGACAAATAACATGATATCAATGGCATCAAATTTGGAAGGAGAAAGATAGCCCACAGGTTTGGGCCACACCTTTACCCTTATCTTTCCAACATACACAACGCAGTGAACCAGCTCCGTATGTCGTAAACTCTCGACACAGCGTTCAGCATTTTAATTTAATAACCACTCTCTAGAGTTTGGCTGCCCACCACCGATTAGCAATCGATCCTACGCATTGTACCAACGCTCGATGAGTCTTAACGACGACGTTGTTTGTCTGTTGCGTTGCTCGACATTCGGCGTCAGATACTGCTTGTATTCCAGTGAAAGTAATTGTTTGGAAAAGACATGTTTTCAAGATATTTATTTGTCGCAGCTTGTGTTGAGAGTTATATTCATCTTAGTCTTGAGCTTGTTTGCTTTCTCTGCTCTTGCTTCGCCTTTCAGCGTTTCACCCGCAAGCATTTTTCTTGCAGGACTGAAGATGCGTAATGTTACGTGAAATCAATTTCTTTTTAAATTTTGCTGACGGATTCAAACCCTTCACCTGTGTTGAGACTAGTTACTTGAATACAGATATGTGCCAAGTCTGAATCATGGCAACAGGTGAAAGCAGAGCCCAATCGGCTGATTCCTCGAAGCTTACAGAAAACGTAGAGCTTTTAACGGAGTGCAAAAACAATCATCATTTTCAGTATTGCAGTTATGTTTACTTTGGCACATATTTCATTGCCCAACTGAAAACATCAACTTGCAGCGAAGGCATCTTAGTAATACCGAAAACAAAGGATCAAGACCTGTTGTACTGTTCGTTGCAAACAGCCAGAGGCTCAAAATGTCATGGTGTTGTTTATATAAGCACGGCATTACTTACAAACTTTAAACTTTTGCCCGCGTGCTCGTTATTAAAACATGTGCTTGATCGCTCATTTCATCATTTCCAGATAGAATCGAGATTCGCCGAAGCATTGTAAGCAAACGTTTCCAGAAAAATACATTTTTTGTTGTCTCAGCTCAAAATAAGTGTAAGCATTGAATCCCTCCGTTAACTACGCCCACTTAAAACCGAAAAACTGTTATCCTTCAGGTTCTGATTTTAGCTGAAGTCAAACTGATAAAATATAACCTTCGTATTGCTCAATCAACCATGCATAGATCTTGTTGTCCTTACTAGCGTTCAACAAATTGAAAGATCGCTCAACCGTGTTAGTCTAGTATGTTTCTGGGTGAGATGCTTGGTGCGTAGGCGTAAGCTACGGTGCCTAGCAAAGGACGCGAAGAATTTTTTAAGCCCTCTGACGAAATCGCAAAGCACCACTGCTAACGCCGGATTGGTTCCACATCCTAAGTCTTTCAAAACCTTACATTGCTACGAAATCCTTTTCGTCAGCGTGACATTTTCGGAGCAACAGCTTCAGTCAGCACTTCCGCGATACGCATGATAGCCATAGCTTTATCGTTGGATTTAAGATTTTTTAGGTCATTGCAAACCGTGCGACGACTTACTTGTAAAAGCGCACCGGTCCCGAAACTTCCAGCGTGACGAACGGTAAACAAACATACGCGATTGTCAACTGCGTCACAATCAAAGTGGCAATTTCATAAATGGCACGAGAAACTTCGGAGTTCTGAAAAGCTGGCCTGATCACTCGACGAACCTGCAAACAGTGAAAAAAATTTGTGAAGGTTTGGGTTGCTAAAAAAATTCAGTCTCACGCAGCATTTGCCAAGAACTGGGTCGGTCTACCCCGTTAGTTGCAAACGTATAGGAACTGCGTGGGCATCTGAAAAACAAGAATATACCCACGAACAGGAGGTAGGCTAAAATCGATTAAAACCAAGGCCCTTTAAAGATTGGAACTTCAATTCTGACGTTGCTTTCGCAACGCTGATAACTTTTCATTGACTGAATAGACAGCGAGAGTGCGGACCATGACATTGCCATAGTTTTTCAGTTTGAAATGTGTTAATGTGGTCGTGAATAGAGCATAGCCAATTTTCGTTGAACTAATGTAGCTAACATTACACTTTCAGCTCCTAAGCACACTTCTGCGCGCACTTGCCCTCAGAGTTTGTCATTATTTACTGTTACTCTCTTAGAAAGACGCGCAACGCAGTGACGCATTGCTCGAAAATATTTGCGAAACGAAGGTCAACTCAGCGTATTCGCGCGAACATCAGTTGAAGGGCACGCCCACCTTCAGTTCAACCGCAAATGGCGCCCGGCCGGCGAATGCCACCCTTCTTCAAAATTTAATTTGCGAGGAAACACAACTGCATTGTCACAAACGTGAAGGCGACGCCCAACTGCTAATCTGTCGCACAACGTTACACACGCACTTCGATATTTCTGGTCATGCGCAGCAGCGCGAAATTGCGTCGGGTTAAAAATGATGATCTCGTTTTTTGCTCAACCGTAAAACTGATGCAGCAGCTCAGGTCAAAATCGAGACAAGAACGTTCCTATGCGCTGACAATACCACATAAAGGAAAAAATCGGGACGATTTCACCATTTCTTCGGCACAGTGGTTTGGATGGATCTGGAGAAAGTAAACGCTCGCGCCACTTAGCTGTCAGTTCTAATTTTAGGCACGCCAATGCCAAACCTTTTGTCAAATAACTTTCTGTGAAAAGCGGGTGGGCAAACTCTACTCTTTGCGTTGAATTGGTCGATATTGTCTGTTCAGATGTGATATTTACTTAAACAATAAAGAACAATGGACTGACTCAATGTTTTTTTCTTATAGTAGACACACGTTTAATTCAACGGATGGTTTGAGAACTGACACACAAAACCTGCGAGGTGACTCTCGTACGCTCGGCTTTAATCAACAAAAAAACACAGTTACCATCTGCAGAAACAAAGAAGCGATAAGTCTGGTAGCAACGACAACAACAGTTCACAACAATCACTAAGAATGGCGCGTTCGAACCTTGCTGCGATATATGCACGCCAATGGCCCCTAGCTGTCGTGGCAGCAATCAGCGTTTCAACGAACAAGCAATTACGGCGGCGAAGCAGCTATAAACGAACCTCCACAATACTCGAGGTCATCAAGTATCTAAACGCAAGGACGAGCAGTTTACAAAACCAAGAAAATTGCACGCACGCCAGTGATGCCAGGTTATTTTGTACAAACCAGCAAGCCAATTTGAAAAACAAGCCCTAAATGGGTAATTTAACGGAAAAACCAGCCCAACGTGCGTTTGGTAGGAAAATTTAAAAAAATACAAAACCAGCAGGTTAGTTAAATACAAAAACAGGGAGGCAAATCCGAAAAACAAGATAAAAAATGAGCAAATTTGCACAAAAACACGCCCAAATTTCGTTTTGCAGGAAATTGAAAGAGCAAAATGGCCATGAATTTAAATAAAAAAGCGATCCGCAATACAGAAATCTGCATAAAACAGGCCCAAAAAACAAGCGAATTTTAATCAAAACACGCCCGAAAATAAGCAACCCGCAAGTCTTAAAAAAAACGCAAATCCACAAAAAACAAACCCAAATTCGCGGGAAAACCGCAAGGTTGGCAACACTGACGCACGCCCAGTCGCCCACGCTGAACAGTTACCAACTTCAGAAACGCGTCCGAAGTTCGTGATTATCGCCGAAGCAAAACTACCACTTGCAAGTTGGCAACACAATGAAAGCGCACGCATGCGTCACAAAGACAAGTAGAAAAGCACAAAAACAATTCCAAGCAGTACCTTTCGCTGGACCAGCAAGCAAACGTGGGAGGATAAGAACATTACGTAGTAGCCCGGAAAAAAGCCATGCCATACAGCTGAGAGAAGGAACGAAGTCAAAGTTCGATACTTCGAAGGCAGCCTATCATATGCCACGCTGGAAACGAAAAACAAATATGAAAACGCTCGTTGTGACGTCTTACCGTTTCTTGGAGGCATGCCTTGCTAAGATATACTACTACTTCAACAAATCTCACATCAGCCTTCATAACGGAATCGTGACAAGTTGCTGGGAAGCTATGGTTGCTGAGAAAGATCGCCACCTCAATACCTTTTGTAGCAAACAGGTTTGAACCAGCACTTCGGACGTCGTATCACACACGTTAATCATCATTACGCGTTTCGCCAAGAACTAAGCTCATATGGAATAATGAAAATTTGACAGAACAAATCCATCATTTGCAATGGACATGAGATACGGCATGTTGGTACATAGCGCTCGTCACAAAAACCTTCAACAGACAAGAAAAAATACATTAGAGAAATGTGTTGATTACTCTGCACTGAATTTCGAAAGCAAATTAACGGCGAGTAAGTTAAACGATACTCCGGGATCACACAAAAACTTAATCACAACAAGCCGCAAGAAAATGCACACGAGATGGTTCCTGTTAACTTACTGTCTAAGCCACAGAGTCGTCGTAATGTTCCAGCTGTCAATGTAGCTTTTCAGACCGGTAGCAAGCTGAAAAGCAGCATCGTTAGTTCAGTTCGTGCTCTGCACCCAAATAAAACCAGTGGCTTTACCAGAAGTCGGCACTGGAGTAAAACTTTTGCAACATTAAGTGAAAATGGACTGCGCTGCATCTGCTCTTTTAAATTACTGAATCAAAAACCGTCTTTCAAAAAGGCGTTTTCAAGATTGCAGCAAGCTTCTTTGCGTGTTGTTTTTTATTTTTCGTTCAAGCGCAAAATGGGGATTGGGCAGATACATACCGATCACCAGATAACACGTATCTAAAAACTGCCGATTAATTTGTAGCCGTACAACTTAAATTGAACTGTTCGGAATACAAGCGTCAGTATACATTTCTTCAGAGCACTATAAAAAATGCTGCGAAAAACAATTTGAACGAATGTTCAGTACTAGTCTTCTGCAAACAATCAAATTAACAATGCCTCGAAAATAAAGGATGTGTCTACTTCCAAAATGTATCAAGATATGCGCTCGCGATCCCTTTCTGAAACGTCGGTGTTTTTGCTCAGGCTGCACAAAACGGTCGAAAGTTGGAAGAACGTACAGATGTACTACGCAACGCCAGTGTTTATTGTTGTTATGGGGCGAGGGACCGCAAGGTCATCGAATCAAGCCCCTAATAACGCAACACAAACAAAATAAAAGGCACACAAACAAGAGTAAACAAACGTAAACAAAACGCAACATGAAAGACACACAACGCGTAAAAAAACGACAACAGGCAGCAATGTAATGTAATTTTACACATTAAGCAGACCAAGGGGGGTCACTGATAAATTTTTGTGAAGCAGGACAATGCGACAAATAAAGCACGTTTTTGTTAAGTTTTAGTTCAGTGAAAAATTAGCTGCATCGACTAGCAAAATCAAAAGAATCGTTAACGTTAAACAGAACTGGAGCATACAAGCAAAAATTTAAAGAATTATTTTCCTATAGATAGATATATTACAACACAACTTGATCCAGTAAATATTTTTTGTATGTTGGACAAAAGGCTAGGAATGATTTGTTTCTT
>Ga0210059_1007022_pt1 | contig 17966 bp, 9 predicted proteins | sample Ectturendosymbi2_FD_188042 | JGI IMG/M metagenome (GOLD analysis project Ga0210059, IMG submission 188042) | Ecteinascidia turbinata endosymbiont from Florida, USA - Sample 2 (SPAdes) (version 2) | ecosystem: Host-associated > Tunicates > Ascidians > Unclassified | place: Key West, Florida... | reverse complement strand
AGTTAATTCACAGCCATGTTAGTGAAGTTGCAGAAAGCGATGTTGGTGAAGTTGCAGCTATTACATGCATACAAACTTAGTTGCCGGAAATACAAGCTTTTTGCTTGTTTTGCGGTGACTTGGAAACTACAGTACAAACCTTGTTTGATGATGAAGATCCGCTTAATTAAAGTGCCCTTGAAACCTATGATTTTCACGCATTTCTCTCTGCATTGTTAATTCATATATTGCACTGCATTACCCATTCAATGCCTTCGCATAAAACCAGCGTAGGAAAATATCGAAAAAACATTGGATGTAGCATTGCACTGAACTTGTTTTACGTCTGTCATGATGCCACCCAGTCCAGTGCGGGAGCGGTGAAATCAAACGATTCTGCATTTGTCGACAGATCTAGTAGCTCTCTAGCTCTACCGGTTGGCGAGTTACTACTGAAAAAGTCCTTAGAACGGTAGAGTTAGAGATAAGTTTGAATCTTCCAAAGGTGCTTGGTTCAAGAAAGAAATCCGGAGACGTTTGGGTTTGAAGTTTCTGTGGTGCAGCGCGTTGCCGCTGGTGGTCGTGATGGTATCATCAAAGCCTGCGCATAGATTTTGGGCGCAAATTTACCTGTTTGTTATTCCAACAGGACCAGGCAAAAATCAGCTTTTTCAACGCCCCGATTGGCTCGCTTACCTGATGTATTGGCAAATTTTAGACAAAAATCATCATTTTTGGAAAAACGAAATTTGTTTTGGCATTTTGTGCAGCTGCTGCAGTTTATTGTAGCACGTTTTCTTTTCATTATGAGAAAATTAACGTTTAATACGTTTTTAATGTTGTCTTAATATTGTTATGGCTTGTTTTTAGCAACTTTTTCGGCAATTTAAGTGCATTGTGAGACAATAACGATTTTTCACAACACAAAATACTAATGCGTGCGTTGCGCTAGAATTTATGTATATAGTGCTGTTTTTTTAATTCGAAAATCAGTTGCCTTGAAATACGTTTTAGAAACGACGCTACGCTGACAAGCTCATGCGATGTTGTAAAAGTGGTTAATTTCGGAAAAAAGTGGGTGAGCACATTTTTATGTTGCTGGTACTTCTGTTGATAACAAATTAATGTCACTAGGGCTTATTTCCAATTCCGTTCCATTTCCGATTTCGGTGACCAAGGAAAGTTGCCAAAACAATTGGTATTTCAAGACATTTCTTGCTGCCAACCACTGATAGGCGATATTTCAAAACATGACAGTTTGCTACAACGGGTCCTTTTGTGTGTTGTCGTAGATCAAATAAGACGGCAACCCAGCGAACCATTTGGAAAACGGAAGGGAATGAAACGAGATCGTACAAGTCTGGTGAACAGTAAGTCTTTGCGGCCATAAACACAATGTTGTTCATTTGATGCAGCAAACTAGTAGTTCCCAACCTCCGTGCAACGAGAACGTCGCTACATTACGGAGAAGCAATAGTGCAAACTGCTTCTGATAGCTCATATGAGATGTGTCACGCAGATTGATTTTGTGAAATATAGCGATTTTCATGAAAATAGTGCTGCCAAATTGTTTACAGCCTTGGAATTGTGTCACTGTAAAGAAAAGGTTGAGAACCACAGCAGTAATCTTTGTGAACGAGAAGTTTCTGTGATTGCTCTTCAGAAAACTGCAGTGAGAAATCTTTATAAAATGTTGCATAATGCTTAGCCTCGTAGATAGTTTGTTTATTAACGAAGAAGTTGCCTTTTCATTGACCTAACACTTGTCTCTAATTTTTGATTAGGTGGAGGGGAAGCTTTCAAGAAATTACAACCAAGCTGGAAGCACTGCTAGTAGAGATGCCTCTATTGCAGCTATGTCCAACCCAAATTGCTTACTGAGCCAAAAATCATGTCACTATCTTCACCAGGGCGGCACATTGAATGGTTTGCTTTCATCTTGGCAAATTTAATTAGCTTAAGCTAATGCAGTGAAAGCGTTCAAATCCTAACTGCAATGGTAACAGACATGATAATGTGGCATTGAAGACCACCTACATTAAAAATGTCAAATTCAAGATTATCAAACAATGTCACAAGAAATTTTGTACCGAAGTCTGTAAATCTGGGTTTTTCATCGTTTTTGTGAGTGGGTTTGCCTTGTCTTTCGTGTGCCATGTACACGATTGTGTTGTTTCACTTCATTGTGTTTTGTCCGTTGCTGGCTTGGTACTACCTCAAGAGTAAAAAGCATGATTATCGTTTTTCGCAAAGTGGAGTTTTTCAACGATTGCACCCGTATGGAATCACTAATACTTGCAAACAATCAAAGACGATTGCACTGTGAAAGTGCTTGTTTCGCTTGATTGCCCTCTTGATAGATCTGCTTACGATTAAAGTATTGCAAAATGATAACGATTTCGAGAAGTGATAAAGTCTGTAACTACTGGCTGGGTTCTGATGTTTACTGGACAGTCTGATGTGCAAAAATAAAAGTTATTTTTGTGTGTTACAAAAATTACGTTATTTGCAGGATCCTATAGGTGAACAGCTTCTTTTATTATTGTAAGCGATCCAACAGGAAAACTTCGTCCTCCGGAGTTTACAAACTAAGCTGTTTTCTCTCATGTAGTAGTCTAATACTCTTTCGCGTAAGGAAGAAAAACTCTTCCTTAATGTTTCTGTCAGCTTCAATAAAGAAACAGTATTATAGCTTTTGTTATTTTTATGGCACGCCTACATTCGCGTAGTTTAGTAGTGGTAGAAACCTGCCTATTTGCAGAAGGCAGCGTACCAAAAGTACAAACGAGCATCTTCCGAAAATGTGGTAGCTTATCAAGTTGCAACACGCTCAACTCTTGGTATGTGGAATAACGCAAAACTTAATTTAGCCTGTTTTCACAAAGCAATTAAAAATCACAATTGAGCTTACGTGCAAATGAACGCGAAAGTGTAATACGCAAGAAAAAAACAGTCAACTGAAACGTGTAATCACTGTTTCCATGGTCCACAGCGATTAAAAAGGTCGACAGGTTTATTTCAAAAGGTTTACTCTGAGTTAACTCTCACAATTGATGCGTATTAGAAATGCATAAAGGAGAATGAACTCTATTGTATGATGCTGCAGTTGCGAAAGTCTAACTGCAAGAAGCACAGCAAAAGCACTGGTACTACCAAAAAATCGAAACAGCTGAGTTGCTTATTTACACGAAAAAGTTTGAAAACAGCGACCAAATTGAAATGATGTTGGTGCTGAAAGACGCACTCAAAGACAGAGTAGCACTATGCGCCTGGGGCGTAACGAGGGGGGAAAATTTCCCGGGCCCCAATTCGCTGTGGGGAGCGTCGAAAAGTACCAAAAATGTCACAAGTACTTTCCTCAATACAGTACATTTACTATCGAAAGACTTCAGGTTCGAACACAGGGGCCCCAAACTTGCTTGTTCCGGGCGCCATCTATCCTCGTTACGACCCTGGTATGGGATGTTTAAGAAAAAAACAAATGTCCTATTCAAAAAAGTGGAATAATAGAACCTAAAATAACTGGAGTTCCAACAAAATCACAACTTGCTTAAACGTACTAATTTGTAAGCTGTAAGATATTCAAAGTTTTTCAAATAAAACAACACCGCTGCTTCTTGTCTCTAAAAGTACTCAGTAAGGGAGGGAGTGGAGCAATTCAAAGCATACAGAAGCAATGAATAACGATACGCAAAATTTAGAACAACAGCGAGGGTTTTATCGCAAAATCCTAAGGAAAAAATCACAGTGGTGGTTGTTATTTGACACTAAACTATTGCTTGCAATAACATGAAATATGTGTTCTTGTTCACCAACATAAGCATTCCTTCGGAAACCCAGTAACTCCGAGTAAAAGATTTGATAAAGTGGAACAAAAAAATTCCCTGCGCCGGTCAGCAGGGTAGTCGCAATATCTCAGGGTGATAATGCCCATGCCAATAAATTCTCATTCACACGCAAATTCACAACTCATAAAATACCGGTAACAGAAAACGGCAAGTCTACTAGTGTTTAGAAAAACACCCCCAACGATATACCACACAATGTCATGCTATTAGCGCAGAATCTTGAATGCATTTCACCCTTTCCCTGTAAAAATCCTGCAACATACGTCGGTGATACACAAAATATATTCATAAGTTTTCCCTCTGTTACTACCACGCATCTCTGAAATTACTCATTTGATGCATTGCTACGCCCTTGCCTACCAAAATACCAAAACGTTAAAGCTGAGGTCAAATTCCGCTCACTAAAAACCCTTCTTGCTACGTTACTTCTTGCCAACGAAACAGCGTAATGTTCGCAGCAAATCCTCACCAGCACAAATACAGCACTACGTCCTTGCCTCCTTTCGTGCTGCGCCCTTGTTGAAACAATTCAAGCATAACACTCATTATAGCTCTTTATAGACACCAAGCGTTTGGTTAGGATAATGGTTGTTAAAAAAATTTCATGAAATTCGTTGTGAACACACTTTCGAAAACTGCATCCTGCGTGCCTATGGGGTGTAGTAGGACAAGAACGCGTGGGAACGGCGTTCCCAAACCTTTTTCACGTTTCACTTTAAAATGAGTTTGAAGCTGTTTTTACAATTGCTGTTTTTTGGGTGCGTCCCACACCTTTTTTGTTAGGACTTCATCCCTGGTGTCACCAACAGAACGTTGGAGAGACCGGATCACCGTTTCATCTGCATAGTATTTTGCAGCTAATTTTAAAATTGATTTTAATACTTGTGAACGTTTGTCTCCACGGCAAAACTGATTCACACAGGTTTGTGGACAAATCAGTCACAATCGAGGTTAACAAAGAATATTTTGAACTCTTTTGGCGCACTCCCTTATCTTGAACAAATTGTGATCCTATAAAAATTATATCATGCGCCTACCTGTAATCAGACACTCAGGTTTCTGGTGGTATCTGAATGATTGCAGAACTTGGTTCTTAACTTTCAGTCAGACCAAAAAAATTAAAAGGTAGATATCTTAAATGTTTAATTGGTTGTCCCACTACCCAACGTTTACTTTTGAATATATTCCAAAGATTAAAAAGGTGTGGTTTAGTGAGTTGCGGTGACGTTACCACATTCATTGATTTGTTTTCAAACAAGCATTATTTTATGCATGATAAATACTGCACAAACAATAGAAAATGGGTTTTGGTTTCATTCTTGCTGTGTTTCACAGTCCAGGAGGTAGCCAAGTTACCCGCCGCCCTTTTCTCTCTGACGCTGTTAGTTAACTGGCAAAAAAGCTCTTCACCCAGTCAGCTCATGGTCAAGAGCAGAATTCTCCAACATGCGGGAGCAGCAAAATCAAGCCGCCTACACTACATTAACTCCATACTGTCAGTCGGATCATCTTCCAGCTTTCCAATATACATGTAACTTAGTTATTTTCGTCTATTCAACTGACACCACCATGTTGTATAGCCTGCTATATTCAACTGACGACACCATGTTGGTGTCTACCAAAGGGGCAGCATTTTCGGAGGGAGCCTGGGTGACACCGATGCAGCTCTTGTATGGGATCACATTTATCTTATGTTTTAATTTTTTCTGTGTTTCAGCAAAATTGTGAAGCTGCAACAGTTATTAGGAAGCCTTAGTAACCTTGTCATGAGCAACAACAAAGACAAAAGGCTACAAACATGGATAGAAGAAAAATCACAACAATCTATAAAATTCCAACACACAGATGAATGTTTATATTAAGAATTCTCGAATAATCACTGCAGTTGTCAAAGGGTTATAGCTGTTTGCAAATTTGGAAAAGTTACCTATAAATTTAGATCCCCTTCCTTTTTAACATAAATTATGCGCAAGGTTGGGACAAGTTGAAAGCTGCTTTAAAGAATTATGTGTAAACACTTGCAGGAATTTCTTGTTTTATTAAAAAATTTTCGTTCCTGATATAGCAAGGGAATTCTGTTCAAAATGTATATCGCACTTGACACGTTGGTTATTGCACATCTTCATGTAGATTATGCTGAAAATAAACATCCATTTCAAAACTGCTGTTGCTTTCATTTCTTAGGCTTCAGCGTACAGGGATTGGTTAACACAATTTTAACCACATGCAAAAACTAGCTTCATGTTAGAGTTAGACATTAACAGTATTAATTTCAGTTTAACAGTGGTGATTAACAAGCAGGTTGAAAATAAATTGTTACCTCAATGTGAAAGATTTAACTAAACCATCAATTGAAATCGTTTCCAAAGTGCAGATTCGGACAATTGCAGCTGTTTTAAATGATGCACTGCCACTGTGCTGATCTGTGATGTTTCTCTTAAATCAAGAAACTTAGAAAGAAAACACGAATTCTTGGTTTAATTGCATAAGTTACCATAATACACAAAAAGGGTTATGTGCTTTTCGCACATTCCACGCTGCGTATATAAACGGCTGAGTCACGAACGGCAGATTTTATTTAAAATTGGTGATGCGTCAATGTTAAATAACTTAATGACTAGTGAAGCTAGTTATAATTAGCTGTAAGTTGTAAAAGGTGTTTATCATGTTTTCCCGTCAGTTCGAGTGTTTTACTGATGTGCTTGTGGATGTAGCTGTACTGTGTCCATCCGAATAATGAAAGAGTAGACCAGCACAGTAGGCTAGGAAAGGGATAACTTAGACTTGGAACTAAGTCCAACCACCCCCATCTTGGCTAAACTAAAAATTAAAAGAAATCGTTTTGGCCACCTGTACTTTGGGGCTTGCTAAGTAGTCTTTCTGTTCTATAGATCACTGTTTTTCAACCGGGGTTCTGCGGAACCTCAGGTTTCCGCGAGTAGCTGCCAGGGGTTCCGCTGAAACAGACCGAAATTGCCTGAGACGAAATTCGCAACCGCTGTTCTATGCAGTTGCAGCAATGTAGACAAAACGATGATGAAACCCGTGCCATATTACCAGGATGGTCAGACTTCTGAATCAAGTGCAGTGAGCGTTTTCCGAAAGATTGGGGAAGAGTGAATCTATTATTAATACTGGAGTTTCCCACGACGTATGTTGTTCAGCAAGGATTCAACCAAGTACTGCGCATTCGCAATTAAAACCGCAATCGTCTTGACATGAACAAGACCGGAGGAACTCCATAAGACTTAAGCTGAACAACCTGCAATCTACTTTAAACGACTGACAGAAAAAAAGGCAGGGGCAAGGATCGCAGTAGTTGGAACCAACTGTCTTTGGCAATGAACAACATTTTTTCTACAAATGCGATTGCATTCGTTTTGTTTGTTCGTTTTTTTTTAAGTAACAAGATTCACGTTTATTTGATTAGCATTGAAATATTTTCAAGTTACTGTGAACTAACGTTTCAGCCAACACTGAATTCATAAATGGGGCTGGGGGCGATTTTTAAGCAAGGTTCCCGCATGGGGGAGATAGAACAAACGCTGCGAGTAAGCCAGAAGACGGGAGAATTCCTGCTACCTACACTTTAATAGATCAACGGATTTTTACTTTGTTTAGAGATTTTTACTTTGTTTTTTTCTTTCCCAATCGTCGCTAATTATCAGGGCAACCAAAAGCCAATAAAGTCAAAAAATTTCTGCCATTTTTAAAGTTTATGAAACGTCGACAAACCAAACTTCACTTTGATTCAATGAGCAATCCGAAGTTGAGTTTTTGTGAGAAAATAAACTGACTTATCTGACAATCCCAAAAAGGAGGCTTGGGAGAGAGTGTGTCCTGGTTCTTTCTTCTTTCAACTACGAATGCCTAGGAAAACTACAGTAGTTACAGCTAGCTGTAAGTTATCAAACGTCCTTATCGTGTTTATCCAACAATTCGAGTGTTTTGCTCTACTGTGGATATAGCTTTACTGTGTTCATCTGACTTGTGGCAGAGTATAACAGAACGGTAGGCTAGGAAAAGAGTAACTTAGAAGGACGAGTAAGCCTAAAGACCGCATCTTGGCTAAACTAAGGAGTCCAAAAAATCGTGTTCGCCACCTGTTCTTTGCGGCTTGCTGTGAAATCATTTTGTTGTGAAAGTAATGCCGAAAGTTGCAATGCGAAGAAAGTTTCTGTTTGCATTGCCTTTTTGCCAGCTAACTAGCACCAACGAATGAGATTCCACCATCTAGGAAGGTCCTAATGACATTCACAGCGACGATGAAGCCGTTGTTATATTTCTTAAACTCGGCAGGTCAAATTTTTGGATTAAGGGCAGTGAGCGTTTTCCAAAACTTTGGATAAACGTGAAGCTATTATTACTGGCTTTTCCCACAACGTATTTTCCTAAGCAAGGTTTCTGCCCTGTATTGCACACGCGTGACAACTGTTGCGATCGGAAAGCCCGAGCGGCATGTGCGCAAAACGTCGCACTGTGGCAGCAAGCACCAATAAACTTCACCCGACGAGATCACTCTATTATTGCTTGTTCGCGCCACATATATATGGTGTTGTTCTTAGCGCGCATCCCGTTCGTGGTGAATCGCACATTTAACGCAACGACAACGGAGAGGTTGCACCACAACTAACGCAACCGTCTTGACACGAACAAGACCAGGAAATCCAGAGTTATAAACGGGCTTCATTTTGAAGTCCGAACACGGCCCGAGCTCGACATTTATTTTTGAAGCCTGTTTTAGGCCCGAAAGCCAAATTTACCAGGTGAGTCGAGATAAGCGCTACTGCGGAGTATCAGAAAACGTAGTGTACTGGTATAGCTGCCAGTGCACGGCTTTATCACACCTTGACCAAAGCATTGGCTTAAACAATCACAAACTTAGCTTGTTAGTCAACGATAATGCTGCAGAATGTAATCGTCTTCAATAAAAAATGAAACTATCACCGATCTATCCACGATGGCGCTATAGGCATAAAAGAAACTATCTCGTATAGCGCTACAGGCATGAAAAGTCTGTTTGTAGGCCTCGTTTCTTGAAACCAGCCAAGAATCGCGGGAGTAATTGATCTCTGTGACTCAATGCCATCGCGTGCTAATATCCCCACCACTGTCATCTTTTAAAAAGGTGTGTGAGACTAATCCGAACAGAGAACAAAAGAACGCAGCTGTGTTTGCAAAACGAATTAGCTGAAGAAAAATCACAATCACTTCACTCACAGAAGTCACCGCGGTGAGCACAACAAACGTCAAGAAAGAAAAATGTCGTTACTCTGACTGTTATTGAAAAGTTTTATATGCAGGCCCGAAATCGGCACAAAATATTTTGACAAACTTAAGCCCGAACCCGGCCCGAGCCCTGCCCTACAAATAAAGGTCAGACTTACAACAGTGGGGGAAACGCCATACGACTTATGGCCAACAAAGTACCGGACATCATAGTGGCCGGCGCGCCACTGCCCATAATCCAAAGTCGCTTGAGCCATGTCATCACCCGATCGAATGAGCCGATATTGGGCCGCAGTATCGGCTCAATGGATCGGCCGATGTTGTCATCAAAATAACTGCAAATCAAACCTCAATCATGACGTCATCGACCATAAATCCCTAACCCAAAACTTGAAAATTTGTTTTCTATTGGAAACTACAAGACTTCACAAGTCTTTAGAGGATTTGAACAGCTCTTCAGTTCGACCTGCTGCCGAGTTATGGCTGGTCAAAATTTGAAAGTTTGGTCTGAAATGGCTGATGTTACATTCTGTGTAACTTTTTTATTTTTGTACAAAATTGTATTTTTGAGCCATAATTTTGATTACAATATCCTGGAAACCCAATCAAGGGCTCAAAAGAGTGGGATTTCAGCCTAGTTTTAAAAAAAAAACAAGCGTCGAAAAATGGCTCGTTGGGTTGGCGTCCACGCCAGATAAAGTTGGACAAAAATTCGAAAACAGCCTCACGTATGACGTCATCCTAGAGAACTCTTCACTCGGATTAATAGACTTTTTTTCAACCGAAAGTGGAAGACATTCTGAATCCGTAGAGGGTTTAAACACCTCACTAGCTCCAGCGGCTGGTGATATATGGCGATAAAAGTGCCGGCCAGCATACTGGCCTGCACGGGCGTTAAAGGGACATCTTGCAGCTTGCTTTGAAAAAGCGTGCAGACAAACACAATCACAAGGTTCGGATTAGTCGGAACCAGCTTGTATTTCAGAAATGAATAACGTTTATTCTACAAATACATTTGCATTCGTTTTGTTTGTTCGTGTGGTTTTATGCTAACTTGATTTCCCATTAATATTTCATTAGCACTGAATTATTTTCAAAGCAAAAAAATATTTTCAGACAACGTACAAATTATAGGTAGGGGCGGTTTTCAATCAAAGTTCGTGTAGGTGGGCGATTTAATCGGTAGTTACATTGTTTGTTTGTTTCCAGTACTTGATTTTGCGTTGGATCATGTTTCTAAGTTCATTATAGAGAAGTTTGTAATCAATTATTGTGGTTTTGCGCCAACGTTTGTAACAATGAGATCGCTTGCGAATTAAAATTTTAAGCTCCTGATTAAACCAATGCTTGTTTCATTTAGAAGGGTAAATCATTTTCGTAGGAATAAAGCTTTGAGTGTTTTCGTTAACGTCTGTAATATTAAGAAGGGCACAGTCAACATTGGGTGAGTTAATGATAAGAAATTCCAAAGGAGATGCATGGAGAGCATTATCCAAATCTGATGAATTTCCTTTGGCATAATCCTACACAACAAATGTTTCTAAAAGCTTTTCAACACTGAAGTGAAAATTAAGTTCAATAAAAATGGGATTGTGATCTAAGTTGTTGATAGGATCTGAAATACCACGTGAAAGTACAGCGGAGGGTATATTTGTTTATACCCAATCAAGGATCTTACATTCGCGAGAAGGATTGTCAATTAATTGCTGAAGTCTGTAAGCTGAAAAGGGGCGAGAAAGGTTGGTCTGAAGCTGAATAGGTTTGCCAATAGAATGATCGTTAAAATCACCAATGAGTAGGACACAGTAATAAGGATAAAGTAAAAGCGACTCGATAACAGTGGATAAGGACTCAATCAAAAATTTGCTTGAAGAGGGAGGTGGTATTCGGTGGCATATAATGCACCACAAGGTACAGACAACGGGAATTTATAGTTTTGAGTTCAAGCCAAGGGCGTGCGCAAGGGGTTGGGGTTAAAAAAAGCCCTTGAACTTGATACTTTACAAAAACTATATTACCTGCGCAAAAGATATTAATTGTTTTCGCATACTTTTTGCTTGTTAATTTGTCGACTTAATGCAAATACCACGGAATGAATTGTCATGCAAATTTCAAGGAACGCTGTAAACGGGCCAAAAAGTAGTAATTAGGTTTTGGTGGGAATCTAGGCTATTGTCTGCATCCAGGAACCATCTCACCACTTTTTGCAGACCCTCCGTCCACTACGCATGTTTAAGATTGTGTTCTGCGATAGTTCACTTTATCCAAAACAATTGTCTATATTTTGTCTGCTGAGGCTGATTAGCGCAAACTTCACCAAAACGTTGTTTTGGAAAACATGAATGTGACGTCAAATTATGACGTCACGAACAACGCGAACCAAATACAAATAACACTACACGCCACTGAATGAAACCCCCCATGAAAAGTTCCTGCGTACGTCACTGGTTTAAGTCATAATATTTCTACGTCGGGTGATTCGAAGTCGTAGCAGCGAAAACAATAAATGTTATTTTTAACTGAAGCCGAAACGCCACCACCATGCCGATTGTGATCTAAGCGAAAAGGATCACGGTAATCATTAAGACGAATAGAGTTTGTGTCGATCGACGTATTCCACCAAGTTTCCGATAAGCATATGACAGTAAAGTCACATTCTGCAGCGAGATTATTAATTTTTTCTAGCTTGATAGTTTTATTGTGAGCAATAACGCTTCTGCAGTATTCACACGTAGGACTGAAAAGTCAGATGATGTTGCCACCATTTCAAAGATTTTAACTAATCAGGTAAGACCTTCTCACTGTTAGCGTAAAGACAGCAGTCAGCGCTTTCGAATTCTTTTTTCCAGATGCAAATAGTTGAGAAGTTTTCATAAGGAGATATTTACGTTTTTCTTGCATAGATCGAGGTAGGTGCTTCGTGCTTGGTAATATTTTTGTGGAATTGCCTTGCTCTTGCTGACAATATCAAAATCACACTTCACAATTGTTACAGAAACTTGCAGAACCATGCACACAAATACACAGTTGTTAAAATCAGTCAGCTTTATAATATCGCTGCACATCATACGCTCTTGTTTACTATCTCAGTTAGTACTTTGCAGAAACTCGCAAGCTTCTTCCAAACCATGGGCTGCGCAGGTCAATGACGTTATGCAATAAGCCTAGATGCAACATAAGACTGGCCAACATGCGAACTGTGTCTGCATCAGTGGGTTTATTATTGTGGCAGACAGAGCAGTGTATGTATATAAGTGATGCTAAAACAAAACTTACATACTTGTAATTGCGTAGCAGTAACAAAGCAGTGCCTGCTATTGCCCAAGATAACCTAGGCTAAGTGGCATGTTTCTGTAAGAAGTTATCAAAGCAGCAAACATACGTGTAGTAACGAATCTCTTGGTTTAACCATACCGCAACAATACCGTTGTGGTGAAAAAATTTTCATGTCATGGCAAAAAGTACATCAATACAAGGGATCAGAAACCGTATTCGGCAATTGACACTTTTTGAAAGTCTGTCACGAAACCTAAAGAACGCAATGCAAAAGTGGTGGGCAACTATAACCGAATATTTAAAACAAAATGTTCGTTATGTTTCATCAGTTGACTGATAAGGACTGTGAGCAGGCCTAGCTGGACATCTCCAATCTTACCAAAGATTTGACCCCAAGCCAGTAATACAATACCTGTACTTTTTCGGAAAAATACATTTTACTCATTTATCACGAATGAATGGTGCTTTGTGTAAAAAATCGAGGAAACAACGTACTGATTATGACGTTTAAATCTAACAGTGGCTACACCAGAAAGATTTGCTTATTGCATAAACGTTGTGTAATAGTGGCTGTTGCGAACCGGTTCGAAACAAATGTGGCAACCAACGTTCGATTTTCACATGAAATATACAGGCAGATAATCCAAACGGTTTTCAGTAATGCTTTCTACAGTAGGAATGGGCGTGGGTTACATACAATAAATTCATTATTTGTGTGGCACTTTCAGGTCACCTTCAAACAGAGATGAAAACATCTGCTCTATGTATCTGGATTGGCATAGGAAATGGTGGAAAAAATAATGAAAGCAACTTCAACAAAGAATACATTGTGTAAATTTGCAAGATTTAGCACTGCCTTCAGGTCATAAAACACTATACTTAGCGCTACATCGAAAAGTAAACAAATCAATAAAATGAGCAACAACGCGTCTGCATGGGCAAATACTGAAAAGGCTTACCAACATTGCCTTGAGGCAAGCGTTGCTAAACGTTTATTTCTCAGAGACGTTAGTTCCACATGGTTATTTTGAAGAGAAGGATAAGGTCAGTAAATATAATTGGACTGAAAATGAAGACTTTATTTTTCGTTGGCATATTACTTTGGAAAAGCTGTTTAGCAACAGGTATGCTAATTATTGTTTGTTATTATCATATCGTTTGCGACGTTCTTGTTATTTTGTATGTGATTTGAGTAAACGAGTTTAGATTTGGGTCTAACATGTACTTCCCACATATGACCAAATACAGATCATCATAAATTGATAAGCACAAACTGCAAGATTGTAGTGCCTATTGGTTAAGACAATTAATTGTTTTGCAGCTACAGCAGGACAACAATGCAGTACACGGAACGTCACGGACGCTAGAAATGCTGGTAGACCGTGTAGAAAATCATGTCAGCCTGGAGATGGACGATGCAAGAATGGCAAACTGTGCTTGTGTGACCATGAATGTGGGTGCTCTTGCATTCACTTAGGTAAACCATTTTAGCAATGTGTTTGAAAATAAATAGCGTCAAACTGTTCTTATTTAATCTTTTTTTTAGTTTCATTTTTGTCACATACAATCATTTGTTTCCGCGATTGTAGCATCTGCATTTCACTTTTCAAAGGATGTGGAACATGTACAAGTGCTTTGAGCAGTTTTAGAAATAATCATGTATTTCTCCATGCAAGTGATGTTATTTTTAGTTGTGATTACTTTACACTTTGGCGAGTCGTCACAAACGTCTTGTGGTAAAGGAACACAGCCACACATGCAGTCTCGTATTTACGAATGGTGGATCAAGTACCCGTTATTCCTCACGGTGAAACCTACAGCACAAATTGCTACTCAGCAAAGCCTTGCGTGGCTTTTTGCAAAAAGTGAATTACTCAAAACTTCGGTAACAAAGCAATGAAAATAAAACAATTGCTTCTCATTAGCCTTCACAAAAATATGTTGTGCCAAACACTTGCAAAGATATAAGAAATTTGCTCCTATATTGAAACCAAGGCTGTCTTCAAAGATCATAAAACGTAGTCGTAATGTTACAAAAATATAACCAAGCATTCAAATTGAAGCATTTTATATGTTGCATGGAAACATCATACAATATTGATGAGAAACTAATGCACTTAACATTTCATGATGAATGTCCACCAAAATCTAATGCTAGAAACAACGTTTAAAAGCGGTCTGTAAAGAAGCAAAGCCGTGGTAACAGTTTAAGTCAAGAGTAATATAGGATAATCTAATGCGATTGGTGTCGTCTTGTTAAATGTTTGGAGAAACAAAAGACAAAATAAGTATAACTAACAATTGTCCGTTTAATCCTAAAAAGTAGTTTATAAAAGCTAAAAAATTATTTGAAAAACGATTGCGGCATAGCCAAAGAATATTACTCAAAGTGGTAATTCTACGTTATTTAAGATTATTCTTGGTAACTTTGTAAATGGCTTTTATATGCCGAAAATAAAATCTAAATTCGGAAAAACATCACTTATTAATAAGATTTATCAGCAATGTAAACCAAAACCAAAGCAGCTCTGATGAATGCGTTAAAACATCAATTGATAGTTTTGAGAAAATCGGCGAGGTTCACTCTTTCAGAATATAGTAAAACAAGCTTTAGTCGTCTACAGAAGATATTATATTATTATACATCTTGATGTATTTAAAGTTTGTGACATACATATCTCGTTTTGAGTTGATACGCCAATTAAAGCTCATAAGTTTAATATCAACCCACTTGTATGTGCATGATTCACTTACCTCTTAATACGGCCCTCGGTGGCTTTGAAAAGAAACAAAACATTATTTATGTATCATTTGTTGACAGTAAAGTTGCGCAAAAAATGTCTGTAACGTGCACATTCCTTTTCTTAGTTGTGCATTATTTTGAGGCCAAGTGAAGATAAACATGAGTATGAATGAAATGCGAACCTCAAATACTTCAACTTTATAAACATAGGTTGATATCTACGTAACACAAGTAATATCAACATCACAGGCGGATCCAGGGGGATAGGGGCTGATTTTTGATCGATGGTTCCAGACACAGAAACGTCCATTGGTGAGATTTTTTGGTTAATATTTAAATAAACCATTTCTTGCACAGGGATAAGGACGAAAATATTAAATGCAAAGCTTATTTTGCTGAATTTGAGCAGTCCGAGAGTGTTTATTTCACTAAAAATAAAACTTCTAGTAGGCAAGTTTTTATTAAAAAAATCTGGCCCCAATGTCACATAAACCGCACGAAAGTATTTAACCTCTTGTTTAATTTGGGTAGGATTGGGCTTCTTGTGGACCAAAGTTTAATAAGCAGCAGACTAGACTATTTTGTTCCTACAAGCTTTCGTGAATAAGTGCAGCTCATTTTATTAGTTAAGCGAAGACATCAAAATTACGCAACAACAAACTTGCAATGCACTTAACTACAGACTAGGTTAGAGCGCTCAGTAGCAGCGTAAATTCCATAACAATAAACTCAACCGTAAAATGCAGCCTACACGCCAGGTAGGCTAAAAATGAAGTGCGCTAGATTAGCTGTAGGTTATGCTAAAGATGACTACTGATCAGACCTGCCAGAAAAAATTTTTGGACAAACGTTTAACTCAGCACGAAATCAGACGCTTTTTTTCGACCCATATTCTGCTGTCTCTACAAAAATTTTTCAACTTACTGCACAGTACATCTAAAGTTGCATTATCGGAATATAGGCGCGTTTCGCACACAAAATTGAATGGATGAGCAGGAGAAGTTCGTCATTGACTAGCCGCAAACTTCACATTTCCCGTTGTGACGTGGAAAAACATTGTCTGATCATTTTCAATGCCCTTGTGGTGCAACAAACACCTTCCAGAGGAAAGTGCCAGCATTCATTGCTTCGAGTTTCTTGCAGTGTTGCCAGTTTGACTCTTTTGAGGCTGTGGTGAATGAGTTTCTGTTACGCGTTTCTAAATCGTTTCGATCTGACGGTGATTACTCGTAGCGCCAGGGGCATTCATACTGATTATGGTATGGTTTATTGTTTCATATGACTCAGCCAACAAGCAGAAGCATCATAAAAACCATCGCATGCAGTAAACCAGCCATTAGCAAACATTAGAGCAAGTGGAAACACAATGGCACAATAGTTGATCAGTGTAAACAAAGAGGAGTGTCTGATTACTGTTGGTAGTTGTTGTTCACGGCATTGGAGTCTTGACTCACTTGCGTTTGACTGCTGATGTAATAGCGTCGATGTTTTGTTATTCGTTATGTTGACTATGCCGTCGTTCTCTTCGTTCAGGTGTACCAGTATTTTTGTTTAATAATAGCCAATAAAGGGCTCAACTCTCATAACAGAGGCCAAACGTAAAATTTTTGGATGTTTTTCAACACCTTTAACTTATTTTATTTTTGAAAAAAGGTCAAATGAAATTTGGTTTATTGGCTTGTTTTGGCCATTTAGGTTTTTGTGCCAATTTGGCAGATTCAAAGATGATTTTGCCAGATATCTAGGTACTGGGAGATTTTTGGACACTGTATATGGGCAAAGGATGATAAAATTTTTTTTGGAAATTCTGCACGAGAATTCATAAATTTTGTTTTGCTGTTTCGTGCATTTTTAGGTTCACATGTTCAGGTTACTCTTCAGCAAGACCAAACGTTTCGGAAAGCTTGATAATAAAGTGACTAGTGAGCTTCATTATTTATACAATCCGTTTGAATTGCCTTTTAAAAGCGCGTTTGGGTGCTTCAAATTTGCCGTTGTGTATTTGTCTTGTGTTTGGCTTTTTTTGCTATTTGACTCATTTCACGTTTTGATCTGGCCTTTTTTGCTTATGGCTATCTGGCAACCCTGTTTTTATGGGATGTTTGTCTCTACGCATACCTAGTGGCGTAGCCAGCTCACAAATTCGGGCAAATATTTTGACTCCAAGCGAGCAACAGTATTTTGCTTTCAACACCGCCTCTAAAGCACAAAATGACAGGATGCGAGAAGATTCGGTTTTTACGTTAATGCGTTATATTACATTCTTGCCGCGGCTTCACAACATCTGTGCATGAACGAAAAAGCCTTTTCATTAAAGCAATGGCTTTAATTGTTACGACTATCCGTTTGTAGGTTCCCTTTCCTTATTCTTTTCAAGGAGGTCTTTGACACAATTCTGAATCACAAACAACACCTTAGCTTATAACCACATGTTGGTATAATTCAGTGAAATTAATACAAATATCTTTTATTGGACTCATGATAACCAACGTTCAAATATTCACAACACAACTTACAGTTTCTCTCAGTACAAGATTTCCTCTTTCCCTAGTTTTCTACTCACTGTTACACTAAACACATTTATCAAATGGCTAGCCGTAATTGGTGCATTCCTTTTTAGTAAGCATTGCGACGTTTTTGAGGGTATCGCCTTCTTGCGTCACGGAATGACTTTTTAGTGCTACCTTCGATTTTGTAGCACTCTCATTCGATTCGTTTCCAAACTTCGGGCCATCGGAAATCAATTAGTCACCGATTGGTTGACGCATTTCAAATTTTGCTTGTGTACCAGTGTGACCCTCTTGACACTGGCTGCCGGAGCATTCCCTATTTACACAGCACCAAATCTATCCGCTGTGGCCTGATGGTCCCAGATTTTGTCTGCTGGGCGT